>FWPU01003042.1_pt1 | contig 42240 bp, 40 predicted proteins | sample 2228361 | NCBI WGS metagenome assembly FWPU01 (sample SAMEA103939777, study PRJEB20133) | metagenome | reverse complement strand
CCTGCTATACCGGTAGTGGCAGGTCACAATTCAATCTGGAGCCCAGATGGGAAAGTTCTCCTCATACGTCAAACCGATTTTTTGCAGGATAATCTGGCAGGTTTTGAGCTCTCCTCCCAGAAACTGGCCCTGCCATTTTCGAACATGCCAGCTGCAATTCACGGCATGGATTGGAAAGGTGGGCAGATCAACGATTTGATCACAACCCATCTCAAAGACAGTCCAGCGGCCCTGCCTTCGTTGTACACGGTACAAACTACTCCTAAGCTCCAATCTCCCCCAGGCCGTTTTGGCCTGGCGCCTCTCATTGATATCAATGTCCCTTATCCATTCCTCCACGATGCTGTAGATGAATCCTTCCTTGCCCTCCGAAAAGAAGCTGCCCGTCAATCGGGTTGGGATGTATTGGGTAATCTGGAAAATGCGTACTTACCGATCACCGAGCCTCCTCACCCCGGCAGTGTAGATGAGTGGCTGCTGACCGGTAGAGCCTTCGCGGTAAATCCTCTTCCTGTTCAGGCTGGCTGGATGACCATCGCCCGGGAAGAGCGCGGCGGCCAAACCTTCTGGCGTGTCTTTATTCGTGCCCGCTATCAGGATGGTTCCCAGGGAATACCCATGCGTGAGCACCCCTGGTCCCTGGATGCACGCTACAACGGCGACCCACGCACCTACGAACAAGGCGGGGCTTTGATTCCAATTCCAGATGGCTACTGGATTGATTTTACCGAACTGGCCAGCCGATTCGGGTGGCAACCGGTAGCGGCTTTGCAAAACTGGCGTACTTTTTACCCTGCTGCTCGGTTTAATCAATTCGTTAAAACCGATGGTTTGAACTGGAGCGCAGCCATGGCGCAATTTTATCCACCTGAAGCACTCCAAACACCCACAGCCATCCCAACATTAACTCTCACACCGACCATATCACCCACCATCCGTTTTTATCGGACTTCAACTCCTCTACCAAGTCCAACACCAACCAGCCAGCCAACCCGTCGCCCAACCTGGACTCCACTGCCCGGAGCCAGTCAGCCATGACCAAATCCGGTTATCTTTGTCTGGTGGTGATATTTGGTTTTCTGCTGAATGCCTGTCAAAGCAGTGCAGCAGCAGACACCTCTGCATTGACGATGATCGAAGCGGCAGATGCCATCCTGATCACACCCACAACCGATTCCAACACCCTATCCTCATACAACAATGACTGGCAACACCTGGAAACGGAAGAACCGCTTAAATTCACTTTTCCTACCCCGTCCGATCCACCGGTTTCCCTTTGGCGCCCACCGCTTTACGAAGTTCCGTGGGCATTGAGTCCGCACGATCATTTTTACTTCATCCGTCCCATCGCTGCAGATGAGGTCAACTGGCCGCTGGCAGACTACCGTTATGGCTATTACTTTACCGGCACAACCATTGTCCACACCGGCATTGATATTGACGCAAAGCGCGGCACCCCGGTTATTGCTGCTGCCGATGGTACTGTCGTTTGGGCAGGTATTGGCCTGTACAAAGGACCCGATTCGCCGGATGATCCCTATGGAATCGCGGTAGCCATTCGCCATGATTTTGGTTTTGATCGCCGTCAGTTATATACCATTTATGCCCACATGGATCGGGTTGACGTTTTTCCGGGACAAACCGTAAAAGCCGGCGATGTATTGGGCATTGTCGGAAACACTGGCTTCACTACAGGGCCGCACCTGCACTTCGAGGTGCGCCTTGAGCGGAATAGCTATTATGTTTCCCGTAATCCCGAATTGTGGCTAGCCCCACCGCAAGGATGGGGGGTTCTTGTCGGCCGCTGGATGAAAGCCGATGGATCACTCATCCGCTTGCTGGATGTACGGGTGTCATCCATCGAGCTTAAACGCAGTTGGGTGGTACGAACTTATGCCCCCGAAAGTGTCAACAGTGACGATTACTACCGCGAGAATCTGGTATTGAGCGACTTACCCGCCGGGGATTATACCCTTCAATTCTCCTATAACGGAACCGATTATCAAACTCGCTTCAGTATTAATCCAGGAGCAATTACCTATCTTACCTTCCGGGAAGGATACGGATTTTCAGACCGCTTACCGGAAACCTCATCCTCCACGAACAACATCTGGCAGCCAGTAGACCCATAAAGCCTTGACAATTTGAGCTGCCTGGCACAGAATCGGGGGATTGCCTGCCAGCCAAATGACAGGTATCATTTAGGTTGATTTGAACACGGAGGATAAACGATGTTAATAAAGAAAATTTTGAAACAGGCACTCCCATTTGTCCTGTTATTGGGCTTATTATTGCTTTCGGCGTGCAGCCGTTCTGAGGCTGCCCCTACGACAGATCCCGCCTTAATTTTCACTCAAGCGGCTGAAACCGTTGCAGCAGGTCTGACTCAAACCGCAGCCAGCTTGCCAACCGCGACTCCAACCCTCACTTTACCCCCAACCAACACTCCCGAACCAACACAGGCTGTTTCTCCAACCAGTGCCGTCAGTCCAACACCCACCCTTCCCCCGACCGCAACCCGTCCCTCGGTGGCAGACCGGGCAGATTTTGTAACCCAATCCCCCTTGGATGGCACGGTCATGTACCCGGAGCAACCATTCACCCTGACATGGACTGTAAAAAATTCCGGTACAACAACATGGACGACCGCTTATCAAGTGAGGTACTTCCTTTCCGATCCCGCATTGCGTTTTGGGGCATCCGATATTCGCTTTCCCAAAGAAGTTAAACCCAATGAAAATGTAGATTTGGTGTTAAGCATGAAAGCACCGGCCAAAGCCGGAGATTACCGTACCATTTGGGTTTTGACCAATGCTGATGGTCAGAACTTCTTCACACTGACTCTCGATATCAAAGTTTCTGGCAGCGCCCCCTCTCCGACCCAGACGGCTGTCCCCGCCACCGACACCCCTCCTCCGGCACCGACTGAAACAGAGACACCTTCCCCAACACCCTGATTGTCTTTCTGATGGTGGAAGATAGGCTGAACCTCAAGGAATTCATCAAAGCCGAGGCTTTCCGTCTCGGCTTTGATCTTGTGGGGTTTACAACTCCATCACCGCCCGCTTCTTTTCCGGTCTATAAAAATTGGCTGGAACGAGGCTTACACGGCGATATGGCCTATCTGGCTCGTTCGGATGCGGTTGCCCGCCGGGCTGATCCTTCTCTAATCCTTCCCGGAGTTAAAACTATCCTTGTGGTAGCCATCCGCTACCCCCGTCCACAAGATGCCCCTCCTGCAACAACCGAACCACATGGCAGGGTAGCAGCCTACGCCTGGGGGCAGGATTACCATGAGATCATTCCGGTGCGATTAAGGGAATTGATCGCTATGGTACAACAAAAAAAAGAAAATCAGCCGTTTGAGTGGAAAATTCTCACCGATAGCGGCCCCGTTTTGGAACGCGACTTTGCCCAGCGCGCCGGCCTCGGCTGGATTGGTAAGAACACCTGTCTGATCCATCCCCAAATTGGTTCTTATTTCTTGCTGGGTGAATTATTCCTGACGCTGGAACTGGAAGCGGATTCGCCCTTTACTGCCGATCATTGCGGTTCGTGTCAACGTTGTATTGAAGCCTGCCCAACTCAATGTATTTTACCGGATCGTACGCTGGATGCCAAACGATGTATCTCTTATCTGACCATCGAAAATAAAGGCGAAATTCCATCGGAACTACGTCCTGCCATTAACAATTGGATTTTCGGATGTGATATTTGCCAACAGGTATGTCCGTGGAATATTCGCTTCGCCTCTTCCCATTATGACTCCGCTTTTTCCCCGCAAAAAAACACTGCTCGTCCTCCACTTAGCCGTGAAATCCGCCTTTCCCCGTCGGAATTTAAGCAAAAATTCGAGCGGAGTCCAATCCGACGTGCCAAACGACGCGGTTACTTGCGAAATGTTGCCGTTGCCCTTGGCAATTCAGGCGACAAGCGCTTCTTGTCGGATCTGTTCGCATGTCTGAAATCAGATGATGACCCACTGGTTCGCGCTCACGCCGCCTGGGCAATTGGTCGAATGGGCAGCCCTGAGGCTCAGGCCGCCTTGCAAGATGTTTTACAAGTCGAAACGGACCCACAAGTAATCAAAGAAATCCAATCCGCCCTGGAATCTTTGAGTATATCGGGGAGATAAACCGATTTCACGGCATCCATTGGGGAAAAGCCCCATTTTCAAATACTCTTTCTATTCTTTGATCTTCAATTTGCCAGATAAAAATTTTGGGTGAATCGTCTGACTGACCGAGATTGACCTCCTGAAACACCACTCTTTTTCCATCCGGCGACCATTGGTAGGAAGAATAATTCATTTGGGGTTGGTTGGTTATCTGATTGACGGCATGCCCCCGTTTGTCAAACAACCACAATTGCTTTCCCTCTTGGCGGCTCTGCGTTTGAACCGCGCAAATAACCCATTCCCCATCAGGTGACCATACCGGTAAAGACACATCGAATACTTCGAACGACTCTTCAAAAAAACGGCTGACCGAACGGGTTTCCAGATCCAGCCGAAAAAGATTGCTGCGGGGGATTGCATCTTGGCCCTCCCAATCTGCAACCAGAAATGTGCGTCCGTCCGGCGACCAGCTGCCTCGTCCCGCCACCCGGCTGGGAACAATCGAACTGCTGCCATCCAGTAAATTGACAAGCCGGATCGCCTGTTCACCGAAATCATAGAACGACACCGCTGAACCATCCGGCGAAAACACCGGCAAAGCCCCAAATAAACCAGGGTTATTGAAAAGGAGATTACTGGTGCCGCTTTCCACATCAACTATATAGACTTTACCGACACCATCCATCAAACTCGCTGTCAGGCTGCTTTCGTAGCGAGTATATGCCAAAAATCGGCCGTCCGGCGTCCAGGCAGGTTCTATACAGGCAAAATCACCGCATTCCACCAGCACTTTTTCTTCTGTTCCATTGCGGTTGATCAAGATCAGGTCGCTGCCGTCCCGAAGGTTGATTCTTGAATAGACAATTTTTTCTCCATCTGGAGATACGGCAAAATCGAAAACCCTGCCTCCGCTGGCGGTTAGAAGTTGATACTCGCCTGTCAACGGATTCATCCCGCCCAGTTCCGGCGAAATGAGAGGATCGTTTAGAAAAATGAGAAGGGTGGGACGAATACGCAGTTCAGCTGAAAATGGATGACGAAAGACCCGCCCATCCCGGCTGCGAGCACCCTGTTCGAGAATCACTCTAAGCAACGTTCCCTCACCGAGGGTAACTTTTGGGAAAAAGCGAATTGTTCGATCATCCGCCCAACGCCAGGTACCATCCCAGGCCGGCTCAAATGAAAGGCGGCTCTCAACAGATGAACGATCCATATCTTGTTGAAATCGCAGTTCAACCGGTCCGCGCCCCCCGATCAATCCTGCCTCACCCGGGAAAACGACCTGTGGATCGGGCAGCCCCATTTGAACGGCAATCCAGGCCAACCCTGCCAGGATAACCACAAGGAAGAAAATTGTGATCAGGACAACTCGTTCAAAACGACCGAATTTCATGGAAAAAGATAAGGTTGCTCAGGGGGCGGGACCGCCTCAACCGAATCGGCCAGGATGAGCGGCAGCAAGCGACCTTCCCGCTCCATTACACCGATTTTTCCTTGAACCCGCACCCAGGTATGTTGTTTCAACACTGCGGCTTGTGGATAGTCAACGATCATTCCCAAAGCGGTGGCATCGGCAACACAACAGGTGATTGTGAAACGACCCACCATGAATTGACTCTCGCTCAAACGACCATCCGAAAACACAAAACCGGTCACATCTACGGGCTGGTCAACGAATTGTTGCAAATTCTCCGAAAAACTGAATAAACGGATCCAATCCAACACCGTTCTTTCGGTGGGGCTGAGGGAAAGTAAAACTCCACTATCTTCAATCCGTGCCGAAAGAGGAGCATCTATGCTGATTCCACGATTGACCACAGCCGAAGGACTCAGAGGTTTTGCCGGCACCAGGAAACCGATTAAAACAGGAAGAGCCAACCACCATAAAGTTGATATTGAAAAATTCTTAGAATGTTTCTCGTCATTTTGAGTCGATAAACGCTCCGAATAAAGAACCTGTGCAAAAATGACAAAGCCTAAACTGGCCAGAAAGACCAATAACACAAAGCGCTGATTAATATATAACAAAATAGTCCCGCTCCAGATTCGACTGAGCAAAAACAGCCCGATCAGCGCCATCAATAAAGCCTGAAAACTTCGTCCAGCCCGAAGAGTCACATTTACCTCATCCACAAATTAATCACTGTACTGGAAATTATTGTAAGCAGCCACGGTAAGATTACCAACACCCCAACAGTTCTTCGATTGAACACTCGTAAATACATCAGTGTGGCTTTGATATCTACCATGGGTCCGTAAACGAGAAAAGCCAACACGGCTCCGCTGGAAAAAGTACCGCTAAATGCCAGTGCAATAAAAGAATCGACTGTGGAGCAAACTGAAAGCAGCACCGCCAGCAATGAAAGCACAACCGCCGAGAGAATTGGTCCTTGTCCCAGTGACAGCAACCAGCTCTGCGGCACGACGGTTTGCATCAGTGCAGCAAGGAAAGCCCCGATGACCAGAAACCGCCCCATTTCAAAAAACTCATCAGCAGCGATGATCGTCACCTTTTTTAACTTCTGAATGACCGAGGAAGTTGAATTACCGAAATCATGATCATGTTCACCATGAAAGTGGAAGGATTGGGAAAGTTCCACATTCAACGAGCGAATAACGCGGTTGCCGTCCGACTCAAACATGAACAACAACCCAACTCCAATGGCTATCAGCAAAGTAAGCCCAAAACGCAGCCAAAAAATGGGCGTATTACCAAAGGCTGCAAAAGTACTGGCTATCACGATTGGGTTAATGACTGGTGCTGCCAGCAAAAAAGCAATTCCAACCGGCACTGGTAAACCTTTTCTCATCAATCGGCGCGCCAACGGGATACTTCCACATTCACACACCGGAAAGAACAACCCCAACAACCCACCGAAACCAATTGAGAGAAATCGGCTGCGCGGTAGTAACCGGGTGATTTCTTCCGGGCTGAAAAATACTTCAACCAGCCCGGATGCCAATGTTCCCAGCAAAAGATATGGGGCTGCCTCAATAAATATACCGAGAAATACCGCTGAAAAATTGCTCACACCCTCGGTCAACTTGAGGAGCCATTCGCCCTGCCAGTTAAACATTTGTTGTAAACGGGTAAGAGCTGCCATGACAAGTACACCCGCTACAATAATCACCGGTAAATGAAAAGTAGTAATCCGGGCGACCCGCCCTACGATACCAGCACCAGGAGTTGATGGAACCATTTCGCTGATTATTTGCTCTAAAAAACGGTATTTCAAAGAATTTATACCATACTATTCGCATCAAAGAGTTAAGGGGCTTTCCTGACGTGAAAGCCCCTATTTAAGTTCCCAAATATAAAATTTTTCAGGAACCGCTGGTCGGTGACGGGGTTATCGTCGGTTGTTGATCTCCGGTAGTGGGGGTCAAGGTCGGGGGACGTGTAGGTGTGGGTGTAACCAAATTGACCCGCACAACGAGGACCTGCCCGGCAGAAATCAGATTTTTGTCGGTGATGTTGTTCTGCTGCATGATGTCCTCAACAGTCGAATTGAAAATTGACGCAATGTAATCCAATGTGTCACCGGTTTTGACCACATATTCAATTCGAGTACCGCGCGGCAGACCGGTGGGCAAGGGTGTTTCGGTGGGCAATTGCTGGTTGGGGGCCGGGATCAGGATTTTATCTCCTTCCCGAATTGGGCACTGGCCGGCAGGAAAATTATTCAACGCCAGCAACACCAGCAAATCAACTTCATATTTGACTGCAATATCAAAACAGGTATCACCGCTTTGGACAGTGTATTCAAACGGCCCCGAAGGCGTGAAAGTGAGCGTGGGAGTTGGCGTTTCCGTTTCGGTGGGGGTCATCGTCGCGGTAGCCGTCGGCGGTACGGGGCTTGGGGTCAATGTTAATGTAGCCGTCGGGGTTGGGGAGGAAAAGAAGGCAATTTGCGGTCGGTTTCCTCCACTGACCCATAAAATGATCAGGATAATGCCCATCAACACCAGCAATCCTGCCAACCCCCAGGTGATATAGGGCATCATTTGCTGTCGTTTGCGATAGGAATCGATCACGCTTTGAGGCGAATTTTTTCCACTCATGATTTTCCTGCTCCATTTCCGGGATGAATCTTGTGCTCCGGTGAAATTAGGATGGGACTTACAGGCTTACGAGAAGTATTCTACACTAAAAAGTTGAAATCGGGATAGCCTTGATTTCTGTCCAGCCCTGATTAAGGGTCGGTCATGATATAATGTACAAAACAACCGCCCAATCTAAAAAACTGGAGGAAATCCATGGAACTCAATCACACAGAATTTAAGCGCTGTGATGTGGTTAAAGTGTCCGGTCGGGTAGACAGTGCCACAGCGCCGCGTCTTGCCGAGAAGCTCAGCGAAATCATGGACGCAGGTCGCTACCGAATTGTATTAGACCTTCAGGATTTGGATTTCATCTCCAGTGCCGGATTGAGAGTGTTGATCGGGGCGCAAAAAAACTGCAAGCGCTACAACCGTGGCGAAGTTGTCCTTGCCAATGTCCAGCCAAATATCCTTTCCGCTCTTGACCTGGCTGGATTCACCCCCTTCTTCAAGATTTTTGAGGATACCGTTTCCGCGGTGGGAAATTTCTAAAATCACAGGTTCTGGATTAATGCCCACCTTCGTTTTCCCAGGCAAATACGAAAGCCTGGCTAAAATTGCAGAACTGGTTCAAATTGCTACCCGAGAATTTGGGCTGGATTCTTGTGCTGCTTATGGGGTCGAAACAGCAGTGGATGAAGCTTGTTCTAACATCATCGAGCATGCTTATGGCGGTGAAAATAGAGGTGAGATCGAGTTTTCCTATGAGATTACCTCCAATTCCTTAATCATTACCTTACGTGATCAGGGAAAGAAATTCAAACCGAAAAAGATCGAGAAACCAAAAACAAATGTTCCTCTAAAAAATCGTTCGGATCATGGATTAGGATTGTATTTCATTCATCAATGGATGGATGAAGTCCATTATGATCATCGCGAAGGCTACAACATCCTGACATTGATCAAACACAAAGGCACGATGAATACATGAGCCCCGCTCGCAAGCAGACGATTGAACCGGATTGGAAGGAATTTCTCCGCTTCGGGGAAACGCTGCTATCACAGGCCGACGTGACAAGCCAATGTGAGGCAATTTGCCGCTGGGTTGAAAATAAACTGGCGGTCAGCGCCGATTTATGGCTGGCAAAGCCTTTATATCCCCTCCCTGGAGTAAATTATCCGAAAATCCTGCCGGCAGAGAATCCACTCCCCCTTTTGCAGGAATGTTTCGAAAAACGAAAACTTGTCTTGCAAAGGCACAAAATTCCATCCTCACCCGAAGATAAACAATTTACTCACCAAATTGCCATACCTTTATTGACCCAGGACAATCTCCTGGGAATTTTACATGTTTGGCGGACGAATCATAAACCTTTTCGTCCTCAGGAAATTGAATATCTTGAGAGAATCGCATCTCATGCAGCCCTTGCCATGCAGGTAATGCGGCAGTCCGTCTTGAAAAATTGGCGGTTAGAACAATTGTCACTGGTTCGTAACATCAGTACGGAGGTAACCCGTTTACGAAATCTTGATCAATTTTGCCGGCTTTTGACCAGGACAATTCTGGAAAGATTTGATTACTTTCTGGTTTCAATTTACACATTTGATCCGCTTTCTAAAATGCTGGTCCACCGCGCCAGTGCCTCCAAAAACGAGAGCATAGTCAATCAGCCACCTGTTTTACATATCCTGCCGGGCGAGGGAATAATAGGACAGGTTGCCGCAACCGGTGCAGAGATCATTGCGCAAAAAATTGAAGGTGATCCGAATTACCGTTCATTACCGGGCTGGGAGATTATTCAGGCTGAAGCAGCCATTCCAATTCAAATTGGCGGACGGCTTTTAGGAGTGTTGGATTTACAAAGTGATCAAAAAGACGCCTTCCACGACGTTGATTTGGTGGTTTTACGCGCTCTCGCGGATTATCTTGCCTTTGCCATGGAAGGAATGCAGTTGATTAACGGTCTGGAAAAGCGAACTCACCAGATTTCAGCACTGCTGGATATCACCCACAAACTGACCTCCATTCTCGATTTTGACCGTTTGTTAGAAGAAGTTGTTGAGGCAATCCAACAGCATTTCGGTTATCCCTATGTTCATATTTTTATCCTGCACGCCGGCAGAAGAAAATTATTTTATGAGGCTGGCAGCGGCGCCCGAAGTCATGCTCTGGAGGAAAAGCAGGTCTCCTATGATTTAGATGACCCTCATGGGATCATCCCCTGGGTTGCACGCACGGGCAAAACCTTGCTGGCCAACGACGTCAGTCAGGAACCGCTTTACCGCCCCTCAGACCTTCCTCCCTCCGATACCCGCGCCGAATTAGCCATCCCTCTGGCGTATGCGGGTGAAATTCTCGGTGTTTTGGATTTACAGTCCGATCAAGTCAACAGTTTTGATTTTCGGGATATACCCCTGTTGGAGTCTCTCGGCTCCACCATTGCCATTGCCATTCGCAATGCTCGCCTTTACCGTTCCGAAGTGTGGCGGCGCCAGGTCGCCGAGTCATTTCGAGAAATCGCCGGTTTGGTATCTGCTAACCTTGCTCTGCCCGATTTGTTGGAAAGGATACTCAACGAGGTTGATCGAAATCTACCCTGTGAAGCCAGCGCCATCTGGTTGATTCAACCCGGTACCGAAAGGAACCAAACACCTACGTTGATGCTGGCCGCGGTGCATGGAGCTCCAGCGGAAAAAGTATGGGAGGTGATTCAAGCCAACCCAAACGCCCGCCAATATTTACTGAGTGCCCTGAATGCCACCTCGCCGCTAATTCGTCAACCGACTGATCCAATCGGACCGCTTGGACAAGCACTGGGTTTTCCAAAGGACTATTCCTCTCTTGCAGCCCCGTTGCGCGCCGGTGATGAACCGCTTGGGCTATTGACTCTCGCCCATCACATGCCAGGCCGCTATGGCAGCGAAGCCAGTTTAATCACCATGACTTTTGCAAATCACGCTGCGGTTGCCATTCAAAACAACCGTCTGTTTATGGCTTCTCAAGAACAAGCCTGGATTTCGACCATTCTGCTGCAAATTGCCGAAGCAACGCAGGGAACCCAGAACGTCGAGGAACTGTTGGATACCATGGCAAGACTCACTCCCATGCTGGCGGGTGTCAAAAAATGTGCCTTCTTCGTTTGGGATGAAAGCCGTCAGATTTTTATTCTCCAATCCGAGTATGGGCTGAACCTGACCAGCAACACCCGACCACTCACTTTTGATCTGTCCATACCGCTGGTACAACGGCTGGTTGAAAACCGCGAGATCATTTTTATTCAGGATGTATCCAAAGAATTACACCTTGCCGAAGCCGGCTTAGAGGAAGAAAGCGGCACATTGGTGATTCTACCGATGATCTCTCGGGGAAGATTGCTGGGAGCCTTTTTGGTAGCCCACATGCTGGAAAACAATTTGCATTCAACCCGGATTTTCGATCAACAAACGCTCGACCTGTTGCAGGGAATTGCCCGACAGACCGCTCTGGCTATGGAAAATCTCATGTTGATTGAAGCCCGTCAGGAGGAGGCTTACGTAACGGCGGTCATGCTTCAAGTAGCACAAGCGGTTGTCAGCCAAAACAACCTGGAAGACATTCTGGATACCATTGTTCACCTGATGCCCATTCTGGTCGGAATTGACGCTTGTGTAATATACCTCTGGGAGGAACATCTTGAAATTTTCCGCACCGCAAAAGTGTTTACCGGCTCCCAGCGGGAAGAGATGATGATTGAAGGAGAAACCTACCGGATCGGTGAGTTCCCCTTACTGGATGCCGTGTTAGAAAGTGAACAACTGATTGCCTGTAAAACGACGAAGAAAGACGCTTCCATCCAAAACTGGAAAACCCTCGATTGTCTGTTGCCCGCTGAAGAAATCGAACAGCAGTACGACCCACAAGATCAATGGATTCTTGGTGTACCGCTCTCGGTCAAAGGGGAATTTTATGGCGTGCTGGTTGCCAGCGAGTCGAATGTACCGCTTTCTTTCCATGATCGCCGATTAGAAATTCTTTCAGGCATTGCTCAACAGGTTTCATTGGCGATTCAGAATGATCGCTTAAACCGTGAAATGATCCAACGTGAGCGCCTCGAACGGGAAATCCAACTCGCCCGGCAGATTCAAAAAACCTTCTTACCCAATCGTCTTCCCAAAATTCCCGGCTGGGAAGTAGACATTCACTGGCAGACGGCTCGCGAAGTTGGCGGAGATTTTTATGATGTTTTCCGAATTAAGGGAGATCGTTTTGGTGTGGTAATTGCAGACGTTTCTGATAAAGGTATGCCAGCCGCCCTGTATATGACTGTGACCAAAACGCTCATTCGCGCCTTTTCGCAGAATGCCGAATCACCCGCGCGTGTGCTGGAACGTGTGAATCGCGCATTGACCTTTGAACCCCAAAACACCATGTTTGTTACGGCGGTCTTTGTTATCCTCAATGCGAAAGATGGCACCCTGCGATATGCCAACGCCGGCCACAATTTGCCCTTTATATATCGCCGCCAAAACAATTCCGTCGAAGAATTTCCCAAAGGTGGTATGGCGCTGGGGGTTTACTCATCCAACAAATTGAGTGACCATATTCTTACTATTGATGCCGATGACTGGCTGATTTTCTACACTGATGGCGTTACTGAAAGTTTCTCACCCAGCGGAGAAACTTTTGGAGAACAGCGTTTACGAGCGACCATTGAACACGCTTCCAAAAAGAGCCCGGCTGACTTTCTCGATTATGTCAGGGAACAATTGAGTGACTTTCGTGAAGGAAACCCACCTTCAGATGATTTGACTTTGGTTGTGCTTCACCGTCTCCCCCCAGAAGAAATTAGAGAGGAAACGAACGGTCAACCCTAGCTAGCATCAATAATGCACCCATCACCCAAAAATGAGGATGATGACAGCATGCGGCCAGAAAGAATGCTCATTCACCAAAAAACAACGCCCACCACACATCTACATTGCGCACCGGTAAAGGCGTTGGTTCGGGCTGGATGTTCCCCAGACTTTGCGGAGTACCTTCCCCGATGGGAACAATTAGCTTTTCCCCTTCCCGAATTAATCCGTGATTTCGAGCGTATTCGTTTACGGCAGCCTCGGAGGTGGAGTAAATGATCTGCGTACTGAGCGCTGACTCGGTTGCTTTCAAACCGGCAACCTGGGTTTCAATCTTGGTCAGCTGGCTATTCAAACGACTTAAATCCCCCAATCGGTTATTTAAGTCCATCAACAAGAAAAATAAAACGACAAATGCCAGCAACACAAGAAATTGTTTCCAATGGGTAAATATTCTCTTCATGCTCTTATCTTACAATAAACCTACCCAACGGACAAGTGAATTTTACCGGGGAAAAATGAACCCCGCTTTTCGCGGGGTTATAGTGCCGAAGGAGGGATTTGAACCCTCACGAGCGCTATGCTCACTACGCCCTGAACGTAGCGCGTCTGCCAGTTCCGCCACTTCGGCGTTCATCGTATGGTATTTTATCTTGATTTGCCAATTTGTCAACCTTTATGCCGTGCATACGACAAATCATTTGTTTTCAAAGCCGAACCTCGAATTGTCTCGTAATACCGACCATGCTATAATCTCTTCTGAATAATCCAGCCCATGAATACCCTGATTTCGCAAATCTTCAATTTGATAACCCAGCCACCGGGGAACCTGATTTATCATCTCATCCTGGTATTTTCGATTCTCGCCGGCCTTCAAACCATTGCTTTGATTCGAACCGTCGAAAATCGTGAAACAGCCAAGCGATTGATCATCGGCTTTGTGATACTACTGGCGGGGCAAATTGCGCTTTTTCTGACGAGTGCATCGGTGTGGCAAAAACTGATCCCTAATCCGGCAATTCTTTTTCCTCTTGACAGAGCCATCACGACCCTCTCTTTAATCGTCATTGCATGGATGTGGAGTTTTACCCAATCGCCGCGTAGAGCAAATCTCATCCTGATTTCATTGTTTTTTTTAGTCACCCTCTTCTTTTTTGCAGATATATCTCTGTTGTTGAGTTCACAAATTTCGCTGCCATTTCAATGGGTTTGGTCATTGGTAAATCTACTCATTTCTGGTCTTTCGCTGCTGTTGCTACTTAGCCGTAAAGAGAAGACGTGGGAAATGGGGGTCTCCTTTTTTTTGATCGTTTTTATTGGTGCAGTAGCCAGTTTGTTTAACTTACAAGATGGAGCAAGTAATTTTTCTCCTACCATGCGGCTGGCATTAATCTGTGCCTTCCCCCTCCTTCCATCCGTGGCAAAAACCTTACTCCCATTGTCAATGGCCGTTTCGTCAACGCAGCAAATCGCGGCGGAAAAAATGCCATCCCGAAGCACTCCTGTGGGAAGCCCACTGATCTTGCCATGGTTGCGTTTATCAAAGGCCGAATCCGCACAAGAAGCAACTGTTCTGCTCACCGCGGCAATCGGTAAAACCTTTTCTTCGGATCTGACTTTTCTCATCAGGCAGGACAATCCTTACCGTCCCATTCTTCTCGATTCAGGCTATGATCTTATTCGTGATGAGGCATTGCCCCTCTTACAGGTCGAGGCAGAGGCCTGTCCGCTCATCACCAACGCATTACAAAAGGGCAAAAACCTCAAGCTAGTTGCTGAAAGTGACTCCCCCTTACAGGATTTACTCGCCCTTACCAAAGCCGTGGGGCTGGCCGTGCCGGGACACATTCTAATCTCACCCATACCCGATACGACGAATGGAAAGCGGGCAATCCTTCTTTTTACTCCTTATTCAAGGCATGAATGGACAATTGAAGAGCAAGTACTTTTGAATACCATTACGGAAGAACTTTCTGGTTTGTTTTCACAAATAGCTCACAAAGAAAAACTTGAAGCAACCGTTCAATCCTTACAGGAACAACTGTTGATTACTCAGGAACAACGAAAAGCAAAAACCCAGGAGCGGGAAGAAATTAAACCACGTGAATCAGAAATTCCAGGCGTTTCCGCAGGTGATCCTGCTTTGGAGATTGCCGGCTTATTGGCAATTCAACGCGAAGCGCAGGAAACCATCCATCGTTTAGAAACCGAAAATCGCTCCCTACGTGAGGCTTTGAGAGATCTCAAAGGTAAAAACAATCAGTCCTCCGAAGTCGAACATCTGGAAAAAGAGCTCCGACAGGCACTCGAAGAAGTTGCCCGCCTGCAAAATGCACTTGCTAATGCCAACATGCGTATCGTTGAATTGCAAACCTCGCCCGGACAAAGCGCAAATCTCAACATCAAAGATACCGAAGCAGTTCTATCCATTATTCAGGAATTGCGGCAACCCGTCTCTTCCGTGATCGGTTATACCGATTTACTCATTAATGAATCCATTGGAAATCTTAACAATCAACAACGAAAATTTCTCGAACGAATCCGTACTTCATCGGAACGAATGCAATCCTTGCTGGATGATTTACTGCAAACCTCCGTTTTTAACATTAGCCCCATCGAACTAGCGCCCCAGCCGCTCGATGTTGAGACCCTTTTAGATCAAGCCATCACGGACATGTCCGACTTGCTGCGGGAAAAAGAAATTAACATATTGATGGATATTCCTCCTGAATTGCCAACTTTTTACGCCGACCGTGATGCACTCCACCAGGTTCTTATTCATCTGCTACAAAATGCCGGCAGTGCTACACCACCCGAAGGTAATATCACCCTCAAAGTAAAAATTGAGCAGGGAGAGAAAAACACCCTCTTTGTTCTGTTTCAAATAACTGATGAAGGTGGTGGAATCCCCGCGGATGAATTATCGCGTGTATTTTCGCGGCGCATCAAACACGACACACCTTTTATTCACGGGGTTGGCGACTCGGGTGTAGGACTTTCTATCGCTAAAACGCTCATCGAAGCCCATGGTGGAAGAATCTGGGTTGAAAGCGACGGGGAAAGAACATCCACTTTCAGCATCTTGTTACCGGTTAAAACCCCCGCTTTTACCTCAAAAACCCTGGTTGCATAAATGAATCCGATCGTGCGGGGTTTAATTTCAATTCTTATCTCGGCAGCCTTGGGGTTGATCGTGTTTGGGGCGATTATCGCCAGCCTTTCAGAAGGCCAGGTCATAAACCCACCCACACCCACACAATTCCCAACCCTACCACCACCCAATCTTACTCCAATCAGTCAAATCCAATCTGCCACTGTAATCCTTGCTTCACATACCCCTCTTCCAGCCACTCAAACCACCTGTCCACCACCTCCGGGTTGGCAAGCCTACACTGTCCACGCCGGCGATTCCCTGGAAGAATTAGCCCAACAATATGGCATCGGTTTATCTGATTTACTCGTCGCTAACTGCCTGTCATCTGCCATCAGCATTCCAGGAACTCAAATCTTCTTACCCCCAACAAACACCTCTACCGTCTCACCTCTTCCTACACTATCGTTGACCATTACCTCCACACCAACGAAGTGCGTTCCTCCTCGCGGATGGGTTCGATACACCGTCAAGGCAGGAGATACACTGACCCGTCTGAGCGGTCTCTACCGGGTCTCGGTCTGGGAATTGAAACAAGCTAATTGTTTATGGAGTGACTTCATCCGTACAGGCCAGCGCTTATATGTACCTAATGTTGCTACCAGCACCTTTACCGATGTGCCAGAGAGACCACTACCAACTCAAACGGCGTTGCCTTCAGCAACCAATACAATCCTCCCATCCATAACCAGTACCCCCACTTCCACACCTTCTGCAACTCCCATTCCACCAACAGCATCTCCCACCTTAGCCCCCAGTGGAACTTTTACTTTTACTCCAACGTCTATACCAACGGCAACGGATACTCCTGTGCCTTTGACGCCGACCGCTGAACCCACCCTGACGGAAACCACCGTCACACCTTGAGGAACTTTGTATGCGTAAAACCTTCTGGATAATGGTTTTGATTTTTCTGATTTCGACAGCTTGCAACCTGCCGATATCCAACTTTAACGGGGAGCCAAGTCCTCGAGCCGTCGCTCAGCGAATCGTCACACTTGACCCCAACGCTCCGCCAACCCCCACCCCTTTTATGCCGGTTGCACCCACCCCGACCCCTGAAACGGAACAATCCACACCACCAGGCCTTACCCCCGCTCCCGAACAACAAGATACGCCTTCTCCCCTTGTTCAGCCAGAAGACACGATCAGCATTCTCGTTCTCGGTTCGGACTGGCGCCCCAATTCCGGTTTTCGTACCGATGTTATCCTGCTTACTATCATAAACACCCGCTCCGGTGCCATCAGCCTGGTTTCCTTTCCACGTGATTTATATGTAGAGATTCCAGGAGTTGGACCACAGAGAATCAACACATCCCAACAATTTGGTGGATTTCCCCTTACGCAGGCAACTTTCCAAAATAATTTTGGAATAAAGCCTGAGTATTATGTCATGACCAACTTTCAAGGATTCGTCAACATTATAGATCGGCTGGGCGGGATAGAAGTTGAAACAGCCATGAATCTTACCGACACCTGCAAATTACCTCAGGCAGTCAATGGATATTGTTCGGTAGGTCCCGGTCGGGTGTATATGAACGGCGAAACCGCCTTGTGGTATGTCCGCTCGCGATATAGTAGCAGCGATTTTGATAGAACGCGACGTGCTCAGGAAATAATCCTGGCAGTATTTAAGAAACTGATGAGCCTGGATGCCATCTCCAAAGCTCCGCAGTTGTATCAGGAATTTCGCAGCAATGTCGAAACCGACATCCCGCTGGATTTAGCAATCAAATTGACCAGTTTTGCACCGGGATTGATTTCCAATCCCGAACGGATTAATCGTTTTACAATTGGTCCTTCGGATGTGTGGCATTATACGACCGATACCGGTGCTCAGGTTTTAATACCTGTACAGGAACGCGTTCAAGCCATATTACAGGAAGCTTATCAGGTTAAATAAACCTCGCCTTCGGGAAATGAATTGACTTTCCCTGATTTCTGTTGTATATTCATTTCATGTAAGGCTATACGAAAACGAGAAGGGATTACCGACTATGGCTTCCGAATTGTCACCTTCAGTTCACATTACCTCGCAGACTCCCTTATTGCCCGCCATCCGCTCTTGGGAAATTTATCTACTTGATCAAGGCAAATCTCCCTATACGGTCAGAGCCTTTCAGAACGATTTACAACTGCTGGCAAGTTATTTGCCACCAGATCGTGCAATTGGCTCCATCAGCACCCGGGATATCAACAACTTTCTCAACTGGCTACAACAAGGACGAGGTGTCCCGTGCAGCCCCAAAAGTCTTTCCAGACGAATAACTTCCATCAAGTCCTTCTTCCGGTGGTTGCACCAATCTGGCCGTATTCTGGTTGATCCGGCTGAAAAAGTAGTGCAGCAATCCGTTATCAGTCCCTTGCCAACGGTATTGACCAACGAGGAGTTCGATAAAGTTTTAGAAGCCGCTAATACCTACCGCTCCGCAAAAAAGCCGGATGCCCGTCCCTACACTCTGTTGCTTCTCTTATTATCTACCGGCATCAAGAAAGGTGAATGTTTGGCAATTCAGAACAATCACATAGATTTGGAAACACCGGCAGGTCCTGTTTTATTCGTCCGCTACGCAAGCCCGCGTAACCGCTATAAAGAACGGAAAATACCCTTACCCGACGAATGGGTTATCAGCTACAAGGAGTATCTTGCTCAATATCAGCCGAAGGATGTCATCTTTCCCTGGTCACCGAGACGGCTGGAATACCTGTTGGAAGACATTGGAGAAAAAGCAGGATTGGAAAAGCATCTTTCCTTTGACATGTGCCGCTGGACCTGTGCGTTACGGGACTGGAACGCCGATATGAACCGCGAACACCTTCGCCAGAAATTAGGGATTTCCAAAATCCAATGGCGTGAAATCAGTCTTAAATTGAACCAGCTCAGCCAAATGGGAGTGAAAGAAAATTAAATCCGTCCCAGCTTCAGGTGCAATACTGCCTGGCTGTGTGGTGTGAGACGTACCGGATCGGCAATTTGTAAACCGGGCAGCCATATCACCTCTTCACCGCACAAAACCAATGGGTACTGTGAGCGCAGGGAGCGCGGGATTTTCTTTTCAGCAAAGAAATCCGCAATCTTTACGCTCCCCTTGTTCATCCCCAAAGGACGGAAGCGGTCACCCCTCCGCCAACCCCGCACGCTCAACGGAAATTGGATTTTTTGTGCATCCAGCCAGGCTTCCAATGGGTCATCTTTCCATGTTGGTGGAATTTCTTCAATCCTGATTAATTCTGCCTGAAGAAACCAGTCTTTTCCCAATCTGATTTCCCCAATGCCAGCAAGCGTAAATTCTTCATTCAAGGGAATGGATGGAAATCGTGGATCAACCATTGCAGTCCACTCGTATTTCAGGTAAATCCAATCCTGAGAAAACAGCAATTCAAGCTCATCTCCAAGTTGTATAGTTCCTGTGCGACGGCCTGATCGAATTTCCCCAGCTGCCCTATTCAAACTTTGCCAGTCAACTTCTTCGCTGGCAGGTTTCAATTCCCGAATTGCCTCTCTCAAAACCAGATTAAGCATTTCTTTCGACAAATCTTTTAGTCGGCTTGCAGAAAAGATCAACCATTCGCCCGCCCGGCGATCCATACAAACCTCTTGAAGGGACCTTTTGACCATCGGTTTGAGGAGCAGCAGATGATCTTTTACCACCTGGCTCATCGTCCAAATCCTGTTTTTGATTTGTGGATTATAGTGCTGCAAGTGAGGGATTAGATCATGGCGAATTCGATTACGTGTGAATTCAAGACTTCGATTAGTCTCATCTACAAGGGGTTGAATACTGTTTTGCCGACAATATTGTTCAATATCATTCCGCCAAAAACCTAACAAGGGACGAATTAGAGGTATGGTTGGGGAAAATTCATCAAGAGTAGTACAGTAATCCATCCCCCTCAGCCCATCTAATCCACTCCCGCGAACCAGGTGCATCAGAACAGTCTCAACCTGATCATCGGCTGTATGCCCAACCGCAACCGCTTGTGCATTGACCTCGTTGGCTGTTTTGAATAAAAATTGATAGCGAGCCTGACGGGCAGCAGCCTCCAGGGAACAGCGACCCTGTTCAGCCAGACGGTGCACATCTTCCCGCCCTGTAATAAACCCTTCTGCCCCCCAAGCCCTCGCCAATTGCTGAACAAAAAGGGCTTCATCCTTAGATTCAGGACGCAACTGATGATCAAAGTAAACCACCCAGGTAGGAACCTTCGAACGAAGCAAAAGGTGAAGCAAGGTAAGGCTATCTGCCCCGCCCGAAACTCCGGCAACAACTGGTTTGCTTAAAGAGACTCTGCAATTAGTTAGTAAAGTATTCTTAAATTCTTCAAGCACGTTCCCATTATAGCATGTCAAAATATGCCTCGAATCCTCTAAAACCGAAAAAGCAACTGAATTAAAACAATAAATCGTCTTGTATGAGATTTAAGATTGTGCTAGACTGTTTTAAGTATTATCTTCGGTGAGGCAGGGATGACAGAAAAAATTTTGATCGTAGATGACGACCTGGAAACATTGCGCCTTGTTGGATTGATGCTTCAGCGGCAGGGATATCAGGTCATTTCTGCAAAAAATGGAAAAGAAGGTATGGTCCTGGCGGTTAAGGAGCATCCTGATCTGATCGTACTGGATATTATGATGCCAGATGTGGACGGCTATCAGGTAGCCAGAGATATTCGCGCCAACCCTGAAACAGCCGATATCCCCATCTTGATGTTCACTGCAAAATCTCAAGTAGATGACAAGGTTACCGGTTACGAAGCCGGTGCGGATGATTACTTGACCAAGCCCGTTCACCCTGCCGAATTAATCGCTCACATCAAGGCTTTGCTCAGCCGAACACGCGCAAGAGTTGGTAAGCAGGTTCAAAAAAGTGCAACTGTGATCGGACTTCTGGCAGCAAAAGGAGGGATGGGGACTTCAACACTCACCCTCAACCTGGCGCTGGCCTATTTTCAGCGTACTCGCAAAGAAATCATCGCTGCCGAGATTCGTGCTGGCCAGGGTACCTGGGCAGGAGAATTAAACTTCCCCAACGCGGAAGGATTAAACAACTTGTTGAACATGCGTAGCGGTGAGGTTACCCGTGCAGCAGTCGAAAAAGAATTGGTCAGGACAACCTTTGGCATCCGCCTGCTCCTGGCAAACCATCGAATCAAGGACTTTGTACTCCTTCAAAATGCCGTCCATCAATTGGAGGCAATTCTCCATCACCTTTCCACCCTCGGTGATGTGGTATTCGTGGATATTGGCAATCCCTTTTTACCCGGTTTTGAAAAAGTGATCACCTCCTGCGATGAGATGATTTTAATTGCTGAACCTCAGCCTTTTTCGCTGAAGCGCACCAATCAATTGATGGATGAGCTTGCCGAGTACGGATTTGGAAAATCAAAAATTCTTAATGTAGTGATTGTCAATCGCGTTCGAGCCGACTTACAACTCTCCGCACTTCAAATTCAGGAAATGTTGGGTAAGCCAATCACTCTGGTCATTCCGCCTGCACCCGAACAGTCCTACCACGCCGCTCTGCGTAATGTTCCCTTGATTCAGTTACAGCCCGATGGCATCCTGAGTCAACAGATCAACCGTCTGGCAGCCCTATATGCAGATCGCTTGAATAAATGACAACTCTTTCAATGGCAGAAGCCGCCCAGCAGGCGGCTGAACTCATCTCCAAATCAAAGTGGATGGTTGTATTGACCGGAGCGGGAATTTCAACCCCATCGGGTATCCCAGATTTTCGCTCGCCAAACACCGGTTTATGGTCGCGCAGCGACCCCATGGAGGTTGCTTCCCTCTCCGCTTTCCAATTCCACCCCGAAAAATTCTACAACTGGCTGCGCCCTCTGGAACGGGAAATGATCAAAGCCCTTCCAAATGCGGCTCATTTCGCACTGGCAAAATTAGAAGAAAAAGGTGTTTTGAAGGCGGTCATCACCCAAAATATTGATGGACTTCACCAAAAAGCCGGTTCGAAAGAGGTCTACGAAGTCCATGGCTCCATGCAGAGATTAAATTGTCTGTCATGCCGTAAAAATTATCCACTCCAGGACTTTCTCGGACTATTCAATTCACCGCAGGACATACCACGCTGTCCCAACTGCTGTGCAATTCTAAAGCCCGATATCGTTCTATTCGAGGAGCTACTACCTGCAGATGTTTGGAATCAGGCTGAACAAACCTCCACAAAAGCCGATTTGTTTGTGGTGATTGGCGGTGCCTTGGAAGTCACACCCGCTGCGCATCTGCCCTTGTATGCACTGGAGAATGGTGCGCGTCTCATCATCAACACCTTCTCATCCACATATCTCAATTCTCGGGCAGATCTATTACTGCCCTTTGATGTTGCCCAAATCTGGCCGGAAATTGTTGCCCGGTTAGATTGAGAGAACTTAGCGGCTGCCGCGCCGCCCAAATTGACGTTCCAGTAAATCCACCGACAGATGAATCATAGTTGGCCGCCCATGCGGGCAGGTGCGTGGGGATTGACAGCGTTCCAGATCACGCACCAACGCATTTTGCTCTTCCGCAGAGAGAATTTGGCCAGCTTTGACTGCCGCCCGTTTACAAACCCGGGCAATTACCCGCGCTTCAATTTCGGTTTGTAAAGGAGTCTCGTCTTCCTCAAAATCCTCTACCAGCGAGCGCACGAGAACCACCGGATCGAGACCGCTCAACATCGCCGGTATGCGCCGTACTCGAAACGCATTTCCACCAAAATGTTGCACCTCAAAACCCCAGCGATTGAGCAAAGACAAATGAGTTTGGAGCAGTTCAGCCGCTTGAGGGGGTAGTTCAAAAGTTTGTGGTTGTAATAAAGCCTGTGAGGGAATTTCTTTGTCGGCCTCGCGCATGAATTTTTCGAACAAAACCCGTTCATGCGCAGCGTGCTGGTCAATCAAATATAGCCCATCCGGCCCCTCAGCAACCAGATAAGCCGCTCCAACCTGGCCAATTACTCGCAGAAGTGGTAAAGAATCAACCGGAAGTTGGATGGATTGTGGTTCCCCTGCCTTTTCAGGCGATGCTGTCTCGATGCCAGCCACCCTCGGTTCAGTTTCGTGAGCGATTTCCCATCCGGGGTCGAGAACGCTTTCACCCGACCGATTTTGCCAGGTGTTGGAACCCAGTTGTGGCGCAGGTGAATAGGCCAGCAAGGCTCGCTTAACCGCCCTTTGCACCGCCCGGAAGACATGGTCTGCATCGCGAAATCGCACTTCTGCTTTTGCAGGGTGGACATTTACATCCACCATGTCGGGAGACAATTCCACAAACAGGAAAGCAATCGGATAACGCCCCACCATGAGCAAGGTGTGATAAGCCTGAATAAGGGCTGTTGAAAGACCAACATCCTGCACCCATCGCCCATTGACAAAGAAGATAATTTCTCGACGATTAGAACGACTTATCCCAACCGGGCTGATGAAACCCGTAATGCGGATATCGCCGTCCTCTAATTCCACCTCCAACAACTGTCTGGCAAGATCATTACCATAAAGTTGAGCCAATACCTCACGCCGATTGTTTTTTCCATGGGTGATAAAAACGTCACGATCATCCTGCATTAAGCGGAAGCGAACCTGTGGGTAAGCCAGTGCATAACGAGATACGAATTGAATGATTTGATTTTTTTCGGTCAGATCGCTTCTTAAGAATTTCAAACGTGCCGGCACATTGAAAAACAGGTTTTCAACCCGCGCCACTGTACCAACCGTCGTACCAACTGCTTCATTGGCAATCAGTTTTCCGCCCTCAACGATGATTTTCCTTCCCTCCTCAGCGTTTTTTTCACGGGAGATGAGAGTCAAACGTGAAACTGAACCAATCGAAGCCAACGCCTCACCCCGGAAACCCAGCGTTGCAATCCGAAAAAGATCTTCAGCGCTGCTTAATTTACTGGTAGCGTGACGGGCAACCGCCAGGTTCATCTCACCAGCAGGTATACCGCAGCCATCATCGGCCACCTCAATTAACGTCTTACCCGCGTTGGCTATGCGAATTTCTATCCGCTCTGCTCCGGCGTCCAGCGAATTTTCCATCAGCTCTTTCACCACCGAAGCTGGCCTTTCAACGACCTCACCCGCGGCAATTTGTGAGGCAACCGCCTCTGCTAAAATCCGAATTGGCAAATTGCACTCCCTTTACATTTTCTTTTCAGATACCTGATTTATGGATTATACTCAAAAATGAATATGAAACCTGAATTGCTGATATTCGATTTGGATGATACCCTCTATCCTCCTGAATCGGGGTTGTGGCACGCCATTGGTGAGCGTATCAATCTTTACATTCAAAATAAGCTCGGCCTGACTCTTTCAGAAGCCATTACCCTTCGTGACCAAATGTACCATCAATATGGTACTACCCTCAGAGGGCTTCAATCGCACTACAGTATCCCTGCAGAGGAATACCTTGCTTTTGTTCACAATGTGCCGGTTAATCTTTTCCTCAAACCCGATCCTGTGTTGCGAACCATTCTTGTAAACATCCCTATCCGAAAGATCATCTTTACCAATGGCGACCGGGCTCATGCTCATCGGGTTTTAAGTGCTTTACAACTGGAAGATTGCTTCGATGAAGTCGTTGATATCCAGGATATTGAGCCTTACTGCAAGCCAATGCCCCAATCCTTCCAATTAGCTCTTCAAAAAGTCGGGGTTGAGGATATTTCCCGATGTGTCTTGTTTGAAGACTCTCCCCGCAACCTTTCTGTTGCCCGCTCTCTGGGCATGTTTACCATTCATGTTGGAAAGAACGGCGTTTCTTCGGAAGCACATCTCCGAATTTCAGATATTCATGAATTGATTTCCCTGTTCACCCCTGAATTTTCCATTTTACATAGGAGAGAGGAATGAACGATATCCCCCTAATCGGCTGGGTTGGCATTGGGATCATTGCCATCTTACTGCTCGCCACCAACTTAAGTCTTTTTTCCCTTCTTCGCCGAAAGGACTCGGAAAAATCCGGTGCATCCATCCTCTCGGAAACAATGAAGACTCTCAAAAATCCGTGGGAGAAGGAAGACCAGCCGTTACGAGAACTTTCTGAACGGGTTGCAAGAATAAAAGGATTCAATCAAGAAAAAGACCCAACTAAGGAATGATTTTTTCATTTTGACTTAACCATATCGTGATATTTATTGTGCTAGGTCAAAATTAATTTAATGGAGACAAGATCATGAATTCAAAAGTAATCCGAACCATTTTGGTTTTACTGGTTCTGGGTCTCTTGATGGGAGCCAGTTTTAGTATCGGTTTAGCGGCGGGCATTAGCTTGCCTTCCACCGTCAGTCTGCCCAACATTCCTTTCCTCTCCAATAACTCCTCAAGCGGGACTCCATCTGCCACCCAACAAGCCGTTGACCGGGAAACATTATTTGAGCCTTTTTGGCAAGCCTGGGATCTGGTTCACGGAAATTACGTGGATCAACCCGTTGATGACCAGTTGTTGATGCAAGGTGCCATCCGAGGCATGTTAGAGGCTCTGGGTGACCCTTATAGCGGCTACCTGACAATTGATGAATATCAACAAGCCAATGCACCACTGCGAGGTGAATATGATGGGATTGGTGCCTGGGTAGATACCAGCGGTAAATACCTCACCATCATTAGTCCCATGGAAGGTTCCCCCGCTGAAAAGGCGGGTTTGAAAGCCGGGGACCAGATCATCGCCGTGGATGGGGAAGATGTCACATCGCTCGATCCACAACTGGTTTTACGCCGTGTTCTCGGCCCGGCCGGCACCACGGTTCGTTTGACCATATTGCGAGAAGGTGAAGAAAGTCCTTTTGAAGTCAGTATCATTCGTCAAAAAATCACCCTCGAAACAGTCAGCGCTGAAATGCTGGATAATGACATTGCCTACATCAAAATTACTCAATTTGGAGAAAGAACTGACCGTGATTTACGCACCAAATTGCGTGAATTGTTGAGAAATAATCCCAAAGGGATTATTCTCGATTTACGAAATAACCCCGGTGGTTTTCTAAACACAGCCATCAACATTACCTCTCAGTTCATCGGCGATGGCATTATCATGTACGAGCAATATGGAAATGGCGAGAAAGTCTCCTATCAAGCCCGCCCCGGAGGTTTGGCAACCGACATTCCGCTGGTTGTTTTGGTCAATGAAGGCTCCGCTTCTGCGTCGGAAATTACGGCGGGCGCCATCCAAGATCGCGACCGTGGATTACTGGTGGGCACCCAAACATTTGGTAAAGGTACGGTTCAAACCTGGCGGCAGCTGAAAGATAATGCAGGAGCAGTGAAGATCACGATTGCCCGCTGGCTCACTCCGAATGAACGTCAAATCAACGGAGAGGGACTAGTGCCTGATGTTGTTGTAGAACTAACCGAAGAAGATCAAAAAGCGAACCGCGATCCCCAGTTGGAGAAAGCCATTGAATTGCTTCTGAGTCAATAAACACCCCTCCAGACCAGGTAAAAATTTTTCCTCAAACTACTCTAATCAGGCACTTCCTGCTCAAACGCAGGAAGTGCTTTTTCCGGTTTTCTTCCGGTATTTTTTTACTCATTGGGCGTATTCTCATTTATAATCTACCCGTGAGAAAATTGATTTTCGCCCTGGCGGTTTTATTGGGCATCCTTTTTATCATTAGCCGGTTCACCGAAGTACAAGAGGTCTTGCTGGTTTTGCAAAATGGCAATTGGCTCTGGCTTGGAGCAGCTTTTATTCTTTTACTCGGATGGATTTTAGTCACCGCTGCCACTTTTCAATCACTGTTTTCCATTGTAGGGGTTGTCAAACCTCTTGCCCAGGTTCTTCGTTTGTTTTTAGCGGTCAATTTTATCAATCTGGTTGCGCCAAGTGCCGGAATGAGCGGCATGGTTGTGTTTTACTCAGATGCCCAAAAAAATGGGCATTCCACTGCACGGATTATGGTTGGTAGTGCTTTATTTCTCATTTTCGATTACTGCGGTCTTCTGACCATTATTTTTTTGGGTTTGATTATTCTTGCCTTTTATCAGGTCTTGTGGGCATTTGAGATCTTTGCATTTCTTCTTTTCGTGGTATTTGTTTCCGTAATGATTTCGGTGGTTTATCTGGCATCGCAATCAGAAGATCATTTGACTCGCCTGTCATTGAAAATGACCCGCTTCGTTAACCGCTATGCTTCTTTGCTACTCAAGAAGACAATAATCAGCGAAGAAAGGGTGATTCGGTTCGCCGCCGAGACCTGCGAAGGGGTTAAAGCCATTCAAAACCTTCGTCATGCCTGGTTGCGTCCAGCCGGCTTTACTCTTCTGAATAAGATGCTCCTGGTTAGCATCCTCGGTTTGATGTTTTTAGCTTTTGGTACACCCGTGACCCCCGGTCAGTTAATTGCCGGCTTTTCGATTGCTTACCTTTTTGTAATCATTTCCCCCACACCGGCGGGCATTGGCATTGTTGAGGGGCTTCTAACCTTTGCTCTTAATTCTCTATCTATCCCTATCGAAGCCGCTGCGGTCATTACTCTTGCTTTTCGGGGATATACTTTCTGGTTACCTTTTTTCCTTGGAATGATTTCTTTTCGCAGTCTTCACTCCTGATTTTGCGGTCTTCGGACAAACACGGATTTTTTCAGCTTTTCATTCCTTTAATTGACAGTTCCATCGGCTGGGGGTATAATCAACCCTCGCAGTAATAATGACCTTTGGGAGAAAAGTATTATGGAAAATACCGCGGTTGCGGAGAGCAACTCAAATATTGAAATCAAACCGAAGATGAAGTTTGCCGGAAAGGTTATTAAGACAACCCTTGCTGGCGCTGTCGTTGAAATTGCGGAAGGTCAAAAAGCCGTCCTCCATATTTCACAAATCTCCACCTTCACCGATCAACCCATCAAAAGCGTCAAAGATGTTTTACAGGTTGGTCAAATCATTGACGTATGGGTGCGCCGTATCAAGGATAATCGTATCGAATTAACCATGATCAAACCGCTTGATCTGGAATGGCGCGAAATTAAGCCAGATATGGTGGTAAAAGGCAAGGTTGTCCGCATTGAAAATTTCGGTGTGTTTTTGGATATTGGCGCAGAACGTCCCGGTTTAATTCATATCAGTGAACTGGCGCATGGCTATGTACGAACCCCCTCCGATGTTGTCAAGGAAGGGGATGAATTGGAAGCCAAAGTCATTGATGTCAATAAAAAGAAAAAACAGATTAAACTCAGCGTAAAGGCTCTTTTACCCGAACCGGTTCAAGAAGAAGCAGTCGAACCCATCCGAGAACCCAAAAAAGAATCGGGCAAGGAGAGACCCCGCCGCGGCAAGAAAAACGCTCCCCGCCAGGATTATCTGAATGAGGGCAAACCGTTGAACGCAGAACTGTCTCAGAGTGGTGAGGAATCCTCCTCTGAAAATGAACCGACCGCCATGGAAATTGCCCTTCGTGAAGCCATGGAACGCGCCAAAGACCGCAAAAAAGCCGAAAAAGCAAAAAAAGAAAAGGCAAAAAACCTTTCTGCCGAACAAGAAGAAATTTTGGCACGCACATTAGAACATAAAAGCACGACCCAATGATTTCAGCCTTCTCATAGCTTAAGGTTTGCTGGAAGCCTTATATTAAGCATAACACTCCCGGGTCTACTATCTGGTTTTACCGATCAACTCTGCTTCCTCAAAAAAGCAGAGTTGTTTTTTATCTGATCGAGAATTTTTATGATAAACTTTGAGTGGCAGTCTATTACTACTGGCTGCTTGTCGAATAACTCAGCCATACATCCAATAAATTCATGGTATTTTTAGCCCGAGGACATCAAACGCACCTCTGATCTTCATCCTCTGAGGGAGGAGCCATTCAAACGCCCTCCCTCCTTTTGATTAAAAAGCGGAGATGAGATGTCAACCAAGTACATTTTCTACACAGGTGGGGTCGTCAGTTCCGTTGGAAAGGGAGTTACCGCCGCTGCCACAGGACGATTGTTGAAAGAGCGAGGTTTCGCAATCGCCGTCCAAAAGCTCGACCCTTACATTAACGTGGATCCCGGCACGATGAGCCCCTACCAGCATGGCGAGGTCTACGTACTGGACGACGGTGCAGAAACAGATCTGGATCTCGGTCATTACGAGCGATTCATTGACATCCGGTTGAACCGCGTCTGTAACATGACAACCGGGCAAATCTATGCTGAGGTGATTAGCAAAGAACGGCGTGGGGATTACCTCGGCGGCACAATTCAGGTCATCCCCCACATCACAAATGAGATCAAACGGCGGATTGGGATGGTCTCAAAAACCACCGGTGCTGAAATTGTCCTGGTCGAAGTTGGCGGTACCGTTGGCGACATCGAATCTCAACCCTTTTTAGAAGCCCTGCGTCAGTTACGCAGCGATGTTGGCCGCGAGAATACCCTGTATATTCATGTTACCTGGCTGCCCTACATCGGTGCAACGGGTGAGTTGAAAACCAAACCAACTCAGCATTCTGTCGCCCAACTACGCGCAATCGGTATCACCCCGGATATGATTGTCGCCCGCTCCGATTATCCGGTCAATCGTGAAATCATCGAGAAAATTGCTCAGTTTTGCGATGTCGAAAAACGGGCAGTCATCCCGATGATCACTGCATCCACCCTTTATGAAGTCCCGCTGCTTCTGGAACAGGCTGGTGTGGGTGAAATCATCCTTGAAAAATTGGGACTACAGGCTCGCCGTACTCCAGATTGGAAAGACTGGAAGCGGTTGGTGGATCAGGTACATAAATCGAAACCCAAAATCAAAATTGCTTTGATCGGTAAATACGTCGAACTCCACGACGCTTATATGAGCGTGCGTGAAGCGCTTTATCATGCCGCTTTGTATCTTGGTGTTGAAGTGGAAATCATGTGGATCCACTCGGTTGATCTTGAAAAAGGTAAATATCTTGACGAAATCCGCAATGCTGCCGGAATTTTGATACCCGGCGGGTTCGGAAGCCGTGGAATCGAGGGGAAGATCGCCGCCGTGCGCCTTGCCCGTACCGAAAAGATTCCATTTTTAGGCTTATGTTTAGGAATGCAATTGATGTGTGTCGAATTTGCCCGCCATATTTTACAGGATGAGCGCGCCAATTCAACCGAATTTGACCGCACCACCCCCCACCCTGTCATTGATTTGATGCCCGATCAGCAGCATATCTCCGAAATGGGTGGCACAATGCGTCTGGGTTTATATCCCTGCCGATTACTGCCGGGCAGCATCGCTCATCGAGCCTATCAACAGGAATTGGTAGAGGAGCGTCACCGCCACCGCTTCGAATTCAACAACGCCTTTCGCCAACTGTTTGAACAAAATGGCATGCGTTTTTCAGGAATTTCGCCGAATGGTTTACTGGTGGAAATTTGTGAATTGACCGACCACCCCTTCATGGTCGGCACCCAGTTCCACCCCGAGTTTCTTTCGCGTCCCAACCGTCCGCATCCCCTTTTTCTGGCTTTCGTACAGGCTGCGTGCGAACACGCCGGTGTAAAAGTTCAGCCTTTCACAAACCCCAAAGAAAAAAACGAAAAATTGGATTATACTTAGAGCGTTTGGGGTAGCCTGATAATCGGTCAACTGACCGTAGCCAAAGATTTCATTTCTCAAGAGAGGTAAATACTACTATGGATACAACAATCGAATCAATTCTTGCCCAGGAAATCCTCGATTCGCGCGGCAACCCGACCATTGAGGTCGAGGTTGTCCTTGCTGATGGCAGTTGGGGACGCGCTGCAGTTCCCTCTGGTGCTTCTACCGGCACTCACGAGGCGCTTGAATTGCGTGATGGAGATAAATCCCGCTACAACGGCAAAGGTGTTCTCAAAGCCGTCGAAAATGTCAATAACGAAATTGCCGATGCCCTGATTGGCTGGGATGCTTTAGAACAAAAAGCCATTGACATGGAAATGATCGCACTGGACGGAACACCCAACAAATCCAAGCTGGGTGCTAACGCCATTTTGGGTGTCAGTCTGGCGGTGGCCAAAGCAGCAGCCAATTCCCTGGGGTTACCGCTTTATCGTTATATCGGCGGAGTGTATGCCCATGTCCTGCCTGTTCCGATGATGAACATCCTCAATGGTGGCGCTCATACGGCGTGGCAATCCACCGATGCTCAGGAATTCATGGTCATGCCATTGGGCGCTTCCTCTTTCGCTGAGGGTTTACGCTGGGGCTCTGAAATCTATCACGCCCTCAAGAGTGTCCTTAAATCCCGCGGCTACGCTACGCTGGTCGGCGATGAAGGTGGTTATGCGCCATCGCTCAAAGCGAATGTGGAAGCCGTCGAGGTCATCCTGGAAGCCATCGAAAAAGCTGGTTATAAGGCGGGTGAACAGGTGGCAATTGCCCTTGACCCGGCTGCATCCGAATTGTTCGACGCCGAAACCCGCAAATACAACCTTCGTAAAGAAGGAAAAATGCTCACCAGCGAGGAAATGGTCGCCTTCTGGAAGAACTGGGTTGACCAATATCCAATTGTGTCTATTGAGGATGGGTTAGCCGAAGATGACTGGGAAGGCTGGCAAATGATGATGGCTGAATTGGGGAACCGCATCCAAATTGTTGGTGATGATTTATTGGTGACTAACCCCCTGCGTGTTAAGCGTGCCATTGAAGCGAAAGCCTGCAATGCTCTGTTGGTAAAACTGAACCAGATAGGTTCATTAACCGAGACCATTCAATCGGTCGAGATGGTTCATCGCGCTGGTTGGCGGAGTGTCGTTTCTCATCGCTCGGGTGAAACCGAGGATGCCACTATCGCCGACCTGGCAGTTGCCCTCAATACCGGTCAAATCAAAACCGGTGCGCCCGCCCGCTCTGATCGGGTTGCCAAGTACAACCAGTTACTGCGCATCGAAGCCGAGCTTGGCGATACGGCTCGCTACGCTGGCTGGGAAGCTTTGCGTCGTTAAGCCACGCGGGATGATTTATTTCAGCGGGCAGGAATGTCCTGCCCGCTGATGTTTTAATTTTTCATTCGAAATTGTTCTGCAAAGCCTAACACTGCGGCTTCCGTTGCGGTGTAGCCGGGGTTTGATCGCTGATTAATATTGTGATCTCCCTCTGTTTCGATATATTCGAGGGGTGCACGAATCTGTCGAATTAAGGCTTTGGTGCCTTGAGGTAATACGACAGGATCGAATTTCCCTTGCACTACCAAAGTTGGAACACGGATATTGCTTAAGCCTTTGATGATCAGCTGGCTCAGCCGTCGGAATTGTTCTAAAAACACCATCGGTAAACGGATGTCCATTAAAGACCGCCGCACCTGTGGATCATCCAGATTGAAGCCCGGCAGAAGTTCGGTTGAAGCAGCCCGAAATTGCTCAGGTCGCAGCCAACGCGTCCGAAACGGGTAGATGGAAACCGGTAGTATTGTTCTAACCGGCAGCGCCAGCCATTTGACCCACCAGGGTTCTGCCTTCCAAAAGGGAGAAAGCAAGATTAAACCATCCGGTTTGGTGCGGCTGGCTACCGCCAGAGAAATGCCCCCTCCCAGCGAGTACCCCATCAGTAAAACTGGTGAGAAATGTTGACGTAACTCCATCAAATTCTTTTCAACCTCACCAAGCCACTCCGTTACCCGCGTCTGGAACAATTGAGAAAATGCCGTACCGTGACCGGGCAGACGCAAGAGACGCACATTCCATCCGGTATTGTTTAATGCCTCGCCCAGCGCTTTCATTTCAGCCGGGCTACCGGGGAAGCCATGCACTACGAGCACTGCACCACTATGCCAACCCCTCAAATCAGTGGTGTCATGCTGAGGTTCTTTGAATATCCCCAGATCAGGGAGAAGGCTTTCTAAAGGGGTATGAAGAGCATGCCACAGATCGAAAAGGAACAAAAACCCCCCCTGTACAATAATGCCCGCTCCCGTACCGGCCAAAAATGGCTCAGCCATTGCGTTTTGGGAATAAAGCAATCCCCCGCCAGCAATATAAAGGACGTCCAAACCAGTATTAATCCATAATATCTTTCGTAATTTTTTCGTTTCTTTTTCAGCCACCTTCAAGTCCACTGGTTGATACAATTTGGGCAAAGAAGAGCGCAAACCCCACATTGCAATCAATGCGTCCACAGCAGCCCAAACCAATGCCTGAATGGCAAACCCGCGCCAGAAATCCCCCCTCCAAAAAACCAGTAACCCTGCAAGAACGCTGATGAAACTCCACAGCAGCAGCCGCCTGGAAATAAGATGCTGATAATCCCAAACCATGTCAATCCAAAAACAGTTCTTTATAATTATTTTGATAAGCCGAATACATTTTTCGAGCCAGGTCTTCTGCTCTGAGTGCAGTTACGGGTAACCGGAAGGGTACTTTTTTCCATAATTCAGTGCAAACTGCTCCCGGTCGCACAACCACAACAGTTCTTTTGGTTTCCTTACGCAACACCTCGGCAAAAGATTCCAATCCGGCTTTGGCGGCTGCATATACCGCCAGACCAGGAAGGCGCATTCGTTCGCTGACCGCACCCAAAATGTAAATTGGCGCGCCTTCGCTCAGGAGTGGCATACTTTCATGGATGGCATAAAAAACACCAGTCAAATTAGCATTTAAAATTTGCTGCCATTCGTTTTCATTCATCTCGCTAATCGGTTTCGATAGTATATCACCAATTGCGTAGACCCACCAATCTACGCCGCTTATCTCCTGGGCCATGGCCGCCACGCCTTCCCGTACAGTAGTTGGATTAGAAACGTCCACTTCAAAGGCCAACGGCACGATCTGGCGCGCCTTCACTTCGTTTCTCGTGGTGCCGGCCACCTCCCAGCCCTCACTCTGCAACAATTTTGCCAGCGCAGAGCCAATTCCACCGCTTACTCCCCATATTAATGCTGTTTTAGTCATACTGTTCCTCGTTGATTTGATCAATAACCTTTAAGACTTCTTCATTTTCTGGAATATCCGACATGGATGAAGCGTAATGCTTATATCGAATGATTCCATCCTTATCAATCACAAACACAGCCGGCATCCTGCCCATTTTGAATAAATTTACTTCCTGGTAATATCTATCCGCAATTTTCGATTTGATATCGGGTATCCCGATAAAAGGCATGTTTTCCTCTTCCCAAAATCGCTTATACGCACGTGGCCCATCAGGCCCCAAAGCAATTATTTCAGCACCTCGGCGGCGAAACTCCTCGTAGTCCTGACGCAACTGCGCCATATGCTTCACGCAGTATGGTCACATAAATCCGCGATTGAAAACCAAAACAATGATATTTTGACCTCGAAAATCAGACAATTTCACGGTATTCCCATGGGTATCAACCCCTTCAAAATCGGGTGCAGGAATGTTGATTTTTAGTTGCCTGGTCATATGATCTTCCCATTTATTTATTGATATCTGAAAGAAAATTAACTACCGCCTCCAAAAAAGGCTGAGGACACTCTTCCTGCGGAACATGACCACAATTTGGAAAAACCACCAGTCTTGCACCAGGAATTTCGTTTGCCAACCGAAGACTTTCCGCAGTCGGTACAATCCGGTCATCATCACCGGTTACAACCAGCACCGGCATGGAAAATTCTTTCAAACGTTCTGCTAACCGAGATTCTCCGCTAGCTTTGGTCAATTCCCACAAGGCGCGATCCCAATTAGCCAGTTGCAAAGGTTTGCGATAACCCTGAATGATTTCCTCGGTAATTTTGGAAGGATCATGCCAGGCAGCCCGCAGAAAGGCATCACCCTGCTCGCCGGCAAGTGATCGTGCAAACCATGGCCCTAAGCGGTCAAATTGAGGTGTGCGTAAAAGCGGACGAATCCATGCTGGGGCTCCCCCGCCCGCATAAATCGCCGCATCCACCAGCACCAGTCCGCTCACCCGGTCAGGATGAGCCAGCGCAGCAGCCGCAGCCACAGTGCCTCCGGCTGAATTACCGATCAATACTGCTTGCTGAATCCCCATATGATCCATCAACCCAATCAGCAATTGGATTTGTGAATTAAGGGAATACGGTGATTCCCCTTCCCATTCTCCGGGCATTGGGCGCTCTGTCAGCCCAAAGGCCGGACGATCAAATGCAATCACCGTCCCATGCTCCGCAAGCGGTTTCATGACCTCGCGCCAGGAAAACGTACTCGCGCCAAATCCATGCAATAAAATCATCACCGGTGCACCGCTGCCATATTGTTTGTAATGAACGTTAATCCCGTTAACTTCAATAAACTGGCTGTCTTGATCCACAAGTGCCGATACAGGAACTGGCTCTGGTAAAGGGGGTATGGGAATGACCAATGGGCCAATGACGATCACAAGCATAATGACCGCTAAAAAAAATGCCATTAATCGCAATGGCTTCATTGTTCCACCCCGTTGAAAGATATTTGTTTCAGGAAACGAACCGTTTCAGCAACAACAATCAACTGTTGATCCTCACGGTTGATCAATGCCTCACCATCTCCCGGCTGGTTTCCATACCAGCCAAATTGAGCGTGATTCCCGCCAGCAATTTCCACCCAACGCGTATCTGCCGGCAAGAGACTTTGTGAGGCTTTCACCACATCAACCGTGGCCAGCCCATCCTCACTACCGTATATCGAAATTGCCTTGACCGGCACATTGCTTAGAGGATTATTGTCCGCCGGGTAAGAAGCCCACAAAACCAAACCCTGCACCAGGCCGGGATTTTGATAAACAAAATTGGCCGCCATTGCTCCGCCCAGCGAATGACCCCCAATTGCCCAGAAGCGAATCTGAGGATTGGATCGAATGACATCCAAACCTTTTTGTGGGGAGAATACCGCTAAATTAAAAGGCATCGGCACCAATGCAACGAACAGACCATTTTGAGCAATCGCTTTCGCCAAAGGGGCATAAGAACGCCAATCAACACGTCCACCCGGGTATAAGATGAATCCGGTAGAAACCTCCCCCGAATCTGGTGAAAACACCCACCAATCACCTTGAGGCTCTACCCGAACCTGACCATCGCTAATTAATGCCGCGTTTGTTTCCGGCATTGGACCTAATGGGGTGTATGCCCAAATTGAAAAACCACCGAAAACTAAAAGGATAAGAATTATTGGAACAGAAAGGTAAATTCTGCGTTTTTTCATAGATTCATTCTAAACCAACCCCACATCCGGTACAAGATATAATTGTACAAAGGTTTTACAACTCGATTTTCAAGGAAGGACAAAATGAGTCAAATTTACCAACAGTTTGCCGAAGCGTACAGCCGTGGTTCATACCCCGAATTTTCAAAATGGGTGCTAACTTTGCTCCCTTCGTTGCTGGAAAAATATTCCTTACCCCTATCTGGACGGCTGCTTGACCTTGCTTGCGGTGAAGGCACCTTCCTGGAAGGGATGTTGTTGAATAACTGGCAGGTAACCGGTCTGGATCAGTCTGCAGAGATGCTTCGGCTGGCTGAAATGCGGTTAAAGCAAACCGGCCAGCCTTTTCATCTGATTCAGGATGATATGCGTAATTTGGATTTCGACAATGAGTTTGAGCTGGTTACTTGCTGGTTTGATAGCATGAATTACCTGCTGGAATTGAGTGACCTGGAAAGGGTTTTCAGCCGTGTATTCCGCGCTTTGAAAGTTCAAGGAGGGTTTCTGTTTGACATGAACACCCTTTATGGGCTTTTTGTGCGCTGGCAGCAACAACCCGTCTACATTTCTCAAGATCATGAAGACCTATTCGAAATTCATATTCCTTCCTGCAATTACGAGAAAAGCGAAGCATCTCTGCGGATTATCCTGTTCATGCGTGACCCCCAAACTCACCAGTGGAATCGCTCGGAAGAGGTACACACCCAAAAAGCATATCCCATGGACACGATTCAAGCGCTGTTGGAAAAAGTTGGCTTTCAGGTTCTGGATCGCCTCGGCAATCTGACCGACCAGAGTCCAGCACAACCCGATTCGGGAAGGGTGTGGTTTATCACCCAAAAGCCCGCTTAACCCAGTTCATTCCTCACTTGCTGCCAGATGCCTGCAAACATTTCCGAGGTCAATCTTCCGGTTTGCGTATTCTGACGGCTGGGATGATAAGAAGCGAGTATCCACGGTAACGCATCGGCTGGTTTGTAAAAGGCACCATGTCGAAACGGGAGCATTGGATTTTTCGGCCGCAGAATTTTTTGAACCTGTTCGAATGCAATCCGGCCCAACGCAACGATTCCTTCCAAACGGGTTAGTAAACGCATTTCTTCCAACAGGTATGGCTGGCAATTGAGAATTTCCTCTGTAAGAGGACGATTTCCTGGTGGAGCACAGCGACACACAGCCGTGATGAAAACATCCTGCAGTTCCAATCCATCTCCCACCCGGGTTGCGGTGGGTTGGCTGGCAAAACCGGCGTCATATAAAGCCTTGTAAAGAAAATCGCCCGAAGAATCTCCCGTAAACATCCGTCCTGTACGATTTGAACCGTGTGCGCCGGGCGCCAGGCCAACTATCAACACCCGCGCTTCTGGATCCCCAAATCCCGGCACCGGTTTAGCCCAATAATCCCACTCCACATAAGCGCGCCGGCGCTCCCGCGCAACCCGCTCCCGCCATTCAACCAGCCGCGGACAACGCCGGCAATCAATGATTTTGTTATACAACTGCTCCCACATATCTCGTTGCTCAGCCAAATAAGGCTCAATCCTCTTCGTTGATCGTTACGGTTTTCAAACGGACGGCGGGGCTGTTGACTTTCATCGGATCACGGGCGGGAATGGCCAGAAGCACGTCCATTCCCGCGATGACCTCACCAAATACGGCATGACGATTATCCAGCCAGGGGGTTGGCACGTGGGTAATGAAAAACTGAGAACCGTTGGTATTTGGACCGGCGTTCGCCATGGATAGAATGCCGGGTTTATCATGCTTCAGGTCGGGATGGAATTCGTCCTCAAAGCGATAGCCCGGCCCACCCCTGCCCGTGCCAGTTGGATCTCCACCTTGAGCCATAAAATCATCAATCACACGATGAAAAATGGTGTCGTCGTAAAACCCCTGCCGGGCAAGGAAGACAAAGTTATTTACCGTTTTGGGAACTTTATCAGCATGCAGACGCACGACAATATCCCCTTTTTCTGTCACAAAGGTGGCTGTGTAGCGTTTTTGGGGGTCTATTACCATTGCGGGTGCTTGTGACCATTGCAAATTTTTTTTAGTCATGATCTCTCCTTTTGGTTTATAAAATCAACATCGCATCTCCGAACGAGTAAAACCGATACTCGAGGCGGATGGCTTCCTCATATGCTTTTAGAATTTGTTCTCTACCCGCAAAAGCGGAAACGAGCATGAGCAAAGTAGAGCGTGGTAAATGAAAATTGGTAATCATCGCATCCACGGCTTTGAAAGTATAACCGGGTAATATGTATAAACGGGTACTACCGCTGAATGGTGCAACCACCTGCCCGCTTGGGGCGTTCATCGCCGCACTTTCAAGCGTTCGCACGGAGGTGGTTCCCACTGCAATGATTCGCCCGCCTTTCTCCCGAGCCGAATTAAGCAGGTCAGCTGTTGCCTCGTCCAACTCGCACCACTCGCTGTGAATAACATGTTGACGGGGATCTTCTTCATTAACCGGCGCAAAAGTATCCAGTCCCACGTGCAGGGTAACCCGCGCGAAAAGAATGCCTTTTTGTTCCAAAATCCGAATCAATTCGGGGGTAAAGTGCAATCCTGCCGTGGGTGCTGCTGCCGAACCGGGCTGCCGGGCAAAAACAGTTTGATAGCGTTCCGGATCTTCCAGTTTTTCATGGATATATGGCGGGAGCGGCATCTGTCCTTGCTTTTCAAGATAGGGTTCAATTTCTACCTCAAAACGAATCAGACGGCGAGCCCCATCTAAAACCTGCTCAACAACGGCGCGTGGACCTTCAACCAGTTGAAGAATGGTGCCTTCGCGAATTTTCTTTCCCCCCACCAGGGCTTCCCAAACCAGATTGTCTTCCCGCCTCAAAAGGAGTATTTCAACCTTTCCCCCACTCGGCTTAAACCCGAAGATTCTCGCCGGTATTACCCGCGTCTGATTGATGACCAGCACATCCCCGGCCTTCAAATACTCGGGCAGATTGTAAAAGATTCGGTGAGCCATCTCACCTGTTTTGCGATCAAACACCAGCAAACGGGCATTGTGACGCGGTTCGATTGGGTGTTGGGCAATTCGTTCCGGCGGGAGGTAATAATTAAAATCACTGGTGCGCATGAGACGATGGCAGTTTCCGGTCAAATCAATCTGAGGGTGAAGTATCGAATAGGGTAGGTTGACGCTGGTCGCCCGGAAAGACAATCCCTAAATGTTCGTAAGCCAGACGAGTTGCAACCCTTCCTTGAGGAGTGCGATCCAAAAAACCCAGTTGGAGGAGATAGGGTTCAACCACATCCATGATGGTATCAGGTTCTTCTCCAATTGAAGCCGCTATGGTGTTCAAGCCAACCGGTCCGCCTCCGTACTTTTCTATCACGGTGCTTAGCACACGGCGATCCACATCATCCAACCCCAATGGATCCACGTTTAATAAATTCAAGGCTTCGCGGGCTACTTCACGGCTGATTGCTCCATCAGCGCGAACCTGCGCAAAATCTCGCACACGTCTTAACAAACGCAAGGCCACCCGCGGTGTTCCTCGCGCACGTCTGGCAATTTCCTCAATACCTCCGGCATCGGTAGGCACATTTAAGATGCGGGCTGCTCGTTCAACGATGATGCACATGGGTTGCAGGTTGTAATAATCCAACCGGTACACAGCACCAAAACGGGCACGCAACGGTGCACTCACCAGAGCCAGCCGTGTTGTTGCACCGATTACTGAAAAACGGGGTAATTTCAGGCGGATAGAACGCGCCGAAGGGCCCTTACCAATGACAATATCCAGTGCAAAATCCTCCATTGCCGGGTAAAGCACTTCTTCAACCGTTTTCCCCAGTCCGTGAATTTCGTCAATAAACAAAATATCCCCGGCGTGAAGGTTGGTAAGGATCGCCGCTAAATCACCGGCGCGTTCAACAGCCGGTCCCGCTGTAATTTTGATATTGACCCCCATCTCATTAGCCAGAACATGGGCAAAGGTAGTTTTTCCCAGTCCCGGAGGCCCGTAAAAAAGCACATGATCGAGCGGTTCGTTCCTTTTTCGAGCAGCGCTGATTAAGATGGACAGGTTTTCTTTGACCTGATCCTGACCGATCACTTCGTTCAAATGACGGGGACGTAAAGCCTGATCCAGCCGGTCATCTGGACGGGCTTCGGGTTGCACCAATCGGTTTGATGAATCGCTCATGGCAACGATTATACCCTCTTTCGATTAGTCGAAAGGGTTTATAATGGGAAAAATCTTCTCCAAGGAGCAGATATGTCCCAGGTCTTCATCTCCCAACACCCTCTGGTTGCCCACAAGCTGGCCAAACTTCGCTCAACCCAAACCGAACCAAAAAAGTTCCGTGAACTGGTCCGGGAAATTACAATCCTGCTTGCTTACGAAGCGACGGCTGATTTACAAATCCAGCCTATTCAGGTGCAAACTCCATTAGGAACCGCACCAGGAGCTGAGCTGTTAGAAAAAATCGGCCTGGTACCCATCCTCCGCGCCGGGCTGGGAATGGTCGAAGGAATCTGGGAAATGATGCCCTCCGCCGAAGTCTGGCACATTGGCATCTATCGCGACGAAAAGACTCTCAAACCGGTTCAATATTACAACAAATTACCCACCGAACCACGCGTAGCCGTTTGTCTAATTCTCGACCCAATGCTCGCCACTGGCGGTTCAGCGGTTGCCACAGTAGATATCCTCAAACAATGGGGGGTTCGACGCATCAAATTTGTAGGGTTAATCGGGGCGCCAGAGGGTATTCAAAACATGCAACAACACCACCCGGATGTTCCCATCCACCTGGCCGCCGTAGATGATCATCTGAACGAAATTGGCTATATTGTTCCCGGCCTGGGAGATGCGGGAGATCGTCAGTTCGGCACAGGTTAATCCTTATCCCCCAATTTGAATCATGCAACGGCCGTTAGGTGAAACGTGGCGAGCCAACTGGTGAGAAGCAGGTTTCCTATTGACTGCTTCCTGCAATAATGGCAATATCGGTTCACCCCCCCGCAGGGCTGGCAAAATCGGAATTTCCACATCGCTCATCAAGCAGGGGCGCAAGTGACCATCTGCCGTCAGGCGGAGACGATTACAGCGCTGGCAAAAATGTTGCTCGGTCAATGGCGAAATAAAGCCAACCGTTCCTATCCCTCCCTCCAACCGATAGGGTATCGCCGGCCCTGAATCACCGGCTAAATCCACCTCTTTCAAACCCAAAGGCTGCAATATATCCATCACCTCACGGACTGGCATAAAGATCTCACCCGGTGGCGGAAAGCCATCGCCCCATGTCTGCTGATTTTCAATTGGCATTAACTCAATAAAGCGCAAAATCCACGGGTGATCCAGCGTTAATTTCGCCAGATCAATCAACTCGTCATCATTGATCCCGCGCATGATGACCGTATTGATTTTGATCGGTGTCAATCCGCACGCCTCTGCCGCAGCTATCCCCCTTAGGACTTTTTCCAGTTCGCCACCCCGAGTGATTCGAGCAAATTTTTCGGCGCTCAGTGTATCTAAACTGACATTTACCCGTCTCAGACCTGCGGAAGCAAGGGCACTGGCATACTTTTCCAGCAAAATGCCATTGGTCGTCAGACTAATCTCTTCAATTCCCTCGATGGCTGAAATCATCTCCACCAGACGAGGTAAATCAGCCCTCACCAAAGGTTCACCCCCCGTTATGCGAACCTTTTGGATACCCTGGCGAGCTGCCACTTGAACAAATGCCACAATTTCCTCGTACCGCATAATCCGATTATGTGGAACATGCGGTACTCCTTGTGGCGGCATGCAATAAACACACCGAAAATTACATCGGTCGGTAACTGAAATACGCAGATAGATAATATGTCTACCAAATGGATCAGTCAACACGCCAACATTCTCCTGATAATTCATCATCCAACATTCTAACCAAACCAAAACTATTTTTCATCTAACCTTAGTCCGTTTATTGGATGATATTTGTCAAATTAATTCCAAACCGGTAATCCGACTCAAGAACTTGCGCAAGAGCCAGAAAGGGATAATCAAAAATAAATGAAGCAACAACGAAAAAACGAAGACCAGTGCAATGACGCTCAAAATAC
>FWPU01003186.1_pt1 | contig 42253 bp, 56 predicted proteins | sample 2228361 | NCBI WGS metagenome assembly FWPU01 (sample SAMEA103939777, study PRJEB20133) | metagenome | reverse complement strand
AGTCCCTTCGTCTGTTGTTGTTGCTGTTGCTGTTTATCCTTTCATACAGCCTGGCAAGCATGTGTCTTGCTTTATCGTAGTTGCTGCTGCCAAGCTGCCTTCTAGATACTCTACGGTGAGCCCTCCTCAACGGTTTTAGCATCCTTGTAAGAAACCTGCCTGTCTTGGCAGCCTTTCTTGCAGCTGCTGCAACCTGATGTGTTATACCATCTGCTGCAGCATCTTGCTGTGGTAATTATTGCGGAGCCAAGGATGCTCTGCTCTTTCAACTCAGCTAGAGTAAAAACTGCATCATCTTCTTTTGATATATATTCTTGTCGAAGAAGTAGTTGTACATCCACCTGCAGCCATCAAGTGTCTGCTCTAACACAAGCTCCTGTTCTTTCGTTGTTGGATATATAGGCGGAACTTGTAGTCATGAGCGTCATGGTGATGATAGCAGCCGTAATAGTAATAGTAATAGTAGTACGGGTACATCTATTTTACAGGTACTGTTGCCTAAAAAATGTGATGGTGGCGATTCATCCACTGGACTTGTGTCCGGTGGATTTCTCGCCGTTATATCTTTAAAAGAATGAGTTAATTAGCAAAATAGCAAAAACCTGACGGCATGTAGGATAGCCATTGTGGACTAGCCGCAGTTGCATCATCAACAATAACGACAAAAAGTTTGCCGACATCGGCTTATTTTTTGAAGGAACAATAGACATTTTTCTGTTCAGGAATTTAGGACTCGTTTCCAGAGCAGAACAACAAATTGGAGGCGCCAAGAATTCCGCTGGCTAATAAATTGATCTCTGTTACAAATCGTTAAACAATACTTGCATGGATTCACATCCTGATGGCCATTCCGACCTATTCAACAGGTGACCCGGCGCTAGATTTCTTCTTCACCCTCTTCAATGGAATAGCAGAAGTCCCTCTATTCAGTTCGCCGATTACTGGAATATTGATTCTCGCAGGTGTATTCTTGGCATCAAGAAAGGCAGGCGCGATGATGGTATTGGCTGGGCTGATAGGTGCAGGGGTTGCAATTCTCGCAGGTGCTGATTATGGGCTTGTAACATTTGGTCTGTTTGGGTACAACTCGATACTGACTGGCATGGCTTTCTGGTCAGGCCCCTTCGTCAAGGCGAACAAAGCGACATTCTTCATTTCGGTCTTTGGAGCCGCAATCACTGCATTCTCTTGGATGGCATTTGCCCATCTGATGGGCGACATGTTTGCGCTTGGCAGCACAGCAGCAGGATGGGCAATTCCCGGCTTTACGTCCTCGTTCATATTTACCACTTGGGCGCTCATGTATGCAACAAAGAGATTTGGCCACGACATATGGCCGGCTCCAGCGCCTCCACCAAAAGAAGAGCTCATAGCTGGCAGCGGAAATCCAATGACATCTGACGCTGGTTCGTTCAAATGGACGCCAAAAGAGTTCATGATCGCAACACTGAAAGGGGTTTCCCAGGTCACGTTCGTAGAAAACTGGAAAACGGGTGTATTCTGGGTTGTAGGGCTGACACTTGCTTTTGAGTTGGCTCCCTTCATAGCAGGGGTTCAAGATAGGCCTTGGTGGACAAACGGCTATACTGCCCAATGGAACGAGTTTTCGCCGCTCTACTTGGCAGGTCTGATGGCCCTCTTGGGATCAGGAATAGGCGTTGCGATGGCTATACTTACAAAGCTTCCCACGGCGGAAATACGGATGGGACTGCATGGCTTCAATCAGGTTCTGGTAATGATTGCGCTTACAAGTTTCGTTCCTCTCACGCCACAATCCTTCATGATGGCAGTGTTCGCAACCATAGGGTGCTGCTTCTTGATGCCTGCTCTTCAGAGGTTCTTTGGACAATGGGGACTGCCTGCACTGACGGGACCATTCGTATTCACTGCATGGATATTCCTCCTCGCAACGTCTGGATTCCAGAACATCCCTGCAGGATTAGGCTGGTCAAGGCCTTAAGATCGGATGGTGGGAGGGGCCGGCCAGCCCTTCCCATTATACCTTCTTTTAACTTGCAGAGGCGAAAAAACAGAATTAGGTGAAGATCAAAAATTAGCCATGAACCCTAACACATTTGAACAGTTCCTGAGCGAGTCCAGACATGCTTTTAGGGACAAATCCGACTCTGAGAAGATCAAATTTTTTACTGATTGGTGCAAAAAGAACGGAACCGAGGAGGTTATTCTCAGGCTCAGCTCAGAGAACAAGGGAGGCTGGTCGAGTAATTTTTACCTGGATTTTACGACGGCCCGCATCATAATTACAAAGAAGAGCTTTTTTACCAAATTTGCTGATGTAGGTTATGTGGCAGGCCTTGCGCCCTATCCGTACCTTCTCCTGCTGAAAAATCCGGACCCCTCGAAAATAAGAAAACAGGCCTCACTTGCGCCAGATGAACTGGTCAAGAGCGAGAACTATTCTGATTCGATCTGGTATTCTGAAATAAAAGAGATTATCTTGAGAAAGGGCATAGAAACGGCAGTTGCAAACATGTTCGGCCGGGCAATAGTGGCTAATTTTCTTGCGATCAGCGCTTCAGGGGGCCGAAGATTTGATTTCAAGCTACCAGTAAACAAGAATGGAACATACGAGCAGGTGCATTTCTGGGTTAACGTCGTACTCCCGCCACATTGCCAGCTTCAGAATGACATCAGGAATACATAAAACCCGGAAAAAATAAGCCGATGTCGGCTAATTTCCTAATTATTGAACCTGTAGATTCTCTGCTTGAACTGAAAACAAAACCGGTGTTTCTGTTATGTTATTGTATTATTTCGCCTTTCTAAATTTAAAATAGTTCGCTCAATCATCTGAAAGAAGAGGTATCATGCAAAAATGATGCTCGCACCAAGAGAAATGGAAAAGATGTGGATCTGGACGGCGTCCCAGATAGCCGAAGGGCGGAAAAAGAGAGGAGTCAAGCTGAACTACCCTGAAACGGTGGCATATATTGCAAACTATGTAGTTGAAGGCGCCCGCGAAGGCAAGAGCGTGGCTGAACTTATGCAATCTGCAAGATCTATTCTAAAGAAAAGCGATGTCATGCCCGGAGTCCCGGAGCTTATCCATACAGTACAGGTGGAAGCGACTTTCCCTGATGGAACAAAGCTGGTGACTGTGCATGATCCTATCCAATAGGTGAAGAGATGAGAAAAATATGGTAAAGAAAGAAAAAGTTTCAAAAAAAAATCTACTAGAGTTACAAAAAAGAAGGAGGTCAGAAGCGCACAGATGATCCCCGGAGAATATGTTTTGTCATCGGATCCCGTGCTATGCAACAGCAACAGGAAGACCATCAAGATCACTGTAAGCAACAAGGGAGATAGGCCCTGCCAGATAGGCTCGCATACCCACTTTTTCGAGGTAAATAGGGCCTTGGATTTTCCAAGGGAAAAGGCGTTTGGATACAGGCTAAACATTCCTGCAGGAACTTCTGTCAGGTTCGAGCCGGGCGATAGCAAGGAGGTGGAGCTGTGTGAAATTGGCGGCAAGAGGATATGCTTTGGGTTCAATGGCTTGACGATGGGCGGCCTGAATTCGAGCATAGTCATGCGCGCAGCAGTGGAAAAAGCCAGGCAGCTTGGCTTTAACGGAGCATAGGAGGAGGGAAAAAGAGGAAAATGGTTCTCAAACTTACACGCAAGCAATACACCGACCTATTTGGTCCAACAACAGGAGATAAAGTCAGGCTCGGCGATACAGACCTTTTCATTCAGATAGAAAAAGATCTGATAACCCCAGGAGATGAGTGTGTCTTTGGCGGAGGCAAGACTCTCAGGGACGGCCTTGCACAGACCTCTGGAGTCACCAACAAGAACGGCGCTCTGGACTTTTTGATCACAAATGCAGTGATCTTGGATCCTGTACTGGGCATAGTAAAGGCAGACATTGGCATCAAGGACGGCAAGATTGCGGGAATAGGAAAGGCAGGAAACCCTCTGACCATGGACAAGGTGAACCCGAACATGGTTGTTTCAGCTTGCACCGAGGCAACCGCCGGCGAACATACCATATGCACGCCGGGCCACTTTGACACTCACATACACATGATTGCCCCTCAGCAATACATCGATGGGATCAGCAATGGCATCTGCAACATGATAGGCGGAGGGACTGGACCGGCAGACGGGACAAATGCTACCACATGCACACCCGGTATATACAACATAAGCAGGATGCTGGAGGCAGTAGAAGACACCCCTGTGAACTGGGGATTCTTGGGAAAAGGAAACGATTCACACCCTTCACTGGCAACCCAGCTGGAACAGATCGAGGCAGGAGCATGCGGGCTGAAGGACCATGAAGACTGGGGCACCACCGCGGCGGTTCTTGACGCATCCCTAAAAGCAGCCGATATGACGGATACACAGGTGGCAATTCACACTGACTCAATCAACGAGTGTGCATATGTTGAAGATACAATAAACGCGATTGACGGCAGAGTAGTGCATACATACCATACAGAGGGGGCAGGTGGAGGCCACGCGCCAGACATTATGAAGATAGCGGGCGAAACATTCGCATTGCCATCTTCTACAAACCCGACTAGGCCATACACAAAGAATACTGTAGACGAGCACCTAGACATGCTAATGTTCTGTCACCACCTGAACCCTGCAGTCGCAGAAGATGTCGCCTTTGCAGAATCAAGGATCAGAGCCGAAACCATTGCGGCAGAGGACGTGCTACATGACGAGGGCGTGATCAGCATGTATTCGTCTGACAGCCAGGCAATGGGCAGGATAGGAGAAGTCGTCATAAGGGCATGGCAGACTGCAGACAAGATGAAGAAGATGCGCGGCAAGCTGCCACAGGAGACAGGAGATAACGACAACTTTAGAGCGAGGAGGTACATTGCAAAGACAACCATAAACTGCGCAATCACGCACGGCGTATCAGAACATCTTGGATCGCTTGAAGTGGGCAAGTATGCAGACATTGTGATGTATCCGATGGCATTCTTCCCGGCAAAACCTAAGATGGTTCTCAAAGGAGGCTTTATAGCGTGGTCCATAATGGGCGACCCCAACGCATCGCTACCCACGCCAGAGCCAGTGTACTACAGGCCGATGTTCGGAGCCATGGGCAAAGCAGTCCACAAGACATCCTACACGTTCATGTCCAAGCGTGCAATTGAGCTGGGCGTTCCACAGAAACTAGGGTTGGAAAAGGTTGTCCTGCCTGTAAAGAACTGCAGGAACATCAGCAAAAAGGACATGATGTGGAACGATGCAACGCCAAAGATCGAGATCGATCCAGAGACTTATGAAGTAAAGCTTGACGGCAAGATTGCTACTGTAGACCCGGCAGAAGAACTCTCGCTTGCGCAGAGATACTTCATGGCATAAAAAAGCGAACACAACACATATGGAAGGGACTGGTCCTGCCTTACGGGCAGGCTTGTACCCTTTTTCATTCTCATTTTGAATCTTTATCTTTATCTGCTTTGATCCAGTACGCATATGTCGAATCCGAATTTTGGAGTATGGCGGCCCGTGGCCGAAAATGTTGAACTTAATGCCTTGGAGTCAAATTCCAACGCGGTGATGGCAGTTGCTGACACTGTGCGCACCACTCTGGGACCAAAGGGGCTTGACAAGTTGCTGATAGATCAGGCGATGAACAGGCATGTATCAAATGACGGCGTTACCATTCTTCTTTCCTTAAAAGCAATACATCCTGTAGCAAGGATGATAGTCGAGATTGCAGAAAGGCAGGAACAGCTTGTTGGCGATGGAACTACCACTGCAGTAGTAATGTCTGCAGAGATGATAAAGGAAGGGAAGAGGCTGGTAAAGGAGCTTGGGGTGCATCCTACTAAAGTAGTAGAAGGCATTGACAGCGGAGTTCGACATGCGTGCCAGCTGCTGGAAAGCGAGGCAAAGCGGATATCCATCAATGATGTTGAACTGGAGCAGATAGTAAGGACTTCTCTGGCATCAAAGCTTGATGGCAAGAGGCTTGCAGAACTTGTCATTTCTGCTTTGCGGACAGTCGGGGAAAACGCGCGCTACAATGGACAATATGATTTCAACAAGTCCATAATGGTAATCCGCAAGACCAGCATGGAAGATCAAATAATAAACGGAGTTGTCCTTGAAAGGAAAAAGCTAGATCCAGAGCTTCCGATGGAGATCCATAACGCAAAGGTAATGATAACCAAGCTTGACTTGAAGCCAGTAAAAGAATCTTGGATAAAAGAGAACAACAAGTATCAGGAGATCCTCTTGATGGAGAATGACAGGATCAAAAAATCAAAGGAGATGGTAGACGCGATGCTGGCCACTGGGGCTAACGTAATACTCATTGCCTCTCCGGAAGTCGACCAGGCAGTTGAGGATATGCTTGTTGCCAAGAGAGTTTTTGCGGCCAGAATCGCAACAGAAGAGATCGAGCATCTCTCCCGCTATACTGGAGCCAAACCTGTCCGCGTTATGGAAGATCTCAGCAGACCGGATATACTCGGCACAGCAGAGAGAGTAAGGGAGGATGAAGACAACAACATGATCTACCTTGAGGGCGGATCAGGTCGCAACATGGTCACCATAGTTGTGTCAGGTACAACCAAGGAGACTTCCCTTGAGCGCTGGCGGGCGGCAATAGATGGCGTCAACGCAGCCGAGGCGGCTCTTAACAAGGGGGTGGTTCCCGGCGGTGGAGCCGCGGAATTGCACGTAGTTGAAAAAGTGAAAAGCCTCCGGCTCAAGGGCCTAGAGCAGGTAGGACTCGAAGTTGTGACTTCGGCTCTTGAAAGCATAATGCGCCAGATACTTACAAATGCAGGCTTTAATGGCTTGGAGAAAGTCATGGCGGCAAAGGCATCTCCACCCGGCTTTGGAATAGACATAAACTCTGGCGAGCCGGTCGATATGTGGAAAATGGGCGTAATCGATCCGTTGATGGTCAAAACCATGGCGCTGCAGGCAGCAGGCGAGATTGCAAAATCAGTCCTGAGAATCGATAGGAATCTTGCAGCAGAAGATCTCAGCCAGCAGGCGCTGTCTGAAACAAAGAGGTGAGCGGCAAAGAGATGTTGATCAGGCACTGCGTCGAAGAAAACAACGTGGACGAGGAGATGAATGTGATAGATGCGACCAAGGTAAGGCACGTGACTGTAAAAGCAGGCAAAATTGAATCAATGTCTGGCCTTGTCGATCCTGCCTCGCACCTAAACTTGGACTACCCCGATCATAGAGTGACAATATGTGTTATAGCTGAGCAGTTTGCAGTCGGTGCAAAAGTAAGAATGGATGATGATGGGCTTCTTTTTGCGACCGTGCAGCGATCATCATACGGTCACTATGGAAAGGTCGATTACACACAAAGACTGGTTGAGCTGATAAGCGCCGTAAAGAAGAACCAACAATCGACAAGAAGCGCAGCAGCCAGCCAGCAAGAGCAACAGCAACAACAACAAGTGACCATCCAATGATAACAGTGGATTCAATAATTGGCAACATCTACAGAGACAAGAGCCTCGGAAAAAAATATGATGAAATGCTGTCCAAGTCACAAGCCGAATCAGTGAGGATAAACAGGATAGAGTCTCAGCGTGTCAGGATGCGCAAAACCTCAAACAAAGGAACAGACATTGCACTGACCCTGCCCTCTGGGACAAAGCTGCGGCATGGGGATATCCTCTTGAATACAAGCAACCAGATGATAGTAATAGAGCTTGAGCCAGAGAACGTCATATCGTTAGAAATAAAGAAAAATCTGCATGACGATGATGACCATGTTGTGCAGATTCCTGCAAGAATCGGCCACGCAATAGGCAACCTGCACAGGCCGCTAAAATTGCAGGGGAGGACGATCTACTTTCCCATCCAAGCCGAATCCGAGGTTGAAATGTTCAGAAAGATCTTTTCCCCACTTGAAGACCACTTGGAAATAAAGAGCATGAAAATGGTTTTTGAACCTGATGAGGGAATGGATGTCCATGAGCACTGAGCACGAACACACCATGACCGATATTGCTGACATTGGCATGATGCAGCTTGCAGATTCTTTCTTTCCAACAGGCATGTATACAACCTCCAGCGGGCTGGAGGCCATATTCTACAGCGAAAGGAAAAAAATGAGTCCGGACGAACTTCGGGACTTGGTCAAGGTATTTCTCGAACACCAGATAGGCCCTGCGGACTGCACCGCGCTTGGGAACGCCTACGAGCATGCTTCTAAAGGTAATCTTGACATGCTGCTGGAAGTAGATAATACGATACATGCAATGAAGCTCGTCAAAGAAATCAGAGAAGCATCTTCAAGATCGGGCACCCAGATGCTAAGATGCATCCATTCATTTTCCCAGACTAACAAGTTACTTGGTGGCTATCTGGCTGCACTAAAAGAAGGCAAGGGGCATGGAACGTATCCAGTCGCGCTTGCCATAGCCGCAAACGTTTTTTCCATCCCAAAACGCAAGGCCGGCATAATGATGCTCTATTCGTTTTCTGTGAGTATCATCGGAGCAGCGCTGCGCCTAGGGATGCTGCAGCATTTCGACGGCCAGAGGATCATTGACGAATTAAAGCCGATCATATCAAAGACTGTCGAGTCCTATATCGACAGATCGATAGACGGAATCTGGCAGTTTGCTCCCCAACTTGATATCATCCAGATGACGCATGAAAGAATGAGCAGTAAAATGTTTATTACTTGAATGCTAATAATTTAGTGGAGGCACCAAAAATTGAGTAAAACTAGAATTCCAAGGGTCGGCGTTGGAGGTCCTGTCGGTTCAGGCAAGACAATGCTGATAGAAAAGGTGGTTCCTGTTCTGTCTGCAAGGGGCTACAAGGTTGGCATAATTTCAAACGACGTGGTTTCAAAGGAAGATGCGGATAGAATGCGCAGAAACCTTGCTCAGGAGCAGCATCTCATGCCAGAGGACCTAGTCATTGGGCTGGCCACTGGGGGCTGCCCGCACACAGCGGTAAGAGAGGATCCTTCAATGAACCTATCAGTCGTTGAGGAGATGGAATTGAAGCATGGATACCTTGACATGATCATGATAGAAAGCGGCGGAGACAATATCACCACTACCTTTAGTCCTGCCTTGGCGGATTATTTCATTTACATTATTGATGTATCGGGCGGAGACAAGTATCCTAGAAAGAGGGGCCTTGGAATAGAAACATGCGACCTGCTTGTGATAAACAAGATAGATCTAGCACCACTTGTCGGGGCTGACCTGTCTGTAATGGATAGAGATGCCAAGATCGTCAGAGGCAGCAAGCCCCATGTATTTGTAAACTGCAAAACAGGCGAGGGCATATCCAAAGTTGCAGAGCACCTAATCAGAGATGTTTTATTTGAGTCGCCACCCAAAGCCATTGCTAGACGCTGAAAAGTCCTTGGAAGATGTAAACAAGCTAGAGTATTACGTACCGTCAAGCATTCCCCCGGAGGTACTGGCATATGCATCAACGCTTGATCAGCTAGGCGTGGGGAAGGCTGGCAAACTAGGTGGCCTCATACTGAAGCTGGAAAAAGATGAAGTATCGGGCAAAACGGCCGTGAAGCAACAGTATTCCAGAGTCCCTCTTTACACTCAAAGGGCGTTATATTTGGAGGAAGCACTCCCGTCGATGGCCTACATGTACATTATTTCCCCATCAGGCGGCATACTGCAAGGAGACCGCTACAGGATGGACATAACGCTGAGAAGGGAGGCAATGGCTCATCTTACTACTCAGGGGGCCACCAGGATATATAGGATGGAAAAGAATTTTGCGACCCAGATCGTAAATATCACAGTAGAACAAGGTTGCTACCTTGAATATATCCCAGACCAGATAATTCCATACAGAAATTCAAGGTTCTACCAGATTGCAAATCTACATGTCCATGATAATGCTACCTTGGTGTATTCGGAGATGGTGACTCCTGGTAGGGTGGCAGGAGGGGAGCATTTTGATTATGATATCTGCTACATGAAAACCGTCGCAAAGAACCAGAAGGAGCGCCTGAGGTACTATGATGTTGCAATCTTGGAGCCCAAGAAGCGCAACATGGGGGCCTTTGGAGTATTGGAAAAGCTTGATGTTTTTGGCACCGTCTATGTCCTTACGGAAACGGAGAAAGTTTTGGAACTTTACGAAGAAATAAGCCGAGAAATCCGGAGGGTTGGAGGATTCTCTGGTGGCGCATCTATTCTGCCAGATAATAATGGCATCATTATAAGGTTGCTTGGCAGCACGGCAAGCGAAGTAAGGTCTGTGATCTTTGAAGTTGTAAGGTCGGTGAGAAAGGTGGTGCTGAATGCCCCATTCAGTGGAATTAGGAAAGGCTGACTGACTGGGACGCAGCCATGGGCGAATCCTGACTTTAGCCAAAACCAATCTTCCATGAGATAATACTTTGAATTGAGAATTCAGTACTTTTCTCTGAATTTCATAAATAATCTCCGGACCAATGCAAACCATGTCTGAAGAAAAAGAAATGACAGATGAACAAAAGGCAAAGGGGTATGGCACTACGAGGCATGGCAGTCATCTTACAAAGACGTCAGAAGGTGCAGCATCTTCAGAAGAGGTCGAGGAATCAGGCGGAAAAGAACCTCACGAAATAAAATAGCAACAAAATATTGGAACAGTTGACGAGAAATCTCTAGTGCAGACAGGCTTCGCATCTGATGCATTAGTGCTTGTCTGCAATGCCTGAAGTAAGTCATGATCTTATTTTATTCAGAATTGAAGTGTTCTTCTTCTTCTATAAGATTAGACCATTTACTACTTATGGCAGGTATGATAAAAACCCTCTGTCATGTCTAGCAGCTATGTCAGAATTGGCGTCAACACTGCTGGATTTGAACGCTACACTCCACTCCAGCAAGCCATCGAATTGCTGCAGAGACTCGAAAAAAGGAGTAGCAATGCAGAAAAGTTGGCTAGAGAGCTCGGCACCGAGGAGAACTTCATCAGCCATTTCATTAGATTTCTGCATGACATGCAATGGATCAGGTCCGATAATCGTGAGCTATGGTGCATAACCGAAAAGGGCGGTGTATGGCTGCATAATATTCAGGATATGCTGGAAGATAACAGGTAACAATAATAGCGACGAATGATTCGCGTCTCTTCTTTTTACCTTCTTCCTGTTATTAAAAACTCGGTGATTCTGACTTTATGCCCACTTTCTTCTTTGTGCAGATCAGCAAGCCACTTTGAATCGAAAACACCTTCGCAATCTTCACACCAAGCAGTTACGCTTTTCCGGTGCTTGTCAAATGCATTCATTATCGAGCTGAAAAATATATCACGACTGAATGTTATAAACATTTGCAGGTAGCATTGCTGGTGGTGTAAAATACTATGCTGGCTAGCGGACGGTTATTTCTGCACTGATAGGAATCCCGTTTGCAGAGACATGTTTCAAAAAATTGATGAACTTTGCGTAGCAATCAGTTCCTTCAAATGTTTGCGTGGTAAGCACGCCGGGCATCAGGGATGCATGGAGAGTTATAGAATCAGCACTTAATACAAGCTGCATTTGCTTGACCTGATTCTCATCAGTAGTAGGTTCCATACCATATCTCATTCTGTAACAATTTATTAATTATTTAGAGCAACTAATTTCAAAATATGCAGCAAGATCCAGTTCTGCTGGGTATAATCGCGTTTGGTCTATTGCACGGATTGAACCCATCGCATGGCTGGACGGTTGCAGTATTGTATTCTATTCGCAGCAAGGCGCCGCTGCGCAGCAGCATTATCAGTTCTGGAATAATTGCTGGTGCACACTTTTTTTCTTCTATTGTTGTTGTGGTCGCGTTCATTCTTGTTACAACATTTGTGGAGGTGCCACAGCTCTACCTCAACTATGTTGTAGCAGCCGCCTTGGCAGTATTGGCGTACATCTTTTGGAAGGAAAAAGGTACTGATGTCGTAGAATCACAGCATGGACATCTGCATCATGACATCATGGGACACACAGAGCACAAGCATTTGCACTGGCATGAAGATACCGGCAACCATGTCCATTTGCATGTGCACGAAAAGATATTCGTGCCTACCCTGGCTGCGATGGCAGGGCTTGCCTTGGCATTGGGTTTTGCGCATGAGGAAGAATTTGTCATCCTTACGCTTGCAGTTGGCGGCGTTAATCCCCTTTTCCTGATGCTGGCCTATGCAACTGCAGTTTCTGCTTCACTCATTGGGACAACCGTACTGGCCGTCAAAATATATGCGCGTATAGAACGTAGAGTAATCAGATATGCAAAGTATCTTCCCAAGGTAAGTGCAGTAATACTGGCCGCAATGGCGGCAGGTTTTGCGCTTGGTGTCCTTTAGGAAAAAATATTCAATGAATGATGACGATGCTGCAAATGCCTTACATCTTTGCCTTGATCAGCGCGGCATATATGAATGGCAAGAGCGTAGTTGCCTCGCCGTGGATGGTAACCTGCCTTGCCTTGGCAGTCACTTTGCCCCACGATATCGCCTCCGCTACAAGGGCGCCACTCAAGCTCCCGTCCCATTCAGGCGCCGTGGTAATGTAGACAGCATAGTCAAGCCCGCCCCTGAACTGGTTCCACCAGAGCGTGTGGTGCTTTGAAATGCCGCCGCCTATCATGAACGCGCCAGACCTTTTGGCTTCAAAGACAATGTCAGATAGCTTGCTCTGGTCCTTCAGGATGTCCACCTTGAAGTCCTTGTGCTGCTGGTAAAAGAACCAGACCTGGCTGCCTACGGCGCCATCAACGATGCCGGGCACTATCACTGGGATTCTGTTCTTGTGGGCCCAGTACAGGAATGATGACTTGTCAAGCGTGCTCCCGATATAGTCGGTTATCTCGTATGTCGAAACGCTGCGTTTGCCCTCCTTGTACATATCTGCCAAGCACTTTTGGATCTTTTCTTCGATGAGCGGGCCATAGTTGCCCATGGGAACCAGCACGTTGCCAAGTCTGTGGATATCCTTGTCAAGCAGCATCCCGTCGTCCATTCTAAAGTCGCCGGCGTAGTACTTGTCGTAGGCCCTTGCAATGTCGTGATCGAGTGCGCCGCATGTAGTGATAATGACATCACACATTTTGTTTCTTACCATGTCGCGGATAATGCCTCTTGCCCCAGTCGACATCAGCGCGCCCACAAAGGACATGAACTTGGTGCAACTCTTGTCGTCTATCATTCTGCGCAGGATATCGACGCCATCGGCAAGGTTCCGTGACTCAAAGCCTCCAGAACGGACCATGTTGGAAAAGATGGAATTGACATCATCATTCTGTTCAATCGAGTAATCTCTTACTGGGCTGCGTAAAAGTTCCTTATCCTTTTTCGCTCTGCCGGCCATTGCAGGCTCTGTCAGGGCGCCTAGACTAATGAGTCTTTCTTGCTATCTATTTAGCTTCCTCTTTTTTCCACCATTACTGCTGGTTCAGGCGGCGGGTCCTTTCTATATGCCAGCTTGAGCCAGACAGGCATGATTATCGTGCTCACAGCAACCATAATTACTATGGTGCTGAACAGGTTGGTCGATAGGACTCCTGCAGACGCGCCTGTTGCCACAACTATAAGTCCAACTTCGCCCCTTGATATCATGCCTATTCCTACTTTCATCGCTTTTCTCCTGTCCTTCAGAAATATTATTGATAGAAGCCCGCAGTCGACCAGCTTTGTTCCAACTGCCACTGCGATTGTGATGCCTGCTAGGGCCAACACTTTGACGTTGACTCCCCTGAGATCCACTCTGGCACCTATTATCGCAAAGAAGAGGGGGCAAAAACAATGTCCAGTTTCTCTGCGTATTGCCTTATCTGCTGGAAGGCCTTGGAGGCAGTTACTGCCATGCCGGCAGCAAAAGCGCCTACTATTGGCGACAGGCCTGCAAAGGATGCTGCTCCGGAAACTGCAAAACAGGCCGCCGTCGCTGCGACTTCTGTACTTCCATGCGGCTTCCAGATTTCCAAGTTCAAGAGGCGTGGTATTGCAACAACTGAAGCTACGAGTGTGGCGGCATAGATCCCAAGAATCTGCAAAAGGGACAGGGCAACGCCGTTGATATTGGGGTTGATGTTTCCTGTCCTGACCATGGTGAGAACCACGGACAGCACTGTAATAGCCAGCACGTCGTCTGCGACTGCCGCACCCAAGATGAGCCTGCCTTCTCTGGATTGCAGCCTTCCAAGCTCGCTCAATACTTTGACTGAGATGGCTATGCTGGTGGCTATCAGGGCCGTGGCCACAATTATCACATGCAGCGACTCGATGCCTATTGAGACAAATACGAAATAGCCTACAAAGAACGGAGCGACTACCCCGAGAGCTCCTACTGTAAACGATGGGGCACCGAGCTTCATGAGCTCCTTTGGAGTGGTTCCCATCCCTGCCACAAAAAGAATAATGATCGCCGAGATTTCACCAATAATGAGCACCGTTTCGTCAAGCATGACTATAGGGCGCCCGTCGATGAGCAACAGGCCGCCGATGGCAAAGGGGCCTATTATGATGCCAGCAATTATCTCTCCCAAGACTATGGGCTGCTTCATCCTCTGTACCAATCTTGCCATGAGCTTAGCGGCAAAGAGCAGTATGGTTAGAGTGACGAGAACTTGAAGGACATGTTCAGTAGCCAAGCATAGCACTATCCTCAGCTAGAATAATAATATCAAAAGAAGACTTTTCCAATTGGCTGGCCCTGTCCTGGCTAGGATCAGGTTGATTTTATTATTTTTCCCTACTCGCTAGAACATCAGTCATGCTATTATCTCACATTATCATCACTTCTGACAATGCCAGCTTTACCAATAATGACGACGACGAATTGCACAAACAACATCGCCCTTGGTAAGCAGTAGTGAATTTTTAATAGAGGTGTCTTTGTAGCAAAATAGTGGACAGCAGGCATACATTCACCGGCAGGAAAATTGATCCCCAAAAAGTTTCTGCAAACATGACCGTTCCAGACCTGATCAGGTTTTACGGCTCGACCGGCTACAACGCGCGCCGGCTTGCCGAAGCTGCAGAGATACTGCAGGACATGATAGACACCAACTCGACTGTCTGCCTGACCCTCGCAGGTGCAATGACCCCGATCGGGCTTGGCCGGACAATCTCGGAAATGATAGAGAAGGGCTTTATAGACTGGATCGTGGCGACCGGTGCCAATGTCTATCATGACCTCCATTTCGCTTACGACCTGCCAGTGAGGCAGGGCCATTTTGACGTTGACGACGACATCCTTTACGCAAAGCAGATTGTGAGGATTTATGACGTTTACATAAAGGAGATGGGAACGCTCCAGGCGCAGGACCTGATAGTGCAGAAGGAGATCAGGAGGGCAAAGGACATGCCGCCCAATGCGTCCACGGCCGATATCGCCTACGCGCTTGGCAAGGCGGCAAAGGAAAATGCCAAGCATCCGGAAAAGTCATTTCTGGTCAAGGCGTACGAGCACAAGGTGCCAGTGTACATGCCAGCGATAAGCGACTCGTCGATCGGCCTCAACATGCTGCCGCTCCTGTTCGAAGGCAAGGGCGTGTTTCCAAACGTCATACTTGATGTCGCCGAGTCTGCCGCCATCCTGTGGAAGAGCGATAGGTCAGGCGGGCTTGAGCTTGGCGGCGGGGTTCCCAAGAACTTTTTCCAGCAGACCGGGCCTGCACTGTACCAGATCCTAAAGATAAAGGAGGGCGGACAGGACTACCTCATACAGCTGACAGACGCACGACCGGACACAGGCGGGCTCTCTGGCGCTACGCTGCAGGAGGGCAAGAGCTGGGGCAAGATCAAGACCTCTCATAGGGGCAACGTCATCGTCTATGGCGACTCGTCTGTCTACTTTCCGCTGCTCTGCTCATACGCAATGTCTGTGTGCAGCCCAAGGAAGCACAAGCAGCTGTACGAAAAAAAGGATGCATGGGTAGAGGAAATGAAAAGGACATACTTTAAGAACAAGAAATAGAGAGTCAGTCATATCACGCAAAGCTTTCTGTCTTGGCCATCCATTTCCCGGATCTCTTGACAGTCTCTATCTGGCCGACAAGCTTGCCATTTGAATATACCTTGCCATATTCAGAGGAGCTCCCAAACATCGCCGACAGGAGGTCGCGCTTTTCGTGGTAGCCGGACTCGATCACCTTGGCGCGCATCTTGCCGCTTGCCTTTTGGATGATGCTGCGCGCAGCGGACCAGTCACCGGTCCAGACTATCATTTCAAAGTTTCCGAATTTGGTAGTCTGCATCGTGTAGCCTGACAGTTTTGCTTCAAACTTTTGGCCGTTCTTTTTCGCCTGAGCGTTCATCCACTCGACGATCTCTTGCGCTTTGCCCTGCTCTACTCCGAAACTGTCAGCTCCGGCCAACTCTTATTCAAACACCTTGCAGCGTATTTAATTGTAAATACTTTTCAGCTTATCATATATGTTACATATGAAGAGGAAGAGCGCAAGACAACCGATAAACTTCAGCTCAAGCTGCTGTCAAAAGAAAAATTGCAGGGCACAGACATAATGACGTTCAGGCTTGCCCGAGGTCCGTTGGATTATGCCGCAGGACAGTATGTGCGTTCTTCAAGCTAGACGGAGTTTCAGGGGATCTCAAAGGGCCAATCAGGCACTTTACGATTGCATCCTCGCCAACCGAGCAGGATTACATCTTGATAATCACCATAATAAGGGACAGCCTGTACAAGCAAAAGCTGGCATCGCTGACCGATGGCACAGAAATCCTTGCATGGGGGCCGTAGAGAGAGTTTGTGCTGCATGACGATCAAAGCCGGCAATATTTCTGTCAGGCGGGATCGGGGTCACACCGTTTAGAAGCATGATAAAATACGCCACAGATAGATGCTTGCCTCTCAAGATAGTGATGTTTGACTCTAACAGGAATGAAAGCAACATCCTGTACAAACAGGAATTTGATAGGTGGGCTCTGGACAATAAAAAACCTAAAGATAATCTACACAGTCACGGACGAAAACGCCGTAGGATCATGGAGCGGGAAGCGTGGCAGGATAAACAAAGAAATGATTACAAGACACCTTGGCAGCGACGAGATTGCAAACGCTATTTTCTATATCTGCGGCCCGCCGGCCATGCTCAAGGCAATGCAAGAGCTGCTGCAAGAATTTCAGGTGCAAGAAGAAAGGATCAAGGTTAAAGAGTTTACGGGCTACTGATTGTCCTCTGCATGTTTGCCAGAATATCGATGATAGCCAGCCTTATTGAAGAGATGCCTGTCCTGAAGGGGAACGCTCCATTACCTCTGCCGGTAATTGAGTCGACCCATTCGTAAAATGCAAGCATGCTGTTGTTATCGCTGTGCTCGCCTTGGATCAGGATCGAAAGCAGGTGGTCGCATTCTTCAAACCTGCGAAGCCGGCTTCTTGCAAGCATCTCTGCCCCCGTGATCCAAGGCCAGAAAGTGTGGTTGTGGTATTCGTTTGGGTGAAGTACCCATGGGCCAGTGGTCTTGAGCTCTACTTCTGTAACCAGCGGCCACTTTTCCTTCCATATCCTAGCTTTAATGGCATCCAGCGTGCTGCTGGCGTGCTTGGTAAATTCGGGGCTTGCCGGCTCTTTTTTCCTGTCTTTGTGGACGCTGAGAATGTCGCTGGTGGTGTTTTCGGTAACTGCAATCATATAAAATACAACATCTTGTGTGAGCGTCTTGTAGGGGCCGCCTATGTGATGCTCCTCCTGCAGGTCGATGTAGGTCCCTTCTTCTTCCAGCCACAATTTTTCCTCTACCGCCTTTACCGATCTATTGGCTAGCGCCATAATCCTGTTGGCGTCTTCGTCCTTGCCAAGCTCTGCCAGAAGAGAAGAGAGGTTGCTCAGGGCAAGTATCCAGCATGCCTGGCTGTAGACTATTTTTCCGGACCTAAGCACAGTGTCCATCCAGTCTTCGTTATGGCCCTGCTCAAGCAACCCATCGCCATCAATGTCCCGGCCTACTAAGTAGTCTACTCCCTTTAGCATCCGGGGAAGTACAAAGTCTATGACGGTTGAAGGGTCGGATACTGTTCTTGATATCCTCGCTTCTAGCGACTCTGTAATGTAAGACAGCTGCGGCGCCGAAACCAGCCCAGCCTTCAGATAGGCATTCAGGATCCACGATGTGGCAGAAATCATTAATGCAGTCGAATCAATGTCAGGGTCTTGACCGTACACCTCGGAAAAACCATGAAATATGGTCGTAGGGAGCGCCCCTTCAAACCTCTTTTCGGTTTCTGACGTGGCTACCTGTGAAAGGTATCTCATCTCTGGCGACCCCCTGCCGTAGATTATCTTCTCGCGGCCTGCTGCAATCTGGTGGGACCAGATGAACATCAGTTCACGCATCACGGCTTCAGCATGACCGGCTAGGAACCAGTCTCTGAGTATGTATGATGCGTCCCTGCACCATATTGCCTTGTAGTATCCTCCGGGGTTTATCCCTTGGCGAATGTAATCTTCAGTCGTTTCCATGAATCTTTCTGCTTTTGAAACAAATGGAGTCAAGGCATCGGCGAGATCAGAGGAGTTCACCATCCATTGAAGTAGGCACTCTTTTCTTTTTTTAGGTTACAATCCTTATCTGCGATATGTGCTAATTGAAAGACATTGTCGAAAGAATCATTTGCAGAATACAGGTGCCGCTCGTGCGGGCAGCAGTTTAGCAGCCTGGGAGACATGCAGAAGCACATCTTAATTGAGCATTTTCAGACCGGGGACATCCCAGCCAAAGAGGATGCACAAAGAGAAGCACAGGCTGCCTAGACCTTGTGGACTCTGCTTGTTTTCCTCTCCTCTGCTATGTCCTTGTCCTTTCCAAAAGGATGCCCGCCAAAGCCATGCCTCATCAACGCTATGGCCTTGTAAGCGTTGCTTTCGCTCATCCTTGACTTGAACAGCTCCATTACGGCTTGGGAAATTATGGGTATTGGGATTTCTTTGCTAACCGCGTCTTGAACGAGCCAGTTGACCTCACCGGTGTCCTCGACGTAGCTCTCCACCTTGTCGATGCCCTGCTCTCTCAAACCTCTCTCCATGAGCTCTACAAGCCACCCTCTGATGACAGAGCCGTTTGACCAGTTCTTGAAAATCTTCTGTAGGTCAAGCCTGAAATCGCTTTTTCGTAGCAGCTCAACGCCCTCCCCTATCGATTGCAGCATGCCAAATTCGATCCCATTATGAACCAGCTTGACAAAGTGGCCACTTCCCGGCTGGCCTGTATGCACGTATCCGTCCTTTACGGATAACGCAGTCAAAAGGGGCTCGGCTATCCTGACGCCTTCTTGTCTGCCGCCGACCATAAAGCACGCACCGTATCGGGCTCCTTCCAGCCCACCACTTGTGCCGCAGTCAAGAAAATAGATGCCCTTTTCCCACATCCTTTTCTCCCTTTCGATAGAATCTAGGTAGAATGAATTGCCGCCATCCATCACCACGTCTCCTTTTGCAAGGTAGGCTGCCAGCTCGTCAAGCACAGTATCTACAGTGGGGCCTGCAGGCAGGGAGAGATATACGACCCTTGGCTGTTTCAGATGCCTTGCAAAAGAGTCATAGTCCGTCACTACCCTGATCCCTTGCTTTTCCAATTCCGGCTTGCTCTTTCTCGCTTTTCCAATGACGTCTATCTTTTTTTCGTGGGCCTGCATGGCGAGGTTCCCACCCATCTTGCCAAGGCCGACTATTCCAAGCTGCCGCATATATATCTCCTAGCCACCACCCGTAAGCCCGCCAAAGGCAAGAAACTCTATCATCTCGCTCCCGTCGTTTGTTATCGAATGAACCGCCTTTTCCGGTATGTAAATGACGTCGCCGTCCCTGAACCGGGCGCTTTCGCCGCCCACTTTGATCTGGCCTGACCCGCTGATTATGTAGTACACTTCTTCATGATCTTGGTGGTCGTGCGGCTCGTACGACAGGGTCGGCTGCAACTTGGCAAGCGAAACATAAGTGATGGTCTTTAGGCATTGAAACTTGGGGTCAACTTCAACTTCGATATCGCCACTAGTCTTGGCGGGCATACCAAGCAGCCGCCAGTCCAGCCCGCTCTTGTGGGCTATGGTCGGGTGGACGTTTCTCCAGTTCCTTACTACTATGACCATTGATCACACAGGTGCCCAACAAATTATTTTACTATATCAAACAGGACCGCTCTGGCAGGCGACCCGTCGATCCCCTTCAGCGGCAGGGGCAGGCACACAAAAAACATCCTACTGCCTGCAAACTGCTCCAAATTGACAAGGTTTTCAATTATCCCGATGTTGCTGGCAAGAAGCATCTTGTGGACAGGCGCGTCCTTTACTCCATACTTTTCTACGCTCGGGGTGTCAATGCCTACACACCTGACTCCATGCTCTGTGATCCATTTAGCTGCAGAAACATCAAGGTAGGCAAAGTCGGTGGGGCGGTCGCCCGTGCCAGTGTGGATAAGCACAATGTCGCCGCTTCTGATGTCGTTGCCAGAAAAGTCGCCGGCGGTTATGCTGCTTTTGCCTGAAGCATCGATAATCGCGGCCTCGCCAACGAATTTGTCAAGAGGCTCCATGTCTATTCCGTTTCCGTCCTGAAGAAAATGCCACGGCGCGTCAACATGGGTTCCAGTATGGGAGCCAAGTGTGATTCTGGTGACATTGGCTTTGCCGTCTTCTTTGATAGTCACATGAGGTTCGAATTTTGGTCGTGGGTCTCCCGGATAGACCTGCATGTCTTCACTTATTGTCCGGGTCAGGTCATGGATTCTCGATAGTTTCAAAAGAGCTGTCCTCTTTTGCCTTGTAATAATAATAGTATGTGTCTGCGCGCCGGGTAAAGAGGCCGACTTCAACCACGCCTGCGATGCTTTTGAGCTCAACTTCCTGCCGCCTGATGTCTGATGATGGTGGAAAGTCAAATTCTGTGTCTAGAATAAAGTTGCCGTTCTCTGTAACGTATGGATAGCCTTCCCTTAGCATCCTCATTTTCGGCCTGCCGCCCACCTCTTCTAGCTTTTTCCTGACAACATGAACTGCAAAAGGGTGAGTTTCAATCGGAACCGGCCAGCTGAAGGTGGGCACAAATTTTGTGGATTCTGCCGCAATTACGATCTTCTTGGCGGCAGAGTGGACTATTTTCTCTCGCGAAAGGGCACCGCCTCCACCCTTTATCATGTTGAATCTGGCATCGATCTCGTCAGCGCCATCAAAAACAACATCAACTTCTGGCATCCTGTTCTCCCCCACCAATTTCAGCCCGCTGCATTCGGCTTCAAGCTTTATCTGGAATGAAGTTGGGATGCACTCAAGAGTATCCTTCCTGTCAAAATTTGCCATCTCCCTTACGATGGCAGCCGCCATCGGACCGCTTCCAAGGCCAACTACCTGGTCAGGCTTTACAAAGCGCTCAACTGTTTCTTTTGCCAAATTCCTGGCAGCTTCTTGGAACGATCGCGGGATCCAGTTCGTTTCTTGTAAACCCGCATACATGGCATATAGCTTGCGCCATATCGATTAAAAAAGTTGCAACAACAACAATGCCTAGGCAGAAGTGGCCGTCGTTTTTCTGCTGCCGCGAGCTTCTATGCTGAAATGCGGCATTACCTTTTTGCTGAACATCTGGATAAATTTTATCTCGTCGGGGCTCGTGCTGTGGACATAGACCCTTGTAAAACCTACTTTAAAGTAGTCCTCTATAGATTTTATGCAATCCTCTATTGAAGTTGTTATCTGGATGGCTTGCTTGATCTTTTCATCAGGGACTTTGCTTTCCGCTTTTTGCTGGAGGCTTCTTGGGTCGCTGATGTCAGAGTCAAACACGTTCTTTATGAGAGTAGCTCGCCAGAAAGTTGCAGACTTGAAAGCCTCGTCATAATCCTCAGAAAATGACACCTTGTATTCCGCTATCTTTTCCAAAGAATCTTTATCCCTTCCTTCTTTTTCAGCTGTCGCATCAAATATGTGAAGCACCTCGCCTGCCTCGGCTGCTGGCAAGTAGGTTATCAGGCCGTCTGAATATTGCGCGGCAACCTTTGCTGCCTGCTTTCCGGTTGCGGCCATATACACGGGTATCTTGGTAGAGGGTGGAGTGTACAGCTTGGCGTCGCGGATTAGAAAATACTCTCCGTTGAAATTCACAAATCCTTCATCATCTACACCTTGACCCCATAGCTCCTTGATTATCTGGATCGCTTCTTTCGTCCTTGCAAGCCTCGCCCTTGCCCTCGGCCAATCAAACCCAAGCGGGGCCTCGTTCATGGCTTCTCCGCTACCAAGTCCAAGCCCAATGCGACCCGGGTAAAGTACATCAAGAGACGCGAATGCCTGAGCGATAATGGCAGGATGATACCGATAGACTGGAGCAGTCACGCCTGTAACAAACTGCATCCTCTTTGTATTTTCTGCCGCGGCGGCCATCCAGATCCACGTAAAGTTGCCAAATGCGCCATCGTGCCACCAAGGGTGGAAATGATCGCTGGTCATTGTCGTTGCAAACCCACTCTTCTCTGCCTCGGTGACAAATTTTAGCAAATCCTGCATCGAATACTGCTCTTGGGCAGCCCAATATCCCAATGCCCTTCCCATTGACTAGTAATGGCACACTTTTCGCAAAAACGTTTGCAATGATAATAATGGAAAATAAAAGATAGAGCTGCGGGTAGAGGATTTTCCAACAATACTATAACTGCTTTATCCGATATCGCGACATGTCACACATATGGACCAAGGAGAGCCAGGATTGGACTACCACGACCCAAACCTCAACCCACTTGTGTGCGACATTTGCCGCCAGGCATTTGACAGCCTTGACAAGCTGGGAGAGCACCAAAAGGTAGTGCATGACATGTAAATAGTAGGGCCAAGATCATTAGGACAATGCGCACCTTTATCGCAGTAGACGCTTCAGTAGCCGGCGCGATAGCCAAACTGCAAAATGAAATAATGTCTGCTGCAGGATGGAGCACCAGAGACATCAAGCCAGTCGAGACCCAGAATTTTCATTTCACTCTCATCTTTCTTGGGGAGAAGAGCGACAGCGATGTTGGCAGGATAAAATCCAAGCTAGCGGAAGTACAATTTGAGCCGTTCACGCTGACCTATACCGGCGTCGGCGCGTTCCCAAAACCGGCGTTGGCCCGAGTAGTTTGGGTCGGGGTGGATCAAGAAGGCGGGCAAAAGCTGACCGCGCTTGCAAACGATGTGATAGCAAAAATGGGCGAGCTAGGGTTTTCTGCCGACAAGCCGTTCTCGCCCCACATGACCCTCTTTCGAGCAAGGAGCCGGCCGGTCCAGATAAACAATATTGCCGCAAAATATCTGGGCAGGACGTTTGGCTCGGATCTCATAGAAAGGGTGCACCTCAAAAAGAGCGACCTCTCGCCCTCGGGTCCCATCTACTCGAACATTTATACCGTAGAAGCCAAGAAATGAACCAGTATGTCCAGCGTCCGCGCCATAGTCGCCAAGGCACTGCCTCTCTGCGAGCCCTCGCCTAGCGAAGAGCGCCGGATAGCCGCAGTTGCACAGGAGGCAAAGGCGCTAGTAGACAAACAGGTCGCCCACATGAGTCACATGGTAGTAGGTGTAGTGTTTGGTGGATCGTTTGCAAAGGGCACTTGGCTCCGTGGCGATGCCGACATTGACATTTTCTTCAAGGTCAAGCCTTCGGTCGCCGTTGAAAAGTTTGAAGAGCTAGGCAGGTCTGTTGGTCAGGACGCACTGAAAGCCCACCGGCCGAGGATGCGCTATTCTGATCACCCATACGTAGAGGCGTTTGTGAAAAATGTCAGGATAAACGTCGTGCCATGCTATGACGTCGAGCAGGGCAAGTGGCAGAGCGCGGCAGACCGGTCGCCCTTCCATACCGAATTCATCGGCCGGAACTTTGACGATGAAAAAAGGCGGCAGGCAAGGCTCTTGAAAAAATTCCTCAAGGCAACCGGGATATATGGCGCAGAGATTTCCACTGGCGGCTTTAGCGGCTACGTTTCAGAAGTGCTCGTGCTGAAATACGGCTCGTTTGAGGGCGTGCTGAATGCGGCGGCAGACTGGCAGGAGCGGCAGGTTGTATCAGTAGGCGACTATGACCCGGATATAGTCAAGGGTTTCATCAGTCCAATAGTCATAATCGATCCCGTGGACAGTAGAAGGAACCTTGGGACTGCAATTTCTCCGGAGAGCGCCGGCAGGTTCATGCTGGCCGCCAGGGCGTTTCTTGACAGGCCATCGATCAAGTTCTTCAAGAAAAGCCAGCGAGGCCCTGAGACTAAGAAGAAACTACTTCAAAACGTCCTTGTAGTAGAATTCTCACATAGAGAGCGGAGCCCCGATATTGTTTGGGGGCAGCTAAAGAGGAGCGTGAACGCGGTAGCAAAGCAGCTAGAGCTGGCAGATTTTGCCGTGCTGCGCAGCTCGTGCGTCACTGATGAAAAGAAATCTGCGGCGATGGCATTCCTGCTTGAATCGATGACGCTGCCGCCATACACCAAGAAAAAGGGCCCCGAAGTCTTTAGGAGAAACGATACTGCCCGCTTTCTTGCCGGCAAGAAAAAACCACTCGTTACTTGGGTCGATAAAGAAATGAGAGTAGCCATGTTGGTTGATAGGAAGGCAATAGACGCAAGAAAGTTCGCCAAGTCGCTACTGCAAAAAGCAGAGAACAGCGGAGTTGCAAAAGACCTGATTGCAGGCAAGCTCCAAATTTATAGCGGAAGCGGCAGAAAAGTCAAGGGAGTTGCAAAGGAGGCTATCAGCGAGGTTGTCTCGACAGAGCGTCTCATTTTCGGATGAGCTGGACATCAGGTCGCCAGAGCTGATGCCGCTCATATGTTACCCACGCTTTTCAGAAAGCGAATACAACGATCGCATCGCCGAGATGGAGTCGCTTGGCGTAACATCAATATCGCCTGGCGGCCGGACGACCATCAATGGCTTTCGCGTGGCCGGCAAGGGGCACGTCGGACTCGTGCTCCGGGCAAAGATCGGGGGCAAGGCCTGTGCCTTAAAGATAAGGAGAGTGGACGCTGACAGAAAGAGCATGGACGGCGAGGTGCGCCTCCATACCATGGCAAATGATGCCGGCGTGGGACCGCGCCTTGAAGGTCACAGCAAGAACCTGATAGCGATGGAGTTTGTCGATGGCTACAGTATAATTGATTGGGTTAAAGGTGCTACAAAAGACAGGCTGCGCAAGATGGCAAGGTTAGTGCTTGAGCAATGCTACAGCCTTGATAGGGCTGGGCTTGACCATGGCGAGCTCAGCCGGCTAAACCGACACGTCATCATAGTATCTGACAGACCGTACATAATCGATTTTGAGAGCGCAAGCACCGCCAGAAAGACCAGCAATGTGACTGCCGCCGCGCAGTCGATATTCCTGCACGGGGCGATAGCCGAAATAATGGTAAAGAGAACATTGCAGACCGATAGGGAAAAGGCGCTTACCGCGCTAAAGACCTACAAACGTGACCAGACAAGGACCAACTTTGACGCTGTGCTTGATTCACTTCCGGTGTAGATGTGATAATAGCAATGACGGCCAAGCAGGTTGCAAAAGAAGAAGCAGAAGCATTGAAGCACCTTGCGGCTGCAGACGCGCGCCTTGCGGCAATAATCAAGTCGGTGGGCGCATACGAAATCAAGCTCCGAAAAGATCCGTTCCAGTCGCTGGTGGAGGCAATAATATATCAGCAGCTTGCCGGCAGCGCAGCAGACGCGATCTATGGCCGGTTCGTCAAGATTTACGGCAGGTTCCCCCGGCCGGCACAACTTTTGGCGACCCCGGATTCCAAGCTGCGCGCTTGCGGGCTTTCTGCAAGGAAGATAGAATACCTCAAGGATCTTTCCTCGCAGGTATCAGATGACCGGCTAAAGCTCGCCTTGCTGCCGAAAATGCCTGACGAGCAGGTGATCGAGCAGCTGGTGCAGGTAAAGGGCATAGGTCGGTGGACAGCCGAAATGTTCCTGATATTTTGCCTCGGACGGCCGGACGTGCTACCTGTAGGGGATCTCGGCCTGCGAAAAGCCATGCAACAGGTCTACTCGCTTGCCGAGCTGCCGTCGCCGGCGCGCATGCGCGAGATTGCTCAGCTCTGGAAGCCCTACAGCAGCATCGCCACGTGGTACATGTGGAAGTCGCTTGAAAAATTCAAGGGGATCGGATGAAGACTGCTACTATTACTTTATTTCTGCTATTAGCATCCTGACAGTGTTGATGTCAAGGTCAAGCTGCTCGGCTATCAAGTCTTCTGAGATCCCAGAGTGGTGCAGGTTCCGCAGGGTCTCCTTCTTTTCCTCGTTTACAATGTTGCTTGGAGGGTAAAGCGAAAGCTCGCTTTCGACCGACTTGACATACTTTATGACTTTCTCAACCAGATGGTCTGCGTTAACTTTTGGCTCCGTAGAGATGACAAGCACGTGCTCCTTGACAGGCATGCTGATCAGCTTGACCTTTTCATAGTCATAAATGATGGACTTTAAGTTGCCAAGCTCCTGAGTGAACATCTTTCTCAGATCCACAATGTATGCAGACTGTGCAAGGCTGATCTCCGGGCTTCTGCCCTTCAGATATTCTTCAGTGCCGTTCTTTCTGACGCTGGCATACAGGTGGCCGGACTTTTCCATGACGCCGGCGAACCTGATTTCAGGATCAAGCGACAACACGTTCTTTGAAAACTGCTCTGCCTTCATATGATTAAAACCGTAGAATAGGGAATAGAATATAGCCTTTACGCGCAGTTTTCCAAAAAAGGAGAAAAAGATCAGGATCAGGCTTGCTGGTTGGGGTCCTTGATCCTGCCCCTGCCTGTCTTCCTCGGGGCGATGTTGCCAACCTTGCGCCCTGGCGGGGTTGTCCTGCCCACTGACGACTGGCGGCCGATGTGCTGGTGCCTTCCGCCTCCGTGCGGGTGGTAGACTGCTGCCTGGGCGATGCCCCTGACTGTCGGGTAGAGCCTGCCGTGCGCCTGCATGTATTTTGCGCGGAGCCCTGCCTTCAGAAACGGCTTTTCCTTGCGGCCGGCGCCTGCTATTGCGCCTATCATGGCCCTGCATTTCTGGTTAAGTGTTAGGAACTTGCCTGAAGGGAACTTGATCGTGACGCCCTCGGTGCCGTGCGCAAATACGACAGCGGACGAGCCGGCCGACTTGATCAGCTTACCTCCGTCGCCGGCGTTCTTTTCAATGTTGCAGACTATGGTCCCGTCCGGGATCGACTCTAGTGACATGATGTTGCCGGCCCTAGCCGTCGCGCCTGTTCCAGCCTCGATCGTGCTTCCCACTATGGTCCCGTCCGGAGCCGGGACGTAGGAGTACCTTCCATCGTCAAACCGTATCTTTGCCAGAGGCGCGTCGCGCCCCCTTTCATGAACAATGTCAACTACTTTACCAATGTGATGATCTTCTAGCTTGAAATTGGGGTACTTGGCAGGCGCAATCTTGCCTACAATGACTGCGCGGAATTGCTTGCCTCCACGGCCTCTTCTGCGGACCAGCGTTCTCTTGCCCATTTTTTCCAGTAACCAGCCGTCCGATAGGTGATTTTAAGCTTGCTCTATTGTTTTGCCTGCTGGGCGAACCATTCCTCGGCGGCCTTTTTCAGCCCCTTTGGCGAGAGGTTGCGCTTGCGGCTTGCAACCCACCACTTGTGCCCAAAGGGATCCGTTACCATGCCTGCGCGGTCGCCCCAGAACATGTCCATGATCGGCATCGTCATGGTGGCACCGGCCTTGACTGCTTGGTTGAAGGCTTTGTCGGCATCCCTGACATAGATATACAGGCCTACGGGACTTCCGTTAAGGGACTGCGGCGAGGGGTTCATCTGAGGATTTTCTTCTCCAAGCATGATTCTAGAGTCGCCGATCTGAAGCTCGGCGTGCATTATCTTGCCGTCTGGGCCGGGCATGCGCCCCTTCTCTTTTGCCCCAAACGCCTTTTTGTAAAACTCGATGGCTTGGTCCGCATTGCGGACAGCAAGGCCTGGGGTCAAAGTATGATAGCCTTTTGGAATCGGATTGACCTTTGCCATACCTTCATGGACAGGCGGGTTGCATTAAAAAGCTTCTCTCCCCACCCATAGATACTGTATATTGCCGCTGCTCCTAAGAATTGCTGCGAATATCTCCTATATCCACAAAAAATATATGATTTGATATAGGCTTTTTTACACGTATAATGAGGAAATCAAAGGTCGCTACTGAGAAGGGCGTTTCTCCACCCAAGCCCAACCCAAGGTGGGGCAGGGAAGAGGAGACAGAGATCTTTGCAAAGAAGGTCAAGCTATTCAGGCAGGGCAAGATTTCGGAGGATGATTTTCGGCGCTTCCGTCTTCAGCATGGAGCATACGGCTCGCGCCTTCACATGGACTACAGCATGGTCAGGATAAAGGTGCCTGGCGGCGAAATAACACCAGACCAGATCGAAAAGATTGCAAGCCTTTCTGAAGCGTTCTCTATAGGGTCTGCTCACGTTTCGACCCGGCAGAACATCCAGCTACATTGGGTGCAGCTGGAGGATGTCAGCGAGGTCATGAGGGGGCTTGTTGAGGCCGGCCTCACAACCCGGGAAGCGTGCGGCAATACCGTCAGAAACGTCATGTGCAGCCACTTTGCTGGCGTCTGCCCAAACGAAGCATTTGACGCCACTCCCTATTCGAAGGCGATAGCAAGGTTCTTTTTGCGTAATCCGATGTGCCAGAACCTGCCGCGCAAATTCAAGATCAACTTTGCATGCTGCGACCAGCACGGCCTTGTAAGGGTGGCAGACATTGGGCTTGTACCAGCTATAAGGGAAGTAGAGAACGGCACAAAGGTCCGGGGATTCAAGATATACCTTGGCGGTGGCCTTGGGGCTGCGTCCTTCATAGGCCACCTGCTTGAAGATTTCACTCCTGAAGACAGGGTTCTTGCGACGTGCATGGCGACTGTCAGGCTGTTTGACAGGCATGGCAACCGCGAGAACATGGCAAGGAACAGGATGCGCTACCTTGTGCATGAGATGGGATGGGAGAGGTTCCAAAAGATGGTGCTGAAGGAGCGCTCGATAGTAGAGATGACCACTTCTTACTCTACAGCGCAGCTGTTCGATGTCAAGTCACAAGAGGACACGCGCCAGCTGCCAAAGGCACCGAAGATGGCAAAGCTGCCGATGCTGAACGAACAATTAACAAAGGACAGCCCGGCGTACGAGCGCTGGCTCCACACAAATGTAGTCCCGCAAAAGCAGGAAGGCTATTTCACGGTATTTATCACTCTTGGAGCAGGCGACATCACCGCAAACCAGCTAAGGGTGCTTGCTTCCGCCATCCGCGACTATTCGGCAGAGGCCGTCGCAAGGAACACGCCCCAGCAGAACTTTGCGGTGCGCTACGTGCGCGGCACTGAACTTCGCGACTTTTACGAAAAGCTTGCTTCCGCCGGCCTTGCAAACCCCGGCGCGCTTACCATTGCATCGACAGTAGGATGCTCAGGTACGACCTCATGCAACCTTGCAATAACAAACTCACATAGGCTTGCAAAGGAAGTGCAGCGCAAGTTCCTCGAGCTTGAGCTTGACACTGACGATTCGTTGCGCGACGCAACCATCAAGATAAGCGGCTGCCCCAACTCTTGCGGCCAGCATGAGATCGCCACGATCGGATTCTTTGGCGGCGCAACGAGGATGAACAACTCCATGACCCCGACGTATACAATGCTCTTTGGAGGAAGCGCCGGCGAGCAGGGAGAACTTGGAAAAGCGGTGATGCGCGTGCCGGCAAAGCGCGTAATCGACGCGGTACTGAAAGTGATCGAGCTGTACAAGCAGCAGAGGTCTGGAAACGAGACTTTGCACCAGTGGGTCGTCAACATTACAAGGGGCAAGGGCACAGGGGCGATAAAGAACCTTGAAGACATGAAGGCGGCCCTTGCGCAGGTGATACAGCTGCCAGCCCCTGACAAGGACCCAGACGCCTACATGGACTATGGCAGCGACTCACGTTTCTCTGCCAAGACTGCGAGAGGAGAATGCGCAGCTTGACGCCAGGTGCGGCAAAAAAGAAAAAAACAGCAAAAGCATCTACTGCGGGCTCTGCTGTCCCGCAGCTCTCCATAGTCTGCGACGCAGACACGCTGCGCTCGCTGGTGCGCAAAAGGACAGTCCGCGTGGTAGATGTGCGCAAGGAAGATGACTACAAGCAGGAACACATACCAACTGCGGTATCGCTGCCGCTTGCACGCGTGCTTGAAAACGACACACCGGAGAAAATAGTCAGCATCATGGAAGAGCTTGGAATATCGGACAAGATGCCTGTCGTAGTATATGACGACACGTTTGGCGCGCTTGCAGCAAGGGTCGCGTGGACGTTCCAGTACGTCGGCCACAGCAATACTGCGCTACTTGAGATGACCTTCAAGCAGTGGAAGGAGCTTGGGCTTGAGACTGAAAAGCAGGTGCGCGCATTTCCAAGAGCCAAGCATTCACTCAACATCAACAAGGACATCTATGCAGACGCCTCTTATGTCGAGGCGGCCAAATCGCAGCCAGGCAAATTGCTGGTCGATTCGCGTGAGCGGCTGAACTTTCTGACAGAGCACATACCGGGCGCAAAGAACATCCCATACACGATGGTGGGCTCTAATGGCAATATCTTGCGCAAGGCTGACGAGCTGAAAAGGTTCATTGAAAACCGTGGCATAACAGACAACGCCGAGATAATCACGTACTGTGGAAGCGTCGGCACCCTTTCCGGCCTTACCTACTATGCGCTCAAGCTGGCAGGGTTCCAGAATGTCAAGCTATACCCCAAGTCATTCAAAGAGTGGAAGGCCCTTGGCAAGCCAAAGGAAGAGTTCAAGGACGCCACATACTGGGACCTATCGGCAGAATAATACAGATAGTAGTAATCGCTATGTCCAAGAGGCTCATCATCTGTCTCACAGGCATGCCAGGTGCCGGCAAGTCGACTGTCGCGTCATTTCTCAAGGAAAAGGGCTTTACGGCTGTAACCATGGGCGACGCTGTTAGAGAAGAGGCGAAAAGGCAGGGACTTGAGCCTACCGATGTCAACCTCGGCAAGCTGATGATCAAACTCAGGCAGGACCTTGGACAGGGCGCAGTGGCTCACCTCGCCCTACAAAAGCTGGCAAGGGACGGCAGCCGCGGTAATGTTGTCATTGACGGCATACGCAGCATACCTGAAGTCGAAGTTCTAAAGCAAGTCGGGTACGTGAAACTTTTGGCGATACACGCGTCGCAGGACACCCGCTTTAAGCACTTGGTGGATAGGGGCAGGTCAGACGCTCCGGCAAACAGCGACGAGTTTGCCGGCCGAGACAAGCGCGAGCTTTCTGTCGGGATAAGCGAGGCGATCGCGCTGGCAGACGAAACGATATCTAACAACGGCCTGACGCTGAACCAGCTGAAGCAGCGTGTATGCGACATCGTCAAGGAGTGGCTAGAGGAGGCCAAGAGCAATTGAAAAGGCTGGCAATAGGGTCACCAGTAGAGCTTAAGGTCGAGGCGCCTGTCAACCCCTCTGAAGATCCGCAAAAGGTCATCGACGCGATTGAAACGATAATAGAAAGTTGCTCGCCAGAGTTTCGTTACGGCAGCAGGGTCATAGGCAGGGCTGCCGGGATCGAGCCCTTGTCGGTGCTGTACGAGCAGGTGCGATCCAGATCCACGATGGGAGTGCTGCGAAGGATGCTGCTTGACAACCGCGCCGGTGACAGCACGTGGTTTTTGCTCAACAAGCAGGCAGCAACCGCTGGAATTGCAGTGATCATCGATGAAGAGCAGGAGTCGCCCCTTGGGCCGATCAGGGTGACAATAAGCTGTGAGGAGCTGGACACCCTTATAGACTGGCTGGTCCCTGAGACATAGCACGAGGAAAGCTTCTTTTACCCCCACCCGTATACGGGCTTAATGGCAACAGAAGCATACTGCGTCAAGTGCAAGGCCAAAAGAACAATGAAGGATGAGAAAAAAGTAACAATGAAGAACGGCAAGCCGGCGACCCAAGGTGTCTGCCCCGTCTGCGGAACCAAGATGTTCAAGATAGGCGCAAAGTAATCGTTTTTCTTTTTTCATTTTTTGTTTTTTCAAAATGTCAAGGCATAATAGACTCGGCTGCGGTCATGTACATCCGCTTGATAAAGATAAGGAACTTGGTCAAAAAGTACTACAACAACAATTTGACCGCAGTCGACGACCTCACGCTTGACATCAATGAAAATGAGGTCTTTGGGCTGCTGGGGTCAAACGGCGCTGGCAAGACCACTACGATCCACATGCTTGCGACGCTGCTCAGACCGACTTCAGGCACCGCGACGGTGAACGGCTACGACATTATAAGCCAGCCGGCAAAAGTGCGCTCAAGCATCGGGATCGTGTTCCAAGCACCAAGCAGCGACGACATGCTCACCGGGTATGAAAATTTGCAGCTGCATTCTATGCTGTACAGCGTGCCCCGGCACGCAAGACAGCAGAGGATTGACGAAGTGCTCGAGCTGGTAGGGCTGACAGAGCGCAAACACGATCAGGTTAAGACCTACTCTGGCGGGATGCGCAGGCGGCTTGAAATCGCGCGGGGGTTGCTCCATAAGCCAAAAGTGATGTTCCTTGACGAGCCCACACTTGGGCTTGATCCCGCAAGCAGGGAGACGATGTGGAAGTACGTCAAGCGTCTGGTGGATGAGGAAAAGGTGACAGTCATTTTGACTACACACTACATGGAGGAGGCCGACATGCTGTGCGATAGAATAGGCATAATTGACAAGGGCAAGATAGTCGCGCTTGACACGCCATCAGGTTTGAAGGCAGGGCTTGGAGGCGACATCATTAGGATCAAGACCAAGACTCCTGACGCGGGCAAGACGGTAGCGCAGTTTGACTTTGTTCACAAGGTGGAGCAGAGCGACGGCTTTCTCGTACTGTCTGTAAAGGACGCCAAGAAAGCCCTGCCAATGCTGCTGCAGCACGTGGAAGCAGAGTCGGCCGAATTTGCAAGCCCGACTCTCAATGATGTGTTTATACAGATAACAGGCCGTAACATCGACAAGGAGCAGGCAGAAGGGGGGTTCATGGAGAGGTATGCAAAGTACGATTAGCATCGAAGATCATCTGACCAAGATATACGCGCTGTGGCTGCGTGAGTTCAAGGTGTTCATGCGGGAAAAGAGCAGGCTTGTTGCGTCAACGTTTACGCCGATACTGTGGCTCTTTGTGATAGGCTCTGGCCTTGGCGCTACCAACCCATCGACTGTGCCCGGCGTGGACTACCAGCAGTTCATATTCCCAGGCATTGTCGCAATGTCGATAATATTCAGTTCTGTGTTCTTTGGGTCGTACATAATCTGGGACAGAAAATTCGATTTCTTGAAGAGCGTAATGGTCGCTCCTGTCAGCAGGGGGAGCGTCTTTGTGGGCAAGACCCTTGGCGGCATGACAACATCGCTCATACAGGCAGCGATACTGCTTGCAATAGGCGCAGCAATAGGCATCCCGCTCACGCCACTGTCGCTTGCGCAGGACATTGCGATAATACTATTGATGTCATTTGGGCTCACGTCGCTTGGGCTTGCGCTTGGCAGCTACATGTACAGCCTTGAAGGGTTCCAGATGATAGTAAGCTTTGTAGTCTTTCCGCTGTTCTTCCTCTCCGGCGCGCTCTTTCCACTCGACAACCTGCCAAGCTGGCTTGGAGTTCTTACCGCTGCCGACCCTGCTACATATGGCGTTGACGCGCTGAGGCATGCGATGTTGGGCGTCGGCACTAATTCGATGGAGCTTGACATGGCGATTCTAGTAGCCTATACAGCGGCGCTTGGGGCGTTTGGGATCTTTTCGTTCAACAGAATGAAGGCTGTTTGATTGATTTTTATTCGCGGCATACAAAAAATCATGTGGTATGCCGGGCGAAGAATATCGCGACCTTGTGATCTGCAACAACTGCCTGTGGGCCATGTCGCTACTAAAGGGATCGCACGGCTTTATCGCCTGCCAAATGTGCGGCAACATCAGCCTAGACGTCATCATCCCTGTCAACGACTATGAGGCATACACCATGAACGTCAGAAACAAGAATATCGAGCTGGAGTTAACAAAGGAAAGGTAGGTAAATTTCTGTAAGTTTAAAAGTGGTTAAACAATGTGACTTTTCGAGGGGCCATAGTCTAGCTTGGTCTAGGATGTCAGAGGTTGCTATAAAAAACAACCGACGAACCTGGGGCGCTGGAGATCGTGGGTTCAAATCCCACTGGCCCCACCATAGTAATGGGTTCACCTACTACTCTGGTTGGGTATACTACGGTAACTAGTTACAGAAACGACCAAGACAACAAGAGGAGTGCAAAGACCCAAGCCGGCAAGGCCTGACCACAACACCAAAGGATGGTTTGACGAAAGCAAGCTGTGACTGCTCCAGCCATAGCGACGATCATGCTCAAGGAGTTTTGGGGTTCGGAGATTCCTTGGCCGCTGAATTCTCTGGTTGACGGATTGTTTAGAGCACAAATGGAGGTAAGTTTTGGTCACACTCTTGAAATAGAACCGCGGCTGTTTATAGAACGAGACCTGCACGACTTTCTGACTGTCACCGGTTACAGGCAGCTGTACGACTATCTCTACAATGTCTACAGCTTGGAGTATAGCCAGCACCATTTGGAGCCTATGGACTGGGAGCTTGTAGGGAAATATGTCCACACTCCACACTGGATTGAATACGAGGAGAAAGACCGATATCGCGACCGCCTGCCTATTCGCAGCCACATTGGCGGCGACAGGCCATACAGGACCATCTCGGAATACAAACTGGATGCAACGATTCTAAAGGTCAGGAAGACATTTGAAGAATGGCTGGACAAAGGCACTCTTCACATAGAGCCAGACATACCGTCGCGCAGAGAACTTAAGGAGGCCTACAGCTTCTTTAGCTCTAAGGCTGAGCTTCGCAAGAGACTCGATGACTATATTGAGAATGTGAGGAAAGAACTTTACGCATGTGGAATTTACTACAGAGCAAATGTGCTGTCTCACGTAGTTCGCCGATTGCTACTCGCATAAGATTTTTCTACTAGAAAAAATAGCACGCTTGTTGAAGCGGCTGAACCGTCTGTCGTTTTGGGACAGAATTAACAAGCTAGAAGAGGATTCAGGTTACAACCTGCTGTTCAGAGATTACATTGCGCCATACCGCGAAGGCAAGGATGTCGATGTTCCTCCAAAATTCCAGAAGGCATTCAACTTTGCAACCAAGATTGACGACCTATACTGGGATGCCGATTATCATGGCCTTGACTGCGCTGGCCAATCCTGCTCGTGCAAAGATACAACGCACAAGAAACGGACGTATCCAAAACTATGGAAAAAGGCTGGAGGAACTGGAAAAGCGCGTCGAGGCATGGAAAATAATGGTGGCCTGCAGGGCAGATAAAGCATGATTAGCCTCTGCGTGGAGGCGGAAGTAGACCCAGATCAGAACATCTGAGGAAGAATTTTTCGACAAACCTTGTTGTCTCTTCTCTCTATTTGACAAAGCTAACTTCGGGTTCAGAGCCAAACTGCCAAGATTGTTTCTGGCACAGGTGCTCAAACAGCTCTTCAAAATTGCTTCTAGCAGCCCAAGCTGGACCTGCGCTTTTTCAGGGCTCACAACAATGGTCTCCCTCTCCGGATCGTAGAATATTAGATATTCGGAATCCGCAGATAACTTGACGTCGACTGCCTTGATATTGTAATGCTCTGCAAAGAGCCAGCACCCACCTCCAAAGAGGGCGGCCTGTCAAGTACTACGACCCTGAATATTTTTCGAACAACTTCGTCAGAAGGCAAATTAAAGCCTAGATACGGGATCCTGCGCTCCATGTAGTATTCAAGCAGCTTGTCTCTGGCAATCTCGTCTGCGGTTTGCAGCGATCCAAAATATGTCTTGATAAATGTCCTTACATCTTTATTGCCTGCGTGATGCGAGAGGATAATATATCGGGAGGTCCGCTGGCTTTTCCTTCATACATAAATTCTGATATCTGCTGGACGCAGTAGTTGTAGGCTTTCTTCATGTCATCTTGTCTGGCGCGATTGAGCTTGCGCTGATAGTATTCTAACAGAACCTTCAATTCATTCTTGGAGAGTGCGCGCATGTCTACGAGCTGATTTCTGGAGTCCATCTTGAAATATACCATATCCGTGGGATGCAAGAGCGCCAGCCCTTGCAACTCCGGAATATCCTGTATTCATATGCTGTGCTTTTTACCTTGACGCTGTATACGAAAAGTCTTGCAGACCGCTAACCTTAACTAACCCTTCTACCTTCCATTGGATTCTCGCATTGGGTAGCGAAGGTCAGGTAGCATGTTATGACGAGCTTGATAGAGCGAATTGGCAACAGGACGGTATTGTTGGACGCCTGCGTGTCTCCACGCCTAGTCAAGGCTCTGCGAAAAGCCGGCCTGTCAGTCAGACACATGAATGAAATCAAACCTAGTATGCCAGATGCTCACATAGAGTATCTGATAATGCTGCCATCCGATGTGCTGATAACGCATGACACATTCTTTGCCAGATTTCTGGGCCCAAAGAGGGCGATATTGCTCCACAGAAACGAGATGGACAAGATAAGACAGAAAGACTGGTGTGTAGAAGCGACAGGCGGAATTGTCGATACAAAAGGCAGTGCAACTCGTCATTTTTGATCTTCCTATTTTTCTTTATTTGTCATATTTTATCGGGAATGGTCTGCAATCAGTTTCGGCTTCTTCTTTGGCGACGTCACGAGCCAGACCCTGTACTAGCTATGTCAGAATAGCCAGAAGCGAAAAGGTATTAACGTTGAGCCCCTAACCAACAACGGCACCAATGCCACGCATTTGCGTTCGCCAAATAGAGCAGGAAGATGGTGAAATTATCAGGCTGGGCGATAGAATAAGATGCTGCCTAGGATAGAAGACGGCAGGATGATGCGTTCTAGGTTTGTAAACCGCGTGGGAACAATAAGGGGATTAAAGATAGAAAACCAGTAAGCTGGAAGAGATGGGTCCGGCAAAGAACGGTGGATGAACTTCAAGATTGTTGTAGAATTTGATACAGACAATATAGGGACAAAGGAAAAGAGCGCGTACGACTTCTATGATGGGATAGACAACTACGAGATAGTTTCGAGGATAGTAGACGAACCAAAAGCGCAAGTCGGTGACAGGATCAGGGTGGGAAATGTATATGATTTTCAGCATTTGCCATGGCACAAAGGAGACATGGGCATAATGTATGACATTGAGACAACCGAGGATGGTTTGAGAAAATTATGGGTGGGTAAAATGGGACAACGGCAAAGACCTATCCTTAGTTGAAGATGAGGTTGACATAGAAACAATGCGGTAGCTAAAGGCTCAAGATTCTATCAAAAACTATAAGGCTCGGTCTTGGAACCCGCCATGAGAACGCCAGGTCCCGCTAGTTCTGGCGAATTTGCCATTCTATATGGACTCTATCTTGGAGATTAAATTTTCTTTTTTAATATCCTTATTTCATTTTCTGCTTTCAAAAACTCGCGCTTGGATTTGACCAATTGTTGAATGAGCCCCAAAATGGCTTCGTAGATGTCCTCAATTTGCTGCTGAGTCTCCGCATTCCGGCTCGGTTTTTGAATTGCCTCATGTTTATACCTCTCAAACTTTATTGCCTAGTCCTCAAGGAACTCTGTCTCTTTAAGCCGGGTCTTAGATACCATAAAAATATGCAAAAGTCCAGATAGGTCAATTCAAAGTAGGATTAAAGGAATAGTAACAGATTATGCAGTGGCCTTGTCTTTATTCGCTTTTGGGTTAATTCTCTTGTACCTTTCAGTCGGCATAGGATTTTCAAACTGGATTCTATTTCCCTTTCCCTTTGGCATAGTAGCAATCGCTGCCGGGGTAGTCAGTGCAGTGTTAATGCAATTCTTTACACATCGTCCTTAATGGTCTAATGCAGCAGCTATAAAATGTGCCCGCAAGAAAAATTTTTTACTATGTCACGACACGAGAAGGAAATGCCCTAATTATCTCTGGTCGTATGCTAAAAACAATAAGCGCAACATCAGAGATTATGAGGGCAATGATTCCTGCATACAAAAGAGAAATATCACATCCAGAATAAAATCCCGTACCGCCTGTTTCTGGACTTGGACAGCCTCCTCCTCCTTTGTTTAGCATATTATTCACTTCAAGAACGCCCGACCCAATCATTATTGTACCAACAAAAATACCTACAGACCTCAGAATCAGGGAGTAGCCTTGTATCACATTCTCTCTATAGAGAGCAGCACCATCCGCAATAATAAGAATTAAGATAAATTCAACCAGCTGCCGCCGACCCTCAGACCGCCCGCTTACCAGACAATCGGATACATACCGGAACTAGGTAGCCAAAGGCTCAAAGCCAGTCTTCACTAGTTACTCCATCGCTTATCTTGGTACCGTCATCATTCATGTATGACATAGTGAACTCATTTTTCTTAACTGGAACTACAGATTGGATGGTGTGCAATGCAACAAGCCTTGGCACCATTCCATTTTTCATTTCAAACATCAGTCTTGTATTTGTAAGATAAAGCATGCCTTTTCCAAACTTTCTTCTACCATCGCTGAATAGCTCAACACTATCCCGCCTGATGAGATTTTCACCATTTTGCAATACTATCATATCTACCAATAATCACTCTTTGAAGAATGCGTTTCCTCCAGTTTCCTGAATCTGTTTAACCAGTTGTTCGTATCGTTTTCTATCTCTTTTTCCGATACACTCAAGATGCTCCTTTAGAACAGCCCGGAACACTTCGTCCTCAGGCACACTCCATCTTCTCTTCTCTTTTTTATCAAGTCCATCTTGACGTCGAGCATTACACCCTCGATAACGGAAATAGTCTCGGAAGATGGCCTTAAACTCCACGTTCTTTTATCTTTGTCAGCCGTACATCAATATATAGATAACATCTATAAATCTTTAATGTTTCCTAGACCTGATTGGCATTTTATGACAATCTTGGCTACGCCTATCATTACAGAAAGCAATTCGACCGGACGGAAACATGAATGTCAGCAAGGCAGCCAAGCTTGTCGGTGTATTGACAACTTGTTTATAAACAGCTTGTCAATTCCTGACCAAACTTTTTGTTGATATGGGTAATTTTAGTTGGCAGGTTATTGTTTGAGTCCAGAGCATCAAACATCATTTAGCAGGACTTGTGTTAGGAATATCACGATAATTACTGTGCTGTATATATGGGAACTTTGATAAGGTTTCTTATTATCCGGCCAGGCCCTCATGTACTTGTTCTATCCTTTCCGGATACTTCAGTGGATCTAGCTTCGTCAAGTAGCTTTTTGGATGTGCTGGTTTTGAAGAGCCTCTTCAAAGAGCCTATCTCAGCCAACGGGTCGGGAACGGGTTTTATGAGCACCCCTTGATTGGTGTCTACTACAATCGCTCTATCTGCAATATGGTGCTTCTCTCTGAATTTCTTGGGTACTATGATCTGACCATTCTTTGTCACCGTAATAATGACTTCATCCATATCATCCGGGATACCGTATGGTAATACACAAACGTTATGCATGACTGAAGGTTTCAGACTTGATAATCCCTTGATCCCTGGTTGTATCTCCCTATGCTGGTAACTCTTCGCCGGATCGCTTGCGATATTACTAATGAAACAATTGCAGGTCAGTCTCAGAATTATTATGTTCCGCGGATGTCATAGCTTAGTTTTTTGCTAATACAGATTCAGACGGTTAAGCATTCCTGCCTATATTGTTTTATCGATATTCGTGTGTATGCCTGCAGATCCATAAATTAATGTAGGCGCACCATGCCCGATGCCGAGACCAGAACCTTTCAAAGGCTTGGCAATATCACACTAAACTAGAGTTCGTCAGCAAAGGTTCAAGCAAAATCGGACTAAATTGGTGTAGCTGGCCTGCAGGCATATGTTTATAGGTGGGTATTATATTGTATGTAATGTTGGAGAGTATGTCAGCCTCTAAAATGACACGAAATGTAAGACAAGGCCTGTCCAGAAAAGAGAGCCTCTTACTATCCTCCTTATCGGAGAAGGACAAGAAAATCTTTGCTCTAAGGGACGTAGTAGACGAGTTGAGCTGTTCTTATGCCTACGCAAAGAACTTGGCAAAAACGCTGGCAAGGAAAAAGTGGGTCATAAACCTCAGCAGAGGCACCTACCTTATAGTGCCGCTGAGTGCAGGAGTGGAAGCAAAATACACAGAACACGAGTTTGTCGTAGGCTCACACATCGTATCCCCCTACTACATCGCATATTGGAGCGCCCTGAACTTCTACAACTTTACTGAGCAGACGCCCTACACAGTATTCATAGCTACGACGAAGAGGGCAAAAAGCAGGACCATTCTTGATGTAAAGTACAGCTTCATAACGCTGAACAAGAAAAAGTTCTTTGGATTTTCCGGCACCGCCGTTGGCACGGACAGGGTCAACATATCTGACAAGGAAAAGACCATTGCAGATGCGCTGGATCATCCCGAGTACTGCGGAGGCATGACAGAGGTCGCAAAGTGTTTGTGGAACGCCAGGGATTCGGTATCGTATGAAAAGATCCTGAGCTATGCAGAAAGGATGGGCAACTTGACCATAATCAAGAGGTTTGGGTATCTATTAGAATTGTTAAACATTGTAATGAAAGAAGATGTGGTTGTAAGGATGAAGGAATCGATATCACCAGGCATGTCTATTCTAGATCCGACGATGTCGCACAGTGGCAGGTACAACACCAGATGGAACCTGCTTGTTAATGTGTCGAAGGATTCGCTTGTCAGATGGAGAGAAGAAGAATATTGATCGATGCAGAGCGGATACGTAGGCTGGCAAGGGAAGAAAAGATAGGAGCAGCGGTAGTAGAGAAGGACTATGCCCTCACTTGGCTCCTTAGTGGTTTCTTCCTAAAGGACAGCCAGCTGAAGGATAGCTTTGTTCTCAAGGGAGGCACCGCAATAAGGAAGGCTTTCTTTCCGGGCAAATGGCGCTTTTCTGAAGATTTGGATTTCACGGTGGTTGACCGCAACGATGCGAATAGCATGAGTCTGTACAGAAAATCTTGGACTTGCTTCTTACAGAGAGCGGCATTGCCTATTCCGTACACTCATACCATGCTAACCCCGGAGCAATAATTGCATATGTCCAGTTCCGCGGACCTCTGAACCATCCTAACAGAATCAAGCTGGATATATCGCTTTCAGAAAAGATGGCGCTGAAGCCGGAGTCAAGGATGATCAAAAGTGATTTTGCTGACCTGCCTGACTTTAAGATACTGGCTTATTCGCTTAAGGAAATAATGTCAGAGAAGATCAGAAGCATAATGCAAAGAGGGTATTCAAGAGATTACTATGATGTATGGAGGCTCTTGAAAGAGAACGAGTTTGACAAGCAAGAAATCAAGGACCTATTAGTCAAAAAGTGCAAGCTCAAAGGAATACCGTACGAGCCCGGCCTGCTTTTCGATAAAACGCGGCTTGAAGAGGCTAGGGCACACTGGTCAAGAGGTCTCTCACACTTGGTCAAGGAACTACCGGACTTTGACGAAGTAATATCGGAGCTTAAGGCCGGGCTCCTATTCCTTCAGAAGTAACGTCAGTTTCTCTACCTTGATAAAGATTGAATAGAAAGAGGGTTCTCTAGGCTAGCATCGCTCGCCCTCATGTTGCACGTCCGATATTGATTTTCCTGTGTTTTAAGTCCTCCAAAGTAACGCTGCCGTATATATCATGCCTCAAGCGATAAGGTCCCTTTGGTTTGAAGAGATAAGTTTCATTCATGAAAAGTTCTTTGATACGCCAATCGGAAAATTGACTGTAAGGCAGGTTGCCATAGTTTTTGTATTTGGCGTCTCTGCATGGGCGGCGTTTAACAGCGTAGGTGATGATGACATGCTAAAAGTTGCCGTAACAAGCCTTCTTGTAATACTTGCTCTCGCATTTGCGTTTCAGAGAATAAAGACGCTGACGCCGGAGCAGTCCATGATGTTTGCGCTATTTGCTCCCAAAACCAGTACAGGAAGAAGCCGAAGAATAAAAAAGAACACGAATACGCCTATTTCGACACTGTCTGTCGATGTAGGACAACAGAAGGGTTCAGAAACCTTTGACATTTCTGTGCTGGATGCCAGCGACAACATCCAAGACGGCCAGATACAGAAGCTGGTGGTTCTTGTCAGGGATCCCCAAACTGGCCACCCTTTGCCCAATAGGGGATGCGGAATACTGGTGGACTCTGAGAGGATAGGAAGAAGGCTGACAGACGAGGAGGGATTTCTGACCATTCCTCTTGTACCAAAACTAGGCATTAACACAATCGAAGTAAAACCTGATG
>FWPU01003184.1_pt1 | contig 42263 bp, 40 predicted proteins | sample 2228361 | NCBI WGS metagenome assembly FWPU01 (sample SAMEA103939777, study PRJEB20133) | metagenome | reverse complement strand
GAGGTAAACAGGAGCGAGCCAACCTCTACGCTTGCTCTAGCTCTGTCCGCCCCTGAACCCGCGAGGGAGAAGGGGCCGGGGGATGAGGGGGAAGAGTGCATAACACGCTCTAGTCGCGGTTGCGCCCGAAGACCAGCATGGCGTAGTAGAGCAGCGTCAGCAGCGAGGTCGCCACAGCGGCCACATAGGTAAAGGCGGCAGCGCGCAGCACGGCCTGTGCACCCTCCGCATCCTGGGGTGAGGCGATCAGTCCGGTCTCGCGCAGCAGCTTGAGGGCGCGGCGGCTCGCGTCGAGTTCGACGGGCAGCGTGACGATGGTGAACAGCGCTGCGCCAGCGAACAGCACCAATCCCACGACGGACAGGCCGGTGAAGTTGAGCACCAGGCCCAGGATGATCAGGCCGATGCCAAGCTGCGGGCCTAAGGTGGCGCTGGGGATGAGCATGGCGCGCAGCGCCATCAAGGGGCTGTTCTGCTGATCCTGCTGCACATGGCCGAACTCATGCGCGGCGATGGCCATGGCTGCTACAGAGGGTGTCTGTGCCACGCCCGGCGACAGCCGTACCACGCCCGCGCGCGGATCATAGTGGTCGGAAAGCTCCCCGTGTCCCAGTTCCAGCCCTACGGGTTTGACCGCGCCCTTGCGCATCAGGATTTGTGCGGCCTGCTGACCGGTAACGCGCTGACTGTTGGGGATGTTGCTCCACTTCTGGTACGCGCCGCGCACCCAGGCCTGCGCCAGTCCGCTGATGATCAGGGTAGGCAGCACGACGACGAACAAATACATCGGGTCGAAGAACATTGCGCATCCCTCCGTCGTAACCTGTCGGTGCGACTATGGTCGTTGCAGCGCACGGCGGGCTGTTGTATCTCCGCGTGCGGTTTCTCACGATGTCATATTTGAGTATATCGCTCGCGCGATCAGAAAGGCATTAGAGCTACCTTAGAACGGCGCTAGAACCTACTGGGCGCTGAGACCCGGCGCATGTTCGCGGGCCTGCTCAGAGGCGACATATGTCCCCTGGAGCACCTGCAGAGCCACCGCCAGTTGATTGTCGGCGTTGCCGCCGGTTGGGTCTGGCTCGTAGGCAACGACCACGTCTGGCTCGATGCCCACATCGCTCACCGACCGCCCGTTGGGGGTGTACCAGCGCGACACGGTGATGCGAATCCCGCCGCCATTGGACAGACGATACCAGCGCTGCACCGATCCCTTGCCGAAGGTGCGCATGCCAACCACAATCGCGCGGTGATGATCCTGCAACGCGCCCGCTACCAGTTCGGAGGCACTGGCGCTGCCCTGATCTACCAGCACCACCATAGGCACGTCCGGCGCGATCGGCTCGCCGATGCGCGGGTATTCGACGGTGCGATCGGGGGTGCGTTCGATGAGGATGTTGCCCTCGCGCAGGAAAGCGCTGGCCACCTGGATAGCGGTGGTCAGATAGCCGCCAGGGTTGCCGCGCATGTCGAGGATCAGGCCGGGCAGGGCATTGGCGTTCATGGCGTTGAGCGCGGCGACCATCTCCGCGGTTGTATCGTCTTCGAAGCTATTCAGTCGCAGGTAACCGATCTGGTCGTCGTCGAGCAGGCGGCTAACCACACTGGGCACGTGAATGCGCTGACGGGTCACGTCGAAATGCAGGATTTCGTCTACCCCCGCGCGGCGAATGCCCAACCGCACGACGGTGTTGGCCGGGCCGCGCACACGGCTGATGATCTCATTCTGCGACAGGGAGGTGACATCTTCGCCGTCTACCTCGACGATCACATCGCCGGGCTGCAGACCGGCGGCCTGCGCCGGTGAGCCGTCCATGATCGTCACCAGCTCTAGCCCGCCGTATGTCTCGCTGAGGCGCACGGTTGCACCGATGCCCTCATATTCGCCACTCATGCCCTCGCTGACGCGGGCGTAGGTTTCCGGATTCATGTAATCCGTGTGGGGATCGCCCACCGCCGCCATCAGACCGTACAGCAATCCATCCAGCAAAAGATCGTCGTCCACCAGCGGCTTGACGCGGTGAATGTCCTGCCACGCCTTCCACACGGGGGTCAGGCGTGCCTGATCATCGGCGGCGTCGGATGGGATGGGTGCGACAGTGATCGCGTCCGGTGGCAGGGCGGCGGCGCGAATCAGCCCTTCGGTCGCTCCAGCAACCAGCCTGGCATCGTCCAAAGGCTCCACGTAATTGGCGTGCAGCAGCTCCCACGCTTCCCAGAAGGGCGCGAAGAGTTCCTGCGTGCCAGGCGGCAATGGCTCCTGCGCCAGAACCGGAGTCCCGAACGACAGGCACAGCGTTGTGCTCAGCAGCACGATCAGCAGTGAACGGAAAGGTCGCGCACGGAGCGCGAAAGCACCAGGCATCGGGCAGATTCTCCAGCATATGAGCAGTGTTCACCGATGATTATAGGCGCGAAGGGTAGTTTATGACACAGCAGAGTGCTGGCGGGGGCATGTGTAAAGATCGTGGCCGTTTGCTTGACGCTGGCACGTTTACTCCACGCCCGCTCGGCGCTGCAATACATTGCTCAGGTACCCTGAAAAGTTACCTTCTGCACACGCTTCGACATAGCGCAGCAGTTCACCGCCCGCGACCGGGTAAAGGGGGTGGGCGGAGGTGGGCCAGGCTCCGCGCGGCGCATGAGCAACCGCCGTGACCAGCGTGCCGGGCAGGTCAACGTCGCTGGACAGGCGCTCGACGATCTCTTCGGCAGTGACGATCACCGCGTCCGCTACGCCCGATAGCTCCGGATCAATGCCCAGATTCTTGTTGAGGCGGGCGTTGCCGCGCCGGTCGGCGACCAGGGCATGGATCACGGCCACATCGCAGCTCAACGCGGGGAAGGCAACCAGCGTCTCGCCTGTGTAGGGATCAGTCACCGTCTTCACGTCGGGCCGCAGCGCCAGCAGATCGGTGCCCAGCCAGGCCGTGGACGGCATGAAGCCCACACCCGCCAGCCGGGCGCGCAACCCGAAGGCAATGCTGGCCTCTGTCTCCTCGATGATCTGCAATGTGCCGGCATTGGCGGCGGCAGTGAACATGGGGGCCAGGCCGAACGCTTCCAGACCAAAGTAGCAGGTGCGCGTCCGACTGACGCAGCCCGCCCCTACCAGCAGATCGGATTCGTAACCGGCAGTGAAACACAACAGGGTCAGATCAGCAGGCGGGGCAGGGCGGCGCAACAGTTCGTAGACGAAGGCCACCGGTCGGCGGTAGAGCATATTGCCGCCCAGGGCCAGCGTCTGGCCGGATTGCACAAGTGTGGCGGCTTCGGACAGACTGATACGCTTGTCGGCGACTGAGATCACAGGCGATGGCCTCTCTTTGCGGGCAACGAACAGAGCCGGACTCCAGTCTAGCACAGTCCGGCTCTGTGGGGTGACGAAAGGGTCGGTTACTGGCGCTGCTCGATAGGCACCCAGGTGAGGTTGTCTGGCCCGATGTAGTTGCCGCGCGGGCGGATCAGGCGATTGTCGGCCCATTGTTCCATGATGTGCGCCGTCCAGCCGGCGATACGCGACATGGCGAAGAGCGACGTCATCATGTCGGTGGCAATACCCACCGCGTCGAGCACAATGGCGCTGTAGTAGTCTACGTTGGGATAGAGCTTGCGCTCGATGAAGTATTCGTCGGCAGCGGCCAGATCGGCCAGGCGCTTGGCAAGCTGGTAGAGATGGCAGCGGTTGTTACGCTGGCACAGCGCCGCGGCGTGCTTCTCCAGGATGCTCGCGCGCGGGTCGAGCGCCTTATAGACACGGTGCCCGATGCCCATGATGCGACGGCCTTTGCCCTTCACTTCTTCCTGGAACCACTTCTCCACACTTTCGGCCTGGTTCACTTCCTGGAACATGCGCATGGCTGCTTCGTTAGCGCCGCCGTGCTTGGGGCCTTTCAGCGAGCCGATGGCGGCGGTGACGGCACTGTACATGTCACCGTCCGTGCTGGTCACCACGCGGCTGGTGAAGGTGCTGGCGTTCATGCCGTGATCGGCCAGCAACACCAGGTAGACGTTGATGGCGTCTACTTCGGTCTGGTTGGGTTCGGTGCCGTGCAACATATAGAGGAAGTTGGCGGCTATGCCCAGGTCTGGGTGTGGGGCGACGGGTTCCTTGCCTTCGCGGATGCGCCCCCAGGCCGCAATGATGGTTGGGATTTGCGCGGTGAGCTTCACCGCCTTGCGACGGTTGGCTTCTGGGCTGTTGTCGTCGGCCTCCGGATCAAAAACGCCGAGCAGGGAGACTCCCGTCCGTAGCACGCTCATCGGGTGAGCGGTCGCGGGGAATGTCTTGAGCGTGGCGATGACCGAGGTCGGAATGGGCATTTGATGGATGATCTCGCGGCGCAGACCTTCCAGCTCGGCGGCGGTGGGGAGTTTGCCGTGCCAGAGCAGGTAGATCACCTCTTCGAACGAAGCGTTCTCAGCCAGATCGGCGATATCATAGCCGCCATAGATCAGCCTGCCGATGTCTCCCTGGACACGGCTGAGACGGGTGTCGGCCACGACAACCCCTTCCAGACCTTTTTTCTGTTCTTCTGCCATAGGACGCCTGTCTCCTCAACGGTGCTGCAAAAAGGTGTGACGTAGCAGGTAACTGAATCAGCAGCGCGCCATGGGGCTTCAACCAGGCTGCGCCGCTTGCAGAGTGGAGAATAGCAGGCATTGCGCTTCGGGTGGGGTGAAAAATCAGCGCTGCGCTTGCCCATGCTACCTTCTGATGGTAGAGTATAGCAACTGGTTATTTTGGTAACAAACCAATTTTCTGAGCTTTATGCACAATCTTGATAGCAGATCGTTGACCCGGCGGTGCCAGGCACCGCTTTTTGCGGTGATCGGCACGGCATTCTGGCAGCAAGGGGAGGTGACACGTACACGACGACCGCGTGAGGGAAGCCATCGTTCAAGTTAATCGCGCATTTGTCGTATTGGGAGGCAGACTGGCATGACGACTTTGGTCACGACTGTCACTGAGACCCTGCGCTACCGGGGCCAAGTGGGTCAGTGGAGTTGGGTCTTGCACCGTGTTTCCGGCCTGGGGACGGTGCTCTTTTTGATATTGCATGTCATTGATACGTCCTGGGCCGCCTTCTTTCCGGAAGAATACGAACAGGTGATCCGCCAGTATCAGAGTCCACTCTTCACCATCGGCGAATTCGCCCTGGTCGCGTGCGTGGTCTATCACGCTTTCAACGGGCTGCGCATCATCTCGCTCGACTACAAGCCACAATGGTGGGCTTACCAGCAACGGGCGGCGACGCTGGTGTTTGCCGCCACGATCGTCGTGCTGATCCCCACCTTCGCGCTGATGGTGGGGCATGTGCTCGATTTCTATGGCGATGAAGGCCGCGACATCGCGAGCCTGGACGAGATCATCCGCACGCAGGCACAGTTCGCCCTGGGGTTCGTGGTGATCCTGCTGGGAGCGCTGCTGCTATCGGCCCTCTACGGCCTGATCACGCGCAGTCGGGGCACGTTCGACCTGCCTGGGCGCTTCGAGGTGTCGCTGTGGACGTTCATGCGGCTGTCGGGGGTGCTCATTCTGCCGCTCGTTTTCGGACACCTGGCCATGATGCACGTGCTACAGGGCGTGTTCGATATCACCGGTAGCGGGATCGAAATCGTGGGCACGAGCGCCGTCAACGACAGCGGCAAGGCGGTGGAATTCGTAGGTGAGCGCTGGAACATGCTGGTGGCCGGGGTGGCCATCTGGCGGCTCTACGACGGGCTGTTGCTGGCGCTGGTGGTGCTGCACGGTTTCAATGGCCTGCGCTATGTGGTCAACGACTATGCCCATTCGCCGCTGGTCAACCGCGCGCTGAACTACGCCATCGTCTTCGGCGCGATCGCGCTGATCGCAGTGGGGGTAGCTGCGCTATTGGCCGGTGTAGACGAGACGGCTTATGAAATTGCGACCGAACTGACTTCCTGGATACCGTTACCTTGGATGTCATGGTAGGCGCTGAGAGGACGCGAGGTTGGCCATGCAGACACATCAGTACGAAGCGATAATCGTCGGCGCGGGAGGCGCGGGCTTGATGGCCGCGCTCTACGCTTCGCGCCAGGTTAAAACCGCCGTGATCAGCAAACTGTACCCGACGCGCTCGCACACGGGTACCGCGCAGGGGGGGATCGGTGCAGCGCTGGGCAATCTCGACGAAGATCATCCGGAATGGCACGCCTTCGACACGGTCAAGGGCGGGGACTATCTGACGGATCAGAACGCAGCGCTGGTGCTGGCTCAGGAAGCCGTAAGCGCGGTGATCGAGCTGGAGCATCTGGGCTTGCCCTTCGACCGCACGCCGGATGGACGCATTTCGCAGCGGCGCTTCGGTGGGCACACCAGCAACTTTGGCGGGAAGCCGGTGCGTCGCGCCTGTCACGCTGCCGACCGCACCGGCCATATGATCCTGCAGACACTCTATCAGCAATGCATCAAGAACAACGTGACCTTCTTCGACGAGTATCACGTGATAGACCTGATCCGCCAGGGTGATCGGGTGGTGGGCGTGGTGGCGGTCAACATTGACGACGGCGAATTGCACGTCTTTCACAGCAAGGCGGTGCTCTTTGCCACGGGTGGCTGGGGGCGTGTGTGGGAGATCACCAGCAACGCCCATTCCCTGACGGGCGATGGCAACGCCATCACTTTCCGGCGCGGGGTGCCCATGCAGGATATGGAGTTCTATCAGTTCCACCCGACGGGCATCTATAAGATGGGCATTCTGATCACCGAGGGGGTGCGCGGCGAAGGCGGTGTGCTGCTCAACGATCGGGGCGAGCGCTTCATGGAGCGTTACGCACCGCGCATCAAAGACCTGGCCAGCCGCGATGTGGTGTCGCGCGCGATTTACCTGGAGATCGAAGCCGGGCGCGGCATCAAGGGCAAGAACTACGTGCACCTGGACGTGACGCCGGAGACGGTCAACCGTTACCTGGCCGAAGCAGGCGACGAACGGCGCATCAATCGCGAGTATGTGGAAAGCAAGCTGCCCGATATCCTGGATTTTTGCCGCACGTATCTGGGAATCGATCCGGTCAAAGAACCGATCCCCGTCCAGCCGACGGCGCACTACGGCATGGGCGGCATTCCTACCGATCTCGATGGGCGAGTAGTGATTGACGCTCAGGGCACCCCCTTGCCGGGTCTGTATGCGGCGGGCGAGGTGGCCTGTGTCAGCGTGCATGGGGCCAATCGCCTGGGCACCAACAGCCTGACCGACCTGATTGTCTTTGGGCGGCGGGCGGGGCGGCACATGGCCGAGTATTGCGCGGGCACCGACTTCGCGCCGCTGCCAGCCGATCCGGCGGGCGAGGCGTCCGCCGAGCTCGAACGTCTTCGCCGTGCCGATGGGAAGGTGAAGCCCTATCAATTGCGCATCGAAATGCAGCAGGTGATGATGAAACACGTCGGCGTCTTTCGTACCGCCGAAGGTATTCAGCAGGCCGTGGAGACGATCCGCCGTCTGAAGGACCAATACCAGCATCATCTGGGGATTGATGACCGTGGCAGACGCTTCAATACCGACCTCTTCGAAGCGTGGGAACTGGGGTGCCTGCTGGACATCGCCGAGGTGACGGCGCTGAGCGCCCTGGCGCGCACCGAAAGCCGCGGCGCGCATTCGCGCGAGGACTTTCCGCAGCGCGATGATGAGCACTGGCTGGTGCACACCCTGGCCTTCCGGCAGGAGGATGGCTCGGTGCGGCTGACGCACGACAAGCCAGTTGACCTGTCGCTGGCGGAGAAGGACGATCGTTTCAAGCCCAAAGAGCGCGTTTACTGAGATTGCTAAGGGAAGAGGGCTGTCATGCAGGTTACATTGCGCATCCGGCGTTTCAACCCGGAAAAGGACCCCAAGCCCTACTGGGCCGAATATACGTTGCGCGACGTGGAGCCTAACGATCGCGTTCTGGAACTGTTACACCGTGTGAAGTGGGAACAGGACGGCACACTGGCTTTCCGGCGGTCGTGTGCGCACGGCATTTGCGGATCGGACGGAATGCGTATCAACGGGGTCAACCGGCTGGCATGCAAGGTGCTGGTGAAGGCCTTGGGCGAGGGCGAGCACGTAAAAATCCAGGTCGAGCCGATCCTGGGCCTGCCGGTGATCAAAGACCTGGTGGTGGATATGGAACCGTTCTTCGAGCATTACCGCCAGGTGATGCCCTATTTTGTCAACGATCTGCCGTTGCCCGAAGACGGGCGCGAGCGGCGACAAAGCCCGGAAGATCGCGAGCGCTTCGACGACACGACCAAGTGTATCCTGTGTGCCTGCTGCACCACGTCGTGCCCTAGCTTCTGGGCCAATGGCCGTTATGTCGGGCCGGCGGCTATCGTGCAGGCGCACCGTTTCATCTTCGACAGCCGCGATCAGGCGGCTGCCGAGCGCCTGAAAATCCTGGCCGAGCCGGATGGCGTGTGGCGTTGCCGCACGATCTTCAACTGTACGAATGCCTGCCCGCGCGAGATCGAGGTGACGCGCGCCATTGGCGAGGTCAAGCTGGCCATTCGGCGTGGCGCGCCTTGATGGAGGTGCATGGTCACAACTTGGCAGCGGGCATGATTGTTCCGTAGAATTGTCGCGCAGGCTCTGGCGCGGCACAATTACCATCACCGGCACGCCGCGCGCGTTGGCCGGTGATGTTGTTTGGGAGATGCGGTCGTATGCGTATCCTTTTGGAAGGCAATATCGCTGCGGGCAAGACTACCCTGGGCACGGCACTGGCTGCCAGCGGGCACTTCGTGTTCGTGCCAGAACCGGTCGAGCGCTGGCAGAGCGGCTTTGCGGCGAACCTGCTGGAACGTTTCTACGCCGATACCCCGCGCTGGGCGTTCACCCTGCAAATCTGCGCTTTTGTGACGCGCACTCAGGCCGTGCAAAGCGCGCCGGACGCGGGGCGCGACGTTGTGTTCGAGCGCTCGATTTACTGCGACCGGCACGTCTTCGCCAGGAGTCTCTATGAGCAGGGTCTGATGGACAGCACCGAGTGGGCGCTCTATCAGAATTTCTGGGAACAGTTCCGGGCCGCTGCCCCCCTGCCGGACGCCATCATCTACCTGCGCACCCCGGCGGAAGAGTGCCATCGTCGCCTGCTGGCACGCGGTCGGCCAGAGGAGCACGGCATCTCGCTGGACTATCTGCGCCATCTGGAACGCTGCCACGATGACTGGCTGCGCGATCCGCAGGTGGCCGAATGCCCCGTGCTGGAACTGGATGGGTGTCGCATCTGGTCGGCGGAAGAGGTACGGGGAGCGCTGGCCCAGGCGCTGGCGTGATGGTGCCCTTGAAGGCGAAGGGGGGCGAGGGCGACAGGATGCAGACCGCATTTCGTCGCCAGGAGAGCAACCACGACGCGCGCCGCAACATAGTCATGGAGTAGCGGGATGAGCACTCGCTCGTCAGGCCCTTCGCCCGTGCTGATGGTATTGCTGGCAGCGTTACTCGTGCTTGGGTGTTACTACACGTGGAGGGGCGTGTTGGACTTCCTGGAAAGCCGCGGCGACATCACCGCCCCGGTCACGCGCGAAGCGGTAGCTTCGGCCACGGCACAGGCGGCCACGGCTCAACCACTGCCAACGTTGTATATTCCGGCGACGTTCACTCCGCTGCCGCCCTGTCAATGGTTTCGCGTGCGGGTAGAGCGCGCGGTGTATCGAGAGTGTCCCAGCACCGACAACCGGCAGTGTCCTGTCCGCGAGGTGGTGACCTATGGCACGGAGCTTTGCACCTATGGCCGTTCGCCGGAGAATCCGGAATGGTATGTGATCGATCTGAATCCGCAGGGAGCCTTTCGCGATACGGTGTTCATGCATCAGAGCGTGCTGGAAGCGGTAAACCCGACGCCGACGCCTTCGCTGACCTTCACGCCGCTGCCGACAGTCACGCCGCTGCCCAGCAATACACCCGGCCCGGCACCCTTGCCAACGTTCACGGAGACGGTGCCGCCCGTTACGGCAGTGACGCCGGGCGCTGTAGAAGAGCCTTCGCCAACGCCCTGGCAGATCACCTTCTAGAGGCTGTCATGAACTTCTGCGCCATTATCGTCCCCTCACCGCTGCACCCCTCTCCCTCGTGATTGCGTCGCGGGACGAAGGGACTTGCCGACTCTCGCGCAAGTGCTCCCCTTCTTCCCGCCTTGCGTGGGAGAAGGGGCCGGGGGATGAGGGGGAAAAGCGCATAACACGCTCTAGAATGCGCTGTAGAGAGCGACTTTACGATATACTGGAGTCAGGGAAAGCCGCGGACAGCGAGACGACTATGACCAACGCGGAGTGGCCAGCCGTTGAGGCCCCGGAGCATGTGCTGGCGATCGTCAATCCGGCGTCGGGGGCAAAGCGCGGGCAGATCGTGATCGAGCGGTTGCGCGCGACCAGGGAACCGCGCGTGACGCTGCACGTCACCACGCCCGATTTCGACTTTGCCCATGCCATCGCCGAGGGGGTAGCCGCCGGCGCGGACCGTATTCTGGTTGCCGGAGGAGATGGCACGCTGATGGAAGGCGTGTCTGGCGCGCTGCGTGCTCTGGGCGAGGCCATGGTACCTTTCTCGTGGGTGCCGGTTGGCACGGGCAACGTGGTCTCCGGCTTTCTGGGGTTGCCACACCGCCTGGAACCGGCGCTCAAGCTGGCGCTTGGCCCTGGACTGATCCGGCGGATCGATCTGGCTCGCGTGGGTGACCGCTGCTCGGTGTTGCGCGTGTCGACAGGGTTTGAGGCAGAGGCGGCTTTCAACACCACCCGTGCGGACAAAGATCGGCTGGGTGTGCTGGCCTATGGCATCACCGGCCTCAAGTCCCTGCGCCAGACGAAACCTGTTGAATACCTGGTTTCGCTGGACGGGCAACCGCCCATCCACGTGGACGGCATTCTGGCATTTGTCACGGCGACGGGGGCGTTGACCTGGATCAATGGGTTATCGCTGATCAATGATGCCATTCAGCCGGACGACGGGTTGCTCTATGCGGGGGTGCTGCGTCCGCTCAATCCGGCGCGGGTGCTCACCGGCGTAGCCAATCTGGTGGTGGGGAGTGGGCTACCGCCGGAGTCCATCATCTACTTTTCGGCGCGCAAACGCATCGTGATTGACGCCAGAACTCCCCAACCGACGCAGATAGACGGCGACCCGCTGGGCACGACGCCGATTATCGCCGATCTGCTGCCGCGCGCGCTGCCTATCGTCGTGCCACGCGAGCGCCCGCGCCCCTGGTCGTCATTTGAGTGGCTCTCGCCGGAGTGGCTGTCGCAGCATCACGACGATGATGATTGAGTCCGCCGCTCAGGGTTTACGGGGCAGGGTAAAGCCGAAAGTGCTGCCCTGGCCCGGCGTGCTGTGGACGAAAACCTTGCCCCCATGTTTATCTACCACCGTACGCACGATGGTCAGCCCGATGCCGGTGCCTTCGATGCGCTCGGTTTCTTTGTTGCGCACCCGATAGCCCGGTTCGAAGATACGCTCTAGTTCCTCGGCGGGGATGCCGATCCCCTGGTCAGATACCTGAAAAGTGATGCTATCGCCCTCATCTTTCAGAGAGATGCGCACGATGCCGCCATTGGGGGAGTATTTGACGGCGTTGTTGATCAGGTTGCTGATGGCTCCCTGGATGCGCGTAGCATCTACCAGGGCCGGACACCCGTCTTCGGGCAGTTCGGTTTCCAGGGTGATACCGTTCATATGCGCCAGGTCGCTTGCCTCGCGCACCAGCCGTTGCACAATCGGCACCAGGTCGGTCTGCTGCCAGAGCAGTTGTCCGCTCACTTCCATCCAGAAGGTGTCAATGACCTCGTTGATGGCGCTGGAAATGGTCAGCAGCTTGCGCCGGGCGCGGTCCAGCCAGGTGAGTTGATCCTGATTCAGGGGGCCGGTCTCCTGCACCATATCGGCCAGGCTCTTGGCTACTGCCGCGGGCCTCTTGAGATCGTGCACCAGTTGCTCTACCAGTTCAACCTGGGACAATGCAGCCGTCGAAGTGTCCAGCGAGACGATGATTTGCAGAGGGATCTCCGTATCCGTATGTAGCCTGAGGGTTGCACGCTGCACACCGGGGCCGTTGGGAGTTGTATCCAGATGTTCGGCGATGGGGCGCAGGATTTCATAGTCGGACAGCGCGCGCCCCACGGCAGTTAGCGGGGGCAACTCTAGCGCTTTCTCCGCCGCTGGATTGAGCAGGCGGATACGTTTATCCGGGTCTATAACGATAGTAGCTACTGGCGACTGACTACAGAGCGTTTCCAGGGTCTCATGGGTAAGCGTGTGCGTGATCATCAAATCCCCCCCCGCATCAACAGTCCGGGCAGATCGCGCAGGGCATAGGCTACACGGGTGCCATGCCATGTCAACAGACTGCCGTCGAGCCGATAAATGCGCCCGTGATGGGCCGCCGGTATGTCCAGCCCGCTGAACTCGGCTATGTCGGCGTCGCAGAAGGGATAGGGTTCATCAGGCAATAAGACAATTTCTGGCTGCGCCGCTACCACCTCGTCGAGCGTGACAATGGGGTAGCGGAGAGCGCTCCCGGCAAATACATTATACCCCCCACACACGCGCAGCACATCATGGGCGTAGGTGCTGGCGTTGAAGGTCATCCAAGGCTCGCGCCAGATGGGGGTGAAGACCCGTACTGGCTCGCTGGCCTGGGCAGCCAGCCGGGTGATGTCGTAGGCGCGCTCGATCTCGCGCACGCGGGGGGCCATGACGGCATCGTCGAATACTTCCATGATCTGCCACAGCAGGTTGAGCGCGTCCTGCACGGAGCGCGGCCCGGTGATCCACAGAGGAATGCCAGCGGCCTGCAGCGCCTGAGCATCCTCAAGGCGGTTCTCCTCGTCGTTCATCAGCACCAGGTCGGGTTGCAGGGCGATGATACGCTCTACGTCGGGCGTCTTGGTGCCGCCGACCTTGGGCAGGGGCAGCACGCCGGCTGCCGGGCGTGTGCAGTATTCGGTGACAGCAATCAGGCGGTTGCCCAGCCCCAGGTCAAAGAGTGATTCTGTCAGGCTGGGCACCAGCGAAATGACGCGCCGGGGAGGGAAGTCCAGAGACGGCGGAGCAAAGAGATCGTCTGGCTGTGACAGACCAGACCGACTCATCGCGTCACATCCTGTTCACTACACTAGTTCGACAGCCTGTTCGCGTTCCGGCCCCACACTGACCATTCGGATGGGCACGCCGACGAGGTCTTCAATGCGGCGCAGGTAGTGTTGCGCATTGGGCGGCAGTTCGTCGAAGCGCCGGGCGGCGGAGATGTCTTCGCGCCAGCCGGGCAGCGTTTCATAGACGGGGCAGACGCGCTCGTAGTCCGGTGTGAAGAGCGGCAGGGCAGTGAGTTGTTGATCGCCGCGCTGATAAGCTACGGCAATCTTCACCTCGTCCAGGCCGCTGAGCACGTCGAGCTTGGTGATGACCAGTTCGGTCAGGCCGTTGACGCGGGCAGCGTAGCGCAGCGCTACTGCGTCTAGCCAGCCGCACCGGCGCGGGCGACCCGTCGTCGTGCCGTATTCGTGACCGGCGTTGCGCAACCGCTCGCCCGTTTCGTCGAACAGTTCAGTGGGAAAGGGGCCATTGCCAACGCGCGTGCAATAGGCTTTGGCCACGCCCACCACGCGGGTGATCTGCTGTGGCCCGATGCCCAGGCCGGTGAGGGCGCCGCCTACAGTTGCTGAGGAACTGGTCACATAAGGATAATGCCCGTGATCCAGGTCGAGCAGGGTGCCCTGCGCCCCTTCGCAGAGCAGGTGCTGTCCCTGGCCGAGCAGATCGTGCAGCAGGGTGGTCGTGTCGGCCAGGTAGGGGGCGAGACGGGCGGCAGCCGCGCCGTACCGGGCTGCTAACTCCTCGGCATCCACCGGCTCCAGTCCGTACAGGCGAGTCAGCAGCGCGTTGGCCCCTTCCAGAGACGCTTTGACCTGCACGGCGAACTCGTCGGGATCGCGCATCTGACCGGTCAGCAGACCCGTGCGCGCGGCTTTGTCCATATAGGCCGGGCCGATGCCGCGCCGCGTCGTACCGATAGAGCTGCTGCCCCGCGCCCGCTCCGAAGCTCCGTCGAGCGCCAGATGCCCCGGCGTGATCACATGGGCGCGGACGCTCAGGTGAATCCGCTCTGGCGAGATGTCTACTCCCTGCCCGGCCAGCATGTCCAGTTCTTCGACCAGGCGCAGCGGGTTGATCACCATGCCGCTGCCCAGGACGCAACGGACGCCAGGATGCACTACGCCAGATGGCACCAGATGCAGCTTGAACTCGCGCTCACCCACCTTGACGGTGTGTCCGGCGTTGTCGCCACCGGCGTAACGGGCCATCACGTCGCACTGCCGGGCCAGCCAGTCGGCCACGCGGCCTTTGCCTTCGTCGCCCCACTGTGCCCCGATCAAGACCGTTGCAGGCATGTCATGCTCCTTCCTGATATGCGCTGGCGAATTCCCGTCCCAGCGCTACGGTGATGGCAGGATTACCCCATACTTCCACTTCTCCGCGCGGCCCCAGCGCCAGCGCTGCGCCCTGGCCCAGCCCGATACCAAAGTGCGCAGGAGCCTGGCGGATCAATTGATGCAATTCTTCCGCCATGTCGGACGTATAGCCTGCGATCAGGATGGCCTGTTGCAGCCAGGCCACGCCCGGCGTCAGCGAGGCCGCGTCCAGGCGCAGCGCGCCGAACTGCTCGGCGCTCAGCCCGACGGCGTAGATAGTCGCGCCCCGGCTGAAGGCCAGCCGCAACCCCTCCAGCACCGCGCCGTCCAGGGCATCGCGCAACATCCCCTGATTAGGGCCGTCGCCGATGATGATCACGCCCGCTTCGCCCAGCCGTTCGAGCAATTCCTGATCGCTCTCGCTGACGATGTCGAGCAGATAGCCGGTGCGCGCGCCGAGGTCACGCAGGGAGTCCATGTGCCGATCGGCAATTTCCAGGTCGCCCGCGGCCCAGATGTACACCAGCGGGCCTTGCGAAACCGCCCGTCCCAACACGGCGGCTTCGATAGTCTGTACCGCGTCGGAGTCCCAGGCTCCGCCGCCGCTGAATACCAGCCAGCCGCGCCCGGCCTGCCAGCGAAAGATGTTGAGATGAGGCATGGTGTTCTCCTCTATGACCCGGAGGGATGCGATGTGTCCGGCAGGACGTAGGACGCGACTGCCTCGGCCAGCAGTTCGATTGCCAGGGGCAGGGCGGCTTCGTCGAAATCGAAACGGGGATGGTGATGCGGGTAGTCGAGGCCGCGCTCAGGGTTGGCCGAGCCGACGAAGAAGAAGGTGCCGGGCACTGCGTTCAGAAAATAGGACATATCCTCGGCGGCCATGGTCTGCACGCCATCCAGCAACTGTACCTGCGGGGCAACCTGCTGAAAGAGCGGGCGCAGCCGGGCATTGACCGCGGCATCGTTGACCACGGGCAGGGTCAGTTGCTCCACATGTACCTCGGCCTGACAGCCGAACGCTGCAGCGAGTTCCTGCGCAATTTCCCGCGTGCGCTGCCCCAGCAACTCGATCACCTCAGGGCGGAAGGCGCGGATCGTGCCGCGCAACTGAGCTACTTCTGGGATGACGTTGAAAGAATCACCCGCCTTGAACTCGGTGATGGACACGACGGCCACATCGGTAGGGCGCACATTGCGGCTGACTACCGTTTGCAGCGCTGTCACAATATGGCTGGCCGCGACAATCGGGTCGCGCGTCTCGTGCGGGAGTGCGCCATGCCCGCCGCGCCCGCGCACCGTGATGTTGATATCACCGGCAGCGGCCATCATCGGCCCATCCACCAGGGCGACGAAGCCGACTGGCATCTCATTCCACAAGTGCAGGCCCAGGCATACGTCTGGGGCGGGATCGGACAGCGCGCCGTCCTCGATCATCGCCTGCGCCCCGCGCCCGATTTCTTCAGCGGGCTGAAATACGAACTTGATTCGCCCAGTCATCCGGGCGCGATGCTCGCTGAGTAGCTCGGCAACAGCCAGTGCGATGGCCGTGTGTCCGTCGTGCCCACAGGCGTGCATGACACCTGGCGTCCGCGAGGCGTAAGGGACGGCGTTCTCTTCCTGAACCGGCAGGGCGTCCATGTCGGCGCGCACCAGCACGGTCGGCCCGGAGGCTGCGCCTTCCAGCAATCCGATGACGCCCGAACGCCCGACGCCCATCTGTACTTCCAACCCTAAGGTGCGCAGCCGTTCTGCTACCACTGCCGCGGTGCGGGGCAGGTCGAACCCCAGTTCGGGGTGCTGATGCAGATCGCGGCGCAGCGCGATCCATGCGTCCTGGCGAGCTTCAATCCGTGACTTGAAACCGATCACCCGGTCTGTTCTCCTATCTGTCAAGCTTTCGCTGGCTTCTAGAGCCTGTTATGCACTTTTCACCTCTCGACCTCCGGTCCCTGCTCGTAAGCGAGGGGAGGAAGGGGCGCGCTGGTGCGAGAGCAGGCAAGTCCCCCCGCCCCGCGACGCCGTCGCGAGCGAGACGGATTTAGGGGTGAGGGGAAGAGCCGTGCAAAAGTTCACAACAGCCTCTGGCGGCGCTCAGTGCAAGGTGAAGACCCGAAACGCCTCGGTATAGCGCGGCCCGTCCCCCTGATATTCCCGATCTATGTTGGCGCGTTGCCGCCGCTCCATCTCGTCCATGTCAGCGATCTGACTCTTGTGCTCGCGCAAGGCGGCGATCTTGGCCTCCAGGAAGTCGGTTACGTCTATCCTGACAGTTGGCTCGCGCGTGCCGCACAGATAGACGGTGCTCACCTTGTGCGGGGCCAGGCCCTCGTCGCGCAGCAATTCCGGAAAGGTCAGATGATCGCGCGCTGCCGGAAAGACGGCGTCCAGCGCGGCATCGCCGATGGCGCGATGATCTGGATGGTTCAGGTATTCCGTGCCATACCAGCGCACCGTTGGGTCGTTAGTGACAACGATGTCGGGGCGCTTCAGGCGGATCAGGCGCGTCAGTTGGCGGCGCAGGTCGAGCGTCGGCTGCAGCTCTCCGTCGGGATAGCGCAGGAAGATGACTTCTCCCACGCCCAGGCGGGCGGCGGCGGCGCGCTCTTCGGCCTCGCGGATGACGATCAGTTGCTCAGAGGTCATGTGCGGGTCGTTCGATCCTTTGTCGCCACTGGTTGCCAGCACAAAGATGACGCGATGTCCTTCGGCAGCCCACCGCGCGAACGATCCTCCGCAGAAGAACTCCGGATCGTCGGGGTGGGCGAAAATACCCATGATGGTCAGTGTCTTTTTCTGTGTCTCCTGTTCACTCATGCCGGTTGGGTTGCTCCTGATGAGGACGATTACGCCTGTGCATTCCCCGCCCGTGCCGTCGCCGACCGCGCCGCGAACGCTCCGGACGCGGGGCCGACGGGCCGTTCTCGCTGAGGTCTGCGTCAGCCTCGGACTCTTCCAGAACAGGCAGTTCGTCGGCGATACCTTCCTGCTCGCCGCCGAAGTCGGCTTCTTCTTCCTCGTCAGGCAGGGCAGGGGCACGCGCACCGCAGTCACAACCGCCGGTCTCGGCTTTGGAACAGCCCGCTTCGGCCTTAGCCTGCAGAGCCTCCAGCTCGTCCAGCGGGATCAGCTCCTCTCGGCTCACCAGATATTGAGTCTCGTTGACCAGCACCGTCACAGCGTCGCGCAGGGGATGCACATCAATCACTTTGCCTTCGCCATGTGGCGTACCGACGCGCTTGTTGCGTTTGGGGAGCTGCTTGCGTGCTTCGACGTATTGCTCGTATTCGTAGATCAGGCAGCAGCGCAGTCGCCCGCACATGCCGGTGATCTCGGTCGGGTTGAGGGAGATACCCTGCGCCTTGGCCATCTTGATCGAGATCGGGCTGAAGTCGGTCAGGAAGGTGCTGCAACAGCGCGGGATGCCGCACGCACCCATGCCCCCCAGCAATTTTGCCACGTCGCGCGGGCCGATCTGCCGCAATTCCACCTTGGCGCGGAAGCTACGCTGCAACACCGAGCGTAGCCGTATCGTGTTGATCTTTTCCTCGGTGGTGTACAGAAAGGTCAGCAACGAACCATCGAAGTTGTACTGCGCGGCGACGAATTTCACGCCGTTGAAGCCGCCCAGTTCGGCAGCTTTCTCGCGGCAGGTGATGAGCGCCTCGACTTCGCGCGCCTTCCATAGTTTCTGGCTCATCAGGTCGGTGGGCGTGGCCCGCCGCAGGATGGGCTTGTAATCGCGCTGTTCGCTTTCGGCGTCTACCTCGATCAGGTTCATGACCTGGCCAAGCTGAATGCCGCGCGCCGTCTCGACGATCACAAAGTCGCCCACCAACAGGTCGGGGATATGGCTGTAGCTGAAGTGATAGATCTTACCGACTTCGTGGAAACGCACACCGGCAACACGGGCAGTCGCCGCCTGAGTGTGATGTTCGTTGATGAGTGTCATGCCCGGATAGCCTTTTCGCCCAAGTGACAGATGATCCGGCGCATGAGCCGGACACGTCAACTATAAAAGAACTGCAGGGCGTTTGCAATAGCCCGCTTGGGCAGGGGGCGTATTCGCGTTTTGGGACGGAAATCTTGCATTGTCGAGACGCTCAGGGCGCAGAGGAGAAAGTTATCAAAAAACTGTGACTTGTCTGTGGCCTGTGTGCTCTCGGTGGTGAATTCTGCCCCAAGCTGGAAATACGCTCTCTATTTCGCAGGCGCGTTGTACAAACCGGGCGTTCGGTGTATTCTGGAGAAAGCAAGTGCCCGGCGCTGGTGTGCAACCCGCCGGTGGCGTGGTGGCGGTAAGGAGAATCGTGGCGATGAAGTCTGGGCTTTTCGCAAAGCGGGCCATGTTGGCCGGAATGCTGATGGCAGTAGTGGTGGGTCTGGCGGCCTGCTACAAAGATGCTGGCGAGAATCTGCCGCCGACTTCCCGGCAGGTCAACGTCCTGGATATCACGCCCACGACACCTGCCCCGCCCACGCAGGCGTTCACTGCGACACCAGAGTCGCTGCCGCTGGCGACGCCCACGCGCCAGCTTATTCCTACCACCACCCCCGCGGATGCGGTACAGGCTGAGTTGCCCCCAACGGCGACTTCGGAGACAGGCGATACTGCTCCCCTGCTGGCGACGCCGACCGATCTGCTGATCTTCCAGCCGACGTTCACTCTGCAGGGGCCGGCGGAGACTCCTTCGCCCACGATGACGGTGCGCGTCATCACCACGCCAGTCATGAGCGATATCCGGCCTTCGCCGACGCCTTCCCCCACGATCGATCCCTCCAAGATGCCCACGCCGACCGACATCCCGGTCGAACTCAACCCATGTATTCACGTGGTGACGTTCGGCGATACGCTCTATTCGATTGCCAGGGAGAACGAAGTCAGCATCGAAGACCTGGTGGCAGCCAACCCCGATCTGTTGGGGGGCAACCCCAACACGATCCTGCGCCTGGGCTGGCAACTACGTCTCCCGTTGCCAGACTGCGCGGGCACAGTGACGCCTGCTGCGCCCGCTGCCCAGGAGGAGAGTTCACCGACTCCAGCCGGCACGCCCGGCGGGCCGATCGTGCATGTGGTACAGGCGGGCGAGGGAATCTACGCCATTGCGCGGAAATATGGCGTCTCGCCGGAGTCGATCATTCAGGCCAATAACCTGGCTAACCCCAACCTGATCTATCCTGGCCAGGAGCTGATCATTCCGGCAGGGCAGTGAGCAAAAGGAAGTCCGACGGGCACACCGCGCGGCGCTCGGTATGCCCGTTGTCTTGCTGAAGTTTGCGGCGGGCTGTTATTTGCCGTATTTGTTGGAGAGCAGGCTGAGCAGCTTGCTGGCGTCAACCGCGGCGTCTTTGCCACTCATCGCCGAGAACAGCCCCATGAAGCCGCTCTTCGACTGCCGATTCTCCAGGTCCATGGCCAGCTCGTCGAAAGCATCGGCGGGCAGACTGCGCAGAACGCGGTTTTCTTCCTCGCTGAGCGTGTAGCCCACCAGGGCCGCATCGGGGTCGGAGAGCAACTGAGCGCGAAACTTCTCATCGGTCAGAGCGCGGTTGATGACGGTGGTCAGGTCTTCTTTGGCCATGGGGATCCCTCCAGGCTCGCGGTGAGTGGCGACAGTCGCAACACACCAGGTTACACTACCGATTATATTATCATCGAAAACAGTCAACAAAACCCGACCGATCGAACTTTTTTACAGATGAGTGACGGCTTTTTTCGAACCTGGCAGGTTAAGGCGCGCATGGTCAAAGGGCTGAGCGGGCTGCTGGTGATAATTTGCCTGGGGGCAATCTCGCCTGTCGCTGCGAGTTCTCCTGATCTGGCTCCGCTGTCGGCCTGGCCGGCGCGCCCCTGCGACGCGCAACCTCTGGTTCCGTGTCCCCCGGCGGGTGACGATCCTGTGCAACCTGTCGCGCAAAGCGGTTACACGGGGCTGCAGAATCCGGCCAGAGGGCGTTCGCTGCTGGCCCCTGGCGGCGACCCCCTGGCCATCTTCGAGCGCCGCCCGCTCGATGTTTTCGTGGTGCCAGAGGGTGGGGCTTTTCTGGACGACGCTCACACCGATCCGCACTACGGGGTGGACTATGCCTGCCCGACCGATTATCTCAACGGGCGGGTCACCTATTTCTACCCGATTGCGCCCGGATTTGTCACCGCGCGCTCGTCGTGCCTGTCGTGCTATGTGGATGGTGATGCCCAAGGGCGCGTGAGCTGGAAATGGCCGCGCTACAACTTTGGCTGGGGTGGGCTGGTGTTGGTGGAGACGCCCCTCAACCCCAGAGTGTCCGTCTACATTCTCTACGCGCATGTCGCGCGCGATTTCGTCAGCCTGGGCGATTTCGTGACGCCCGACGAGATCATCGGAGTCGTGGGTACCAGCGGCTACTCAGAACAGTACCATGTACACGTGGAGATTCGCTACGGCCCGCCGGGGATGTTCTGGAATGCGGATTTCAGCCAGTGGGCGACGCACGATCGCTGGATGGCAACCATGTTCACCGATCCAGCGTTGGTTGTCTATCGTCAGAATCACGGTTTGTTGCGCGCTGCGCTAGAGCAATGGGGACCGCTGCGCCCTGAACCGCAGCCGATCCCCTGACAGCCGGCGAGCGCGGCGAAATTTACATATCTCGGTAGACACAGCGCAGCGGCCTATGGTAGACTACGGGTAATATGTGCGAACAGACCTTTTGAAGGCTACCGCCTGGGCGACAAGCGGTGCTGTTCATTTGCCTGGAGCGCGCCAAGATGACGAAGGGCATCAAGATTCTATGTATTGAAGATGATCCTGAGATGATCGAGTTGGTGAAACTGATCCTCTCGCGGCAGGGCTACGAGGTGATCGGAGCCACTGGTGGGGAAGCCGGTCTGCAAGCCATCGAGCGCGAGCAACCGGCTCTTGTTTTGCTCGACCTGATGATGCCCGAAATGGACGGCTGGGAGGTGTACCAGCGGATGCGCGCCGACGAGCGCATGAAGGATGTGCCGGTCATCGTGGTCACGGCCAAGGCTCAGAGCATTGACAAAGTGCTGGGCCTGCATATCGCCAAAGTCAACGATTACATCACCAAGCCTTTCGGCCCCTCCGAATTGCTCACCAGCGTCATGCGCGTGCTCCAGGAAGCGGGTTTCGAGACCGAAGAAGCCTGAGCGTCATCTTCACCGGGCGGGTGCGGGTGCTCCGTTGCGGTAGCACCCGTTGTCTTTGTTCGCGCGGGAAGCGGCTTTTCAGTAGAATCAGGCGCTGTGTGGCCTGTGCATGAGGAAGGGGCGACCATGCGAACTACCTGGGAGGCTCTGCTGGGGAGCGGCAGCGTTGTGATTGCCGACGGTGGGATGGGCACCATGCTCATTGCCCGCGGCTTGCAGCGCGGCACCGCGCCGGAACTGTGGAACGTCGAGCGGCCCGATGACGTGCGCGCCATTCATCGCGCCTATATCGAGGCGGGCGCACAGATCATCCTCACCAACAGCTTTGGCGGCAACCGGTTGCGCCTGGAACTGCACGGGATCAGCGGGCGCGTGGGCGAACTGAACCGCGCGGCGGCACACCTGGCGCGCGCCGAGGCCGACGCTGCCCCCGGGCCAGTGCTGGTTGCTGGCTCGATGGGGCCGACTGGTCAAATGCTGGCTCCCATGGGCACGCTGCTCTACGACGAGGCCGTCGCGGCTTTTGCGGAGCAGGCGGAAGCCTTGGTCGAAGGGGGCGTGGACGTGCTATGGATCGAGACGATGTCCGATCTGGAAGAAGTGCGCGCAGCCGTTGAAGGTTGTCGGCTGGCAGCGCCGGCGGTGCCCGTCGTGAGCACGATGACATTCGACACGCGCGGACGCACGATGATGGGCGTAACGCCTGAACGCGCCGCGGATGAGATCGGGGCGCTGGGAGTGGTGGCGCTGGGGGCCAACTGTGGCAAAGGCCCGGATGAGTTGGAAGCAGCCATCGCCCGCATGAGCAACGCCGCGCCGATTGTGCCGCTGATTGCCAAGGCAAATGCGGGAGCGCCGCGTCTGGAAGGTGATCGCGCTGTTTATGACGCCACTCCGGAGGACATGGCCCACTATGCGCGGCGTGTGCACGACCTGGGCGCGCGCATCATCGGCGCGTGCTGTGGCAGCACACCGGAGCACATCCGTGCCATTGCACAGACGTTGCGAGGCGTATAGCAGTTTTCGGGTGTATGCCTTTGGGGCAGGGGTCTTGAATCGCGGAGACGCCCAGAACGCAGAGGAGCAAATCAAAAACACGAATCAAAGTCTGTGTGTTTTTCTCTGTGACCTCTGTTCTCCTGGGGTGAAGCTTGCCCGCAGGCCCGAACATGCCGACGGTTTTCGCCTGCGCTGTCCTGTTGAGCAAATCATGCTACACTGAAGGGCACTAGCCTGCTGGTGCAACTCATGGTGACGTGAGGTGGTCTTATGCCAAAACAGAAGAAAGCGCGAGGTCTTCGCTGGCTGGGCGCGCTGCTGATCGGCGTGCTGGCGATCGCCGCCGTTATACCTGGCCTTGGGCCACAAGCGGCAGCCGCCTTGCAGGGGCAGAATCTCTTGCTGAATCCCGGCTTTGAGCAACCTTATATCACCATCAATGGCGATGCCGGGTTGCGGGTGGCAGCTAACTGGCAGCCCTGGTACAAGACGACCCCGCCGGGCGAATCCAGCGCTATCAACGCTCGCCCCGAATACAAGCCAGCGCCTTCGACGCGCGTGCGTTCTGGGGGGGCGGCCCAGGAATACAATACTTTCTTCGCCACACATACCGCTGGTGTGTATCAGCGTGTACCCGTCTCCCCCAACGTAGACTTGCGCTTCAGCGTCTATGTGTACGTGTGGTCGTCGGCCACTTTCACCAACCCCGATGTCAGCGAGCAGCCGAACACGGTGATCATCAACGTCGGTATTGATCCTACCGGCGGCACTGACCCAGACAGTCCCAGCATTATCTGGTCGGCGGACGCAGAATATTACGATCAATATCGCGAACTGTCGGTGGTGGCGAAGTCCAAGGGCACAGCGGTGACGGTCTTTGTGCGCACCGCGCCCCAGGGCTATGTGGGGGTGAACAATGTGTACCTGGACGATGCCGCGCTGGTGCCTCTGAGCGCCATGCCGACGCCAGGGCCGACGGCGGTTCAGCCGACCGTCACGCCCAGCCCGGTGATCATCGAGCCGACGCAGGAAGGGACGATCACGCCGGTGCCGTATACGCCGGTCGCGCCGCCGACCTTCACCCCCAACGTGCCCACGATGCCTCCCGCGACAGCTACGCCGGTGATCCCTCCTGGTTTCAGTGGCACCATCCTGTACACGGTGAAAGCGGGTGACACAGTGTGGGGCATCGCCCGTCAGTTCGGCAGCACAGTCGAAGCGATCATTCAGGCGAACGGCCTGCCAGCCAGCGGCTTCATCAACATTGGCCAGGTGCTGGTTGTGCCGGTGCGCGATCAGCAGCCCGTCCCCCCGACCTTCACCCCTGCGATGCCCATTCCGACCCAGGTGCCGGATGGTGCGGGCGGACCACCGGCTGGTGGCTACGCAACCTATACGGTGGTGCGGGGCGACACTCTGTCGAGCATTGCTGCGCGCTTCAATACGACCGTGGCTGTTTTGGCGCAGTTAAATGGTCTGGTCAACCCGAATCTGATCTACGCGGGCCAGCAACTGCGCGTGCCAGGCACGGCACAGCAAGCGCCTACGCCAGTGGTTCCCACACAAGCGCCAACCGTGCCTCAGCCACCTCGACCGGCCACCCACGTGGTACAGCCAGGCGAGAATCTGTTCCGTATCGCTCTGCGCTATGGGGTGACTGTGGATCAACTGGCGCGCTACAACGGTATTTACAACCCGAACCTGATCTTCGCTGGTCAGGTGTTGCGCATCCCATAGGGACGATGACTCGCACGGACGCAGTGATCATTCGGCGGGCCAGCACGGGCGAGGTGGTGCTGGCCCGCGCCCGCTGGTGCCAGAGCTTCTGGTGTCATCTGCGCGGGTTGATGTTCCGGCGCACGCTGGCTCCCGACGAGGGCCTGCTCTTCGTCTATAGCCGCCCCGGCATCAGCAATACCGCGATACACATGTTCTTCGTATTCTTCCCCATTGCAGCGGTGTGGCTGGACGATGCGGGACAGGTGGTGGGAACCGCCCTGGCGCGACCCTGGCGACCTTACTATGCTCCGCGCGCGCCCGCTCGCTACCTGATCGAAGCTGCGCCTGCGTTGCTGGAACACGTGAGTCTGGGGGAGCAACTGGTTTTCGAGCGCGCGAGTGAGCGCTAGATCAATTCACGCGGGGCGTGTTTCGGAGCCAGGGGCAGACTCACCGTCACGGTCGTGCCTTTGCCTTCTTCGCTTTCCAGAGTCAGGGTGCCCCGATAGCGGTCAACCAGGGTCTTGACCGTGGAAAGGCCAATGCCTGTCCCGACGATTGGCCCGGCTTTCACATTGCGGGCGCGGAAGAACTCGTTGAAGATGTTGGGCATATCCTCGGCAGGGATGCCAATCCCCGTATCGGCGATGGTCACCTCGGCGGTATGCGCGGCGCGGTCTACGCGGTAGCGGACAGTGACGTTGCCCCCCTCCGGCGTGTACTTGATGGCGTTGTTGAGCAGGTTACCAAAGATGATCTGCAGCCCAACTTCGCCCGCCAGAACGGTGCCGGGATCGTCGTCCAGTTCGGTGCGCAGAGCGATGTTCTTGTGCTCGGCATTGGGAGCTTCGCGTTCCAGGATGCGCAGCAGGTTCGCGCGGACGCTCTCCAGTTCCAGGGGCGCATGAGCGGTCGTGGCCTCGCGGCTGCGGGCCAGCGTGAGCAGATCGTCAATCAGGATGCGCAACCCTTCCAGCCGGTTGATGACGCGCGCGATGAGCGCGGCCTGTTGCTCGGTCAGTTCTCCGGCGTAGCCCTGTTGAATATTCTTCATGAGCGAGAGACCAGCGGCTAGCGGCGCGCGCAGTTCGTGCGTCGCTACGCGCACGAAGGTCGAACGCGCTTCCAGGAGCTGACGGATGCGCTCTTCGCGCTGACGCAGGCGCTGCACGATGCGCGTCACCAGCTCGGAGAGCACAAAAACGGTCGAACCGAAGAAGAACATCACCGCGACGATATAGGTGGTATTGCGGTACAGGCTGTCGTGCAGGTCCAATTCAGGGATGGTGACGTGCGGCAGCCAGCCGCCGCGTTCGGCCAGGGCCAGCCCGCCTACCAACAACACGGCCAGCAGGGCCAGGCTGCGCACCTGCCAGGGCAGCAACACCATGCCCGAAAGAGCCGCGTGCAGTACGAAGTAGATCAGCGCCGGGCTGGTGATGCCGCCAGTGAAGTGTACCAGTGCGATCATGGCTAGCCAGTCCAGCAATATCTGGCCCCAGGCGATGGTTTCGATGCCGACAGGTGATATGTCGTCGCGGCAGGACACGGCCAGCAGCGCGTTGTAGCCCAGCACCAACCCGCCGATGATCAACAGAGGGCCAACTTGCAGGCTGATGTCCAGCAGCGCGCTGGCGATCGCTGTGCCGAACAGAATGCCAAACCCGGCCACCCATCGCAGGCGGATGAGCAGCCGGGCGTTTTGACATAGTTCCTCGAAGGTGGGACGCAGCGCCAGATGTTGATCGAGGGCTTCTGGTTGGGGTTCTGTGGTGATCTTCATCAGACGCCTCGCGCGACTAGGCCACGCTACCAGAGGGCGAGACACCCACATTTTCCACCGGCTGGCGGCGTCTGTGTTGGCGGTGAGGCGGTGCCCTTCCTGCGCCCGCTCGCGCCCATAGACATGCTCCGCCCTACTTCTTGAGCAGCTTCTTGATCTCCGCGATCAGCTTCTGTGGGTCTATGGGTTTCTCGATGAACCCATCTACAGGTAGATAGTCTTCATCCGGCCCGAATCGCAGCGGTGTGGTCTGGTGAATGGCCGTCAGCATCAGGATGGGGATGGCCTTGTGCTCTTCCTTGGCGGCAGGCCCGTGCAACTTGTGCGCCAGTTGGAAGCCCGCCGTGTGCGTATCCATCATCACATCCAGGATGATCAAATCGGGTTTCAGGTGATCCACCGCTTGCAGACCGCTTTCTTGGGAGTGCGCGTCGTGCACTTCGTAGCCAGCGCTTTCCAGCGGCATCCGCAGCGCCAGTACGACATCGGGATCATCGTCAATGATCAGAATCTTGTGAGCCATTGCTGTTGATACTCCTGACCTCGGTCATGAGGGCATCTATCAGGCCCGGCAAAGCTTGTTGAACCGCGTCGCTCAGTGGCTGATCCCAGTCGATGTGCTGGGGCTGTACGCCAAAGACGATCAGCTCCGGCGGCAAACATTGGAGCGCCTCGGCCAGCGCCAGCGCCTCGTTGAGATCGCTCTGGTGCAGCGACAGCGCGCGCCCCTGCTGGCGCAAGCGCACGTCCTCCCAGGTGAAGCGGCGCACCGTGCCAGGCCGTTCGCCCATCTGCACAGCGTCAACCAGAATCACTCGCCGATACTGTTCCAGCACAGGGATCAACCCAAGACCGGCTGTGCCGCCGTCGAGCACGTCTACTCCTGCGGGCAGGTCGGGGCGGGCGGCGATCTGTTGCACAGCCACGATCCCAACGCCGTCGTCGCCCTGCAACGGGTTCCCAACGCCCAGAATCAGGGTGTCACCGGCCAGAGTTCTGGTCATGGGTGGCTGGGCTTCTCCATCTGCGACGCTGGCGACAGAGTTGGGGGAGCGCCTGACAATTTTCCCCCAACCCCGCGTCCAGCCGTTCACTGTCTCATTTGCCGACAAACTCGACGTTCAAGAAATGCGTCGAGCACGATATACACGGGTCGTAGGCCCGCACGAGCATCTCCATCTTCAGGCGAATCTGATCTTCCGGCTCGGTCAGAATCTTGGGCACCAGAGCGCGCATGTCGCGGTCAATGTTGCCCAGGTTCTGCCCCGTCGGGATGATGCAATTGGCCTCTTCGATCAGGCCATCTTCGCCGATCTGATATTCGTGGAAGAGCGTGCCGCGCGGCACGTCGCACGCCCCAACGCCGCGCGCCCCCGGCGAAAGCGTCACCGGCGCAGGCGCTTCCCAGGCGATACCCCGCGCCAGCGTCTCGTCCAGCAGGCGGATGGTATCGTCCACGCAGTGCACGATCTCCACGACCTGAGCCGCGCTGTTGAGGAAAGGATTGTAACACGGCGCACGCAGTCCCAGGTGTTCGGCAGCGGCCTTGGCACGTGGGTGCAATTGCTCATGCTTCAGATTGAAGCGAGCCAGCGCCCCGACCATATAGCTGTCGCGGTTGAAGGCGGTGTGCTTGGCCGTCGAGTGCGGTGCCAGGCGCTCGTTGGTCACACTACGGTATTGCTCGACAGGCAGGGTGTAACCATCGCTGCTGGCGATCATGCCGTCAATGAAACCGTATTCGTCCGGCTGCACCAGCGCCACATATTCCGTCTCGCGCTCGAAGTTGGGCCAGGGCAGGGTGCCGAACAACTCGACGGTGGCGTCTACGTCGGCAATCATCTGCTCGGCGCGTTCGCGCAGTTCTTCGACTTTGGTCATGCTGGGGAACTGCGTGAAGCCGCCCACTGTCATGGCGATGGGGTGTGTGTGCCGCCCGGCGAAGGCGGCGCACAGGTCGCCGGCGAACTGCTTCATGCGCAGCGCGCGCTTGACGATCTCCGGATGGCTCTTGGCCAACGGGATCACGCTGCCCACGCCCAGGAAATCCGGCGCGACCAGCATATAGACATGCAAGATATGGCTGTCGAGCATTTCACCGTGAAAGACCAGCTTGCGCAGACGTACCGTCTGCTCGCTGAGCTTGACTTTCAGGGCGCGTTCGGTGGCGCGCAGGCTGGCAGTGGCATGGCCGCAGGCGCAGATGCCACAGATACGGCTGGTGATGTGCGACGCCTGATAGTAGGGCCTGCCGCGCAGCATGGCCTCGAAGAAGCGCGGCGTCTCGACGATCTGCAACTCGCACTTTTCGATGGTGCCGCCGCGCACGTCAACCACAATGTTGCCGTGCCCCTCGACGCGGGTGACGTGATGGACGTTGACTTTGATGTTCTCGGTCATGGTCGTCAGGCCTCCTTTGGCGCAGCAAAGGTCGAGGTAGGCAGAGGCTCGTCCTTGAGAGGTGACAGCGGCGTGGTGATCGGCGCTTCGTCGCCCATGTGCTGGAACTGATAGTGGTTGAACATGGTGAAACGGGCGTCAATCTCGGCGTCCGACAGGCCATGCCCGCGCAGAATCTCGCGCATATAGGTGAAATTGGCCTCCGGGTGCCAGCCCCGGCAACCTTCGCAGCCGTCGCCATAAGTCGGGCAGATGGCATTGCAACCCGCACGGGTGATCGGCCCCAGGCAGGGTTTGCCCAGCGTGTTGAGGCAGGCGTTCTCTTTGAACTTGCACTCCACGCACAGCGGGTAGTCGGGCAGGCGGGGCTTACGCCCTTGCAGGATGAGCTGCACGATGCGCAGAAATTCGTAGCGATCGATGGGGCAGCCGGGGATCACTGCATCGACCTTGATCACCGCCGAGATGGGCCGCGCCGGATAGCTTTCGTAGGCGTCTTTGCCGTTCTTGCCATAGACGTAGGTCTGGACGTTCTCGATCGTCCAGCGATTCTTCAGCGCGTTGATGCCGCCCAGGTGTGCACACGCGCCCAGGGCCACGACCAGGCTGGCCTGCTCACGAATCTGCAGCAGGCGGGCTTCGTCACTCTTGCGTGTGCACGAGCCTTCGATGAAGGCGATCTGATAGTCTTCGCCTTTTTCCGACATGGCTTCGCGAAACTGCACGATTTCTACCAGATCGAGCAGGCCCAGGTGCGTCTGGAGCAGGTCAATGACGGTGAGCTGGCAGCCTTCACAACTGGTGAAATCGAAGAAGGCGATTTTGGGTTTGGTGGTCATCAGAGCGCCTCCTCGAAGGCCAGGGCCTCGGCGTAAGTCCACGAGGGGCCTTCCTGGCAACTGTAGCGATGGTTGACCTGGCAGTGGCCGCATTTGCCAATGCCGCACTTCATGCGCCGTTCGAAGCTGAGCCAGATTTGCTCCGGCGTCAGCCCCTTGCCCAGCAATTCCATGGTGACGAAGCGATACATCACCGGCGGTCCGACGGTCACCGCGATCGTCTTGTACGGATTGACCTCGACGTGCGGGAACAGTGTGGTGATCACGCCCACATGGCCAAACCAGGTGGGATCGGGGCGATCAACGGTCATCAGGAACTCGACATCGTCGCGCTCTTCCCACTCGGCAATGGCATCGCGGAAGAGGATTTCCGACGGGTTTTTGGCCCCGTACAGGATGATCAGGCGGCCAAACTGCGAGCGATGATCGAGGATTTCGTCAATGAGCGAACGCGCCGGGGCCAGTCCCAACCCGCCCGCGGCGATGAGAATATCCTTGCCGCGGAACGTGTCTACCGGGAAACCGCGCCCAAAGGGGCCGCGGATGCCGATCTGATCACCCGGCTGCAGTTGGTGAATGATGCCGGTCAGGTCGCCCGCCTTGCGGATGCACAACTTGAAGGTCTCGCCGGTGCGACTGGGCGACGACATCACGCTGATAGGCGCTTCGCCCACGCCGGGCACCGAGACCATGACAAACTGCCCTGGCACGTGCCCCAGGTTTTGACCGCCGGGCAGGCGCACCGTGTAGATTTTCTCCAGCGCTGTCTCGGTCTTCACGTCCTCGATGGTAGCCACGGCTGGCAGGAAGACCGAGGTGTGACCGTCGTAGCGCAGCGGCGTTGTAGTCGTCTTGAGGTTTTCGTGCAAGTGCAACATCGCGCGCTCCTCCTAGACACCCGGCTCAAGCTGCATTTCTTCGTGCAGCGCGTTCAACGTGCCGGGGATGGTGATATGCACCAGGCAGGCTCGTTCGCAGCGTCCACAGCCCGTGCAACCGATCAGACCGTGTACCTGCTTAATGTATTTGCCCTTGCGCATCAGGCGGTGACGCACGCGCGAGGCTTTGCTCTCGCGGAAATTGTGTCCACCCGCTACCAGCGCGAACTCGTAGAGCTGGCAAGAATCCCACACGCGCACACGCTCACCGTTCTGCAGGGTGATGTCGTTCTCGTCAATCACATCGAAGCAGAAGCAGGTAGGGCACACGTTGGTGCACGATCCGCAGGCCAGGCACCGTTCGCCCAGTTCCTGCCACAGTTTGGCCTGGTAGCCCAGGGTGAGCAGCGCGGGCGTCTGGTCACGGCTCATCTTCAGGCGCATGCGGAAACGCGGCCATTTGGACGACAGAATCTGGCCGAGTTTCTGGATATCTTCCTTTTCCGCCATCTTGACGTAGACATGATCCAGCAACAGCTGTTCGCCCTTTTCGGTGCCTGTGTCCACGAAATAGAAGTCGCCCGCGTCGGTCATGTGCAGGTCGTAAACGGGCGGGGCGGTCAGCGTGCCCGTGTCCACGAAATAGAAGTCGCCCGCGTCGGTCATGTGCAGGTCGTAAACGGGCGGGGCGGTCAGCGTGCCCATGTCTTTGCAGAACGAGGCTTCGTCACAGGGATGCAGGCACTCGATGCCGATGATGTAGATTTGCTCGCGCCGCTCCATGTAATGCTCATCGCGAAAGCCTTCGGAGAAGACTTTGTCGTAGAGCATGATGCCGTTCATGTCGCAGGTGTGCACGCCGAAGATCACGGTCGGCTCGACGCCCTGATAGACCGGGCGCATTTCGATGCGCCGCCGACCGCTGTCCTCCTGCTCGGTGTGATAGGAGAACAGTACCTCGCGCTGAGGCAAAAAGTACTTTTTTGGGGGGAGGATGGTTGTCGTGTAGTCAAGTTGCAACTGCTGAGGATCCGCGATGTCGTCGAAGGCGAAGCCGTGCTCGGTTTTCACTGGCCCGACAACACGGTAATTCCTCTGCAGCGCCCTGACAAACTCCGGCAACCGTTCCTTTGGAAGTATGTACAGGCTCATGTGCCACTCCGCCAAGGCTCCGATGCGATCAAGGGTCTGAGGTCTGAATGTAAATGCCAACACGCGATTCTCTGGCGAGGCGCGCGTACGGCCATCTCGCTTACGCCCTCTTTTAGTAGCGTAACAGGGCTAGCCTCAACTCCCCAGTGGAGCTTGGCAATCTTTGGTGTGACGGATATCACTTCATGTGAAGCGAGACACAATCAGCCAGACCGCGCCGCGGTTGTCACCTGGGGGGTCGGGCAGCTATAATCTCCCTGAATGCCGACGGCGTATTCAGAGAGGTCACAGGACGTGAACGGTACATACCAGAAAAGCGCTTACTGGCTGGCGGCGCTGTTGACAGTCGCCGCGCTGACTTTCTGGCAGTTGGGCGAAAGCCGACAGCCCAAGGCCGCTGCCCAACAACTCGCCCCCTTTCAGTTGGTGACGGTCGCCGATGGTTTCCGGCGGCCCCTGTTTGTCACACATGCGGGCGATCGCTCCGGTCGCCTGTTTGTGGTGGAGCAGGGCGGACTGATCCGCCTGATCAAGGATGGCATCGTGTTGCCCGATCCCTTCCTGGATGTGTCCGAATTGGTCAGTCGGGCGGCTCGTGGCAATGAGTATACCGAGCGCGGGTTACTGGGGTTGGCGTTCCACCCGGACTATGCCGAAAACGGCTTGTTCTACATCAACTATACCGACGCCAATGGCAACACGGTTGTCGCTCGCTACATGGTGTCGCCGGACAATCCCGATCGCGCCGATCCGGCCAGCGCTTTGCCGTTGCTCTACGTCCCGCAGCCCTATAGCAATCACAACGGCGGGCACATGGAGTTCGGTCCGGACGGCTATCTTTACATCTCGCTGGGAGATGGCGGATCGGGCGGCGACCCCCAGGGCAACGGACAGAATCTGGGTTCTCTGCTGGGGAAGATTCTGCGTATTGATGTCAACGCAGCCGACGGCTACGCTATCCCGCCGGATAATCCCTATGTGGGACGCGCCGATGCCCGCCCGGAAATCTGGGCGTGGGGACTGCGCAATGTGTGGCGCTTCAGCTTCGACCGCGCGACCGGCGATCTCTACCTGGCCGATGTGGGGCAGAACCGCTGGGAGGAGATCAACTTCCAGCCTGCCACGAGCCGGGGTGGGGAGAACTACGGCTGGAACGCCTATGAGGGCACCCACGTCTACTCTGGACAGCCGCCTGCTTCGGAGGTGGTGATGCCGGTGCTCGAATACGAGCATGGCAACGGCTGGTGCTCGGTCACTGGCGGGTATGTCTACCGTGGCGAGCGCATTCCCGCGTTGCAGGGCATGTATCTCTACGGTGACTGGTGCACAGGCACGATTTGGGCGGCACAGCCCGACGCCAACGGGACCTGGCAGACATCTATCGTGCTGGAGTCCGGGCGGCAGATCAGTTCGTTCGGCCAGGACGAAGCGGGAGAACTGTACCTGGTGGATTATGGCGGCGCTATCCTGCGCCTGGAGCCGGAGACCGCCGACTAGAGCGCAGCGTACAGGTAGACAACAGCGGGAGCGTCGGCTGGGGCGCTCCCGTTTCTTTTTCTACCTGAGGGCAGCGCGCACGCGCTCGGCACATTCGGTGCTGGCCAGTGTCACCAGGTGATCGCCTTTGCGAATTTCGGTGGTGCCGTGCGGGATGATCACCCGTCGGTCGCGGCGAATGGAAACCAGGATGCAATCGTCGGGCAGTTCTCTAGCAATATCCTTGATCTGCCTGCCGATGAAGCGATGTTTGTCACCAATGTCCACTTCTACCACGCACACGTTGCCCTCGTGAGCCTCGCGCAGTTCGCGCAGACGTGCGCTGATATCTTTGCGGTTGGCGATGGCGCGCTCGTAGGCGGTGATGACGTTCTGGCGGCGCAGCACTCCCACCAAGCGGCGCGGATTGGCGCGGTCTACGATAGGCAGGCGACCGATGCCCCGCACGCCCATCCGCCACAGCGCCTCGCTGACTGTCTCGTCAGGATAACCGACAGCGACCCCGTCGGTGATGGCAATATCGGCAACCGTCTTCTGCTCGAAGTCCGGGGCGAGCATGGCCTGTTCAACATCGCTCAGAGTGACAATGCCAACCAGGTTGCCTTCCTCATCAGTGACAGGGAAGCCGTGATGGTGCGTCTCCTCAAAATGGTGCAACAACTGCGGCAAGGGCATGGTTGGCGGCACCGAGTCGACTGCCTTCTCCATCGCTTCGGCAACAGGGATGCTCTCCAGCAAGTCCACTTCGCGGCGCGGGCGGGTGGGCAACTGCGCCATGTACAGGCTTCTATACGTGAGGCGCTGTGCCAGGGTCACCTGCACCAGGTAGCTGAGCGTCACTACCAGGGCCGCTGCCGGCAACAGGTGGTAGCCGCTGGTCAGCTCGGAGACCATGAACAGGGCTGCGATAGGGACATGCCCGGCTCCGCTGAACACTGCCGCCATGCCCACCACGACGAATGCAGCGGGCATGTCGTGCCCGAAGGCGTTGGCCAACGCGCCGCCCAGCATGGCCCCCACGAACAGGCTGGGAGCAAACACGCCGCCTGATCCGCCAGAGCCGACGGTGAGCGCCAGGGTGATCATTTTGGCCAGAGGCAGTAACAGCAGCAAGCGCAGGCCCAATTGCCCGTTGATCGCCATCTGCATCCAGCCATAACCTCCGCCGATGGCTTCGGGAAGCGCCAGACCGATCAGGCCGACCAGCAGGCCCCCCAGGGCTGGTTTGAGGTAACCGGGGATGCGCAACGCGCGGAATGCATCGCGGGTGTGGTAGAAGATGACCGGCATCAAGGTGGCCAGCGCTCCACCGGCGATGCCCAACACAGCATATTGCAGGTATTCTTCGGCGTGATTGACAGTCAGGTTGGGGGGCACGGCGAACAGGGGTTCCCAACCGGCGAAGATGCCGTTGACCGTATAGGCCACTACCGACGCCAGGATCGTGAAAAGCAGCGCGCCTGTCTCGAACTCCATCTCGTAGTAGAGCACTTCGATGGCGAAGATCGCCGCTCCGATGGGAGTGCGGAAAATAGCCGAGAGACCTGCTGCCATGCCGATCAGCATCAGCATCCGGCGCTCGTCATCGCTGCGCTGCCGCAGCGAGCCATAGACGGAGCCAATGCCCGCTGCAATGAGCGCGGTTGGGCCTTCGCGCCCCGCAGAACCGCCGGAGCCAAGCGTAATGGCCGAGGCAATCATTTTCAAAGGGGGAATGTGTGCACGCAGTCGCCCGCCTGCCTGGTGAAAGGCTTTCACCGCTGAATCGGTGCCTTCTCCCTCGGCTTCGGGGGCCAGGGCGTGAATGAGCAGTCCTACGAGTAGGCCGCCCAGCGTCGTCACCAGAGGCAGAAGCCACAGCCCGTGTGCGCCGATCGTCTCGACCAGCTTGCCTCCTTCATTGGGCAGGCCAGGAGGGGTGTAGCCCGCCAGCCCTTCCAGGAAGACGCGCTGACTGAGTTCGAGCAGGAACAGGAAGACCTGAGCGGCCAGGGCACCAACCAGCCCCAACCATATCGAATCCAGCACTAAGCGGCGTTGTCGTTCGTCGGCGAGCGTGAGCATCATCCACTCCCTGTGTGTTGTAGTTCTGCAGCGATGAGCGGCCAGATAGGCGCAGCACAGGTATAACTCAGATCAGCGAGCAAGAGGCAATCGGACCTCACCACGTTGGGCCGTTGCGGACAGGGCTACGTAAGACACCCACGCCCTCGATCTCCACTTCGACGGTATCTCCGTCAGCGATCGGGCCGACACCTGACGGCGTGCCCGTCAGGATCACGTCGCCGGGCAGCAGGGTCATCACCCGGCTGATGAAGGCAATGAGCGCGGGCACGTCGAAGACCATCTCCGACGTGCCCGCGCGCTGACGTTGCTCGCCGTTCACCCGGCAACTGACTTCCAGGTCGCGCGGGTCGAGATTGGTGACGATCCACGGGCCGAGCGGGCAGAAGGTGTCGAAACCCTTGGCACGGCCCCACTGATTGTCTTTTCTCTGCAAGTCGCGCGCGCTCACGTCGTTGGCGCAGGTGTAGCCCAGTACATAGCTCAGCGCATCTTGCCGTTCCACGCGGCGGGCCTGTCGCCCGATGATCACGGCCAGTTCCGCTTCGTGCTCCACCTGGCCAATGTCCGGCGGGATGAGGATGGCCTCGCCATGCCCGATCAGGGCGCTGGGCGGTTTGAGGAAGAGCATTGGCTCTTCGGGGACGGGGGCGCTGTGTTCGGCAGCGTGCGCTGCGTAGTTGCGTCCTACGCAGACGATCTTGCTGGGCTGGACGGGAGGCAGCGGCCTGAGCGTCTCCACAGCACCGAGTTGCTCGCCGGCCTGCACTACGCCTGCAAAGGGATCGCCTCCCAGGGCATAGACTATCTCATCGTCTTCGATCAGGCCGAAGACCGGGCCGTCCTTCGTCAGAAAACGACCGATGCGCATGAAGCCACTCCTTCGGGAAGGGTATATGGTGCGCAGTGATCATGAAGCAAATCCGCGCCAGATGCAAAAAAGCGGCCCCCCATAATCGGGAGGCCGCCGCAGAGTCCAGCCTGTCCGCGCTCAGTTGGCGACGGGCACGACGAGCGGGTATTCCTTGGCCTGCCAGGCTCCGATGCCGCCCGCCAGCGAGCGCACATCGCTGTAGCCCAGCAGTTGCATGGCGACCATGGCGATGGCCGAACGATGGCCGCTGCCGCAATAGACGACGATGGGCTGAGTCTTATCGGTGGGCCACTGATCCATCTGGCTGACGAAGGAGCGCAGTTCGATATGTGCCGCGCCCTCGATGACGCCCTTGGCGACTTCCTCGGCTGTGCGCACGTCAATCAGGTAGGGCGGATTCTCGATCAGGGCGACATTGAGGTCATCGGCGCTGATGGCGTAGAAGCCAGCGGGGATCGCCTTGACATAGGCGTCCACAGCAGCGAGCAGGTCGGGGTCGAACTGCGGGGCAGTGCCCGCCTGCGCTTCGACAACCTCCGTCGTGATTGGCAGTTCGGCAGCCGTCCACGCCTTCACGCCGCCTAGCAGGCTCTTCGCATTCTGATAGCCCAGCAGGTTGAGCAGCGTCATGGCAACGGCGGAGCGATGGCCGCTGCCGCAGTAGATGACCATGTCCTGGTTCAAGTCGGGCAGCAGATCGAGGTGATCGGTCAGCTCGATCAGGGGTACGTTGATCGCCCCGGCCAGGTGACCTTCTTCGAACTCATCTGCCGTGCGCACGTCTACCAGCAGGATGTCCGGATTCTCCGCCAGCAGCGCGTTGAGGTCGGCGGCGCGAATGGCGTTGAAGCTGGACGGCAGGCCGCTGATATAGGCGTCGAGCAGACCGGCCAGGTCGAAGGCTGCGGCAGCAGGGGCGGCGCTTTCCACGGGCAGGCCCGCTGTGCTCCACGCGCCGAAGCCGCCCGCCAGGTTGATGACGTTGGTGTAGCCCAGGATGCGCAGCATGGTCGCGGCCATGTTGCCGCGGTGACCCGCCGCGCAGTAGATGGCGATGTCTGCGTTGCGGTCCTCTGGCAGTTCGCCAGCAAAGCTCATGAACTGCTCCAACGGCCAGTTGACCGCGCCAGCGATGTACCCCTGTTCGGCTACTTCCTCGACCTTGCGCACATCAATGAGCAGGTCCGGTGGGTTCTCGATCAGCTTGATGTTGAGGTCTTCGGCTTTGATCGCGCCCCAACCCTGGGGGATACCCGACAGCGCCGCATCTACAGCGCTGAGCAGCTGCGGATCGATCTCAGGGGCGGTGCCGCGCGCGGCCTCGGATACCTCGGTTGTGGTGGTGTATTCCTCGGCGGTCCAGGCGTTGTAGCCGCCCTTCATGTTGCGGACTTTGGTGTAGCCGAGGACTTGCAGGGCAGTCATAGCGATAGACGAGCGGAAGCCCGTGCCGCAATAGACGACGATCTCCGCATTCAGATCGGGCAGGGCGTCCAGGTTCTTGGCCAGGTCGCGCAGGGGGATGTTGATCGCGCCGGGCAGATGCCCTTCGGCATACTCTTCTGGTTGGCGCACGTCCAGGATCAGCAGGTCTGGCTTTTCGATCATCTCTACCGAGAGATCGTCAACCGAGATGTTGCCATAAGCGGGTGGCAGGCTGGCGTTGTAGGCTTCCAGCCGGGCTTCGACGATGTTTTCCTGGGCCGCGACCGGGGCGAAGGGGATCGCCAACGGGAGTATCAGCGCCAGGATCAACGTAAACAAGGCAAACTTGCGCATGGTGCAAAACACCTCCAGAGGCTAATGTTTCATTGATCGCAAGCGCATTATACCCTTTTGTGATATTTTGAACTAGTGACTATAAGCATTGCTTATTGATTACGACCTGCGTATTGAGGCCATTGACAAGGTGGAAAACGAATGAGGGCGAGGCAGGAAGTACTCGCCCTCTTTGACAGACTATCTTGGCAGGTTACTCGCCTTCTGCTGCCCCGTCGCTGCCCCAGAAGTCGGCGTCGCTGCTGCCGGACTCTTCCCCTGTGCTTTCCTCCGGCGCAGGAGGCTGTGTGGGTTCGGGGGTGGGCATACCAGGGAACAGCGGCGGGATAGTCTCGACGATGACGTTGAGGTTGGCTCCGCCCCGTTCGGCTTCGGCGACTTTGTCCGCTGTCAGGAAGATCGCTTCGTTGCCGTGGCACGAGCCGCACGTCTGGTTCTGCGGGGTGATGCGCTGAATGTTGTGCGGCGTCGCGTATGTCCACGTGGGCCGCGACAGGAAGTTGATCAGCAGGTCTTCGCCGTAGGCGCTGAACGAGTTGATGTCAATGGGCACATGGCGCACCGGCACATATTTGTAAGGCCGCTCTTCGCTCTGGATAGGGTTGCGCCCCACGTAGAAGCCGACCCAGTGTGCTTCCACCGAATAGAAGGGCACATCGTCCTCAGTGCGATCCACGTGGCAGTTGGTGCAGTTGGTGTAGCTCAGGCTATGGCAGACCTGGCACGACAGGGTGCCGGGTTTGTGCACCATATGTTGCGGGATGCCCGACTGTGGGCCGATCTGATCGGCATGGCAGCTTTCGCACGAGGGGTTCTCCGGCCCGTCATAGCGGTGAGCCGAGCCACTCGCCGCTCCCATGCCATGCATTTCCTCAGCGGTATGACAGGCCGTGCAGGCCATGCGTGCCTGCCGCAGGTGCACATCGCCCAGGACACCTTCGTTCAGGCCGAAGTACTCATTCTTGACGCGGCTGCCATGGCACCCGGTACAGGTGCGGCTCATGGGCGGGGTTTTGACGAAGGCATGCCCGTCTAGCAGGCCGCCCCCCACCGAATTGGGCTGGCTGATGTGGCAGTCGCCGCAGGTGGCATGGCAACTGTTGCAGTGATAGGACTGCATGGTTTCGAGCGCCGCGTAGTGTTCGGGGCTGCTGCGCTCGTAAAGGGCGGTGTCGTAGCCAGCCAATGTATTGTGCAGGCTGTTGGCCGCGCTGACGACGGTTTCTTCGTGGCACGACTTGCACGGAGACAGCGGCACACTCGACGGATCGAGGATCAAGCCCTGGTGAGCAGTTTCCATGTCGGTGGCTTTGGGGTTGCCACCATGACAGGCTGTGCACTTGATGTAAGCGTGAAAGTCGCTGCCGTAGGTATCCAGGTTGATCCAGACTTTCTGCCACGCCTCCAACGGAGGCACCGATCCCCCTCAACCAAGCCCTTCGGAGAGACTCTCGGCGGGCTCTTCTTCGACGGCCAGCGCCTTGACTTTCTCCTGATCAGCGTGACAGTTCAGGCATCCTTCACCCGCCGCCTGGACGAGGGCCAGGTCAGCCGGAGCGCTCTGTTGCGCCCCTCTCTCCGCTGACGTGGTGCTGTCTCCTGATGGCGCAGTGTTACAGGCTGCGACAGCAGGGCCGGTTGCGCTATACAGCAGCGCCGCAGCGCCCAGTAACAACGCGCCTGTTGCTATCAATAGCCAAACCCAGAATCGTCGCTGCATAGCTCACTCCACAAAGAGATGGAAAGCGCATTGCTCTCAGTTTAATTGAACTCCCCAATACAACGCAGTAACGATTATCCGATTTTGTTATGATTTTCGTCTGTTCCGCGCGGGCGGGAAATCTGCTATGAAAGACAATAGTGGCAAAGTGAGTCGGGCCTGGGAGGGGACGGGGTGGCCCGGATGCCGACCGCCGGAAGAGAAGCAGGGTAACACGTATGCTCGATCTCTACGAGTTGCAGGTTTTCCTGATCGCCGCCGAGACGGAGAACTTCTCGGAGACAGCGCGGTTGCTCAACATCTCACAGCCGGCGGTCAGCGGTCACATTCAGTCGCTGGAACAGCAGCTCGAGACGCAACTCTTCGACCGCACTGGACGCAACATCCGCCTCAACGAGGTGGGCAGCGCCTTTGTGCCCATCGCTCGCAACCTGCTCAAAGAAGCCCGTCAGGCCGAGGCTTTCATTGCGGCGCGGCGTGGTGCGGTGACTGGTCATCTGACGATTGGATGTAGCACGGCGTGCGGCAAATACCTGTTGCCCCGCATCATCGGGCGCTTCATGGGCAACAATCCCGATGTGCGCGTGACCGTATGGGTGGGGCACCGCAGTGCCGCGCTAGACGACCTGGCCAGCGGTGTGATCGATCTGGCGGTGAGCAGCCTGCGCGTGCCCCGCCGCGATTTCGAGTATCGGCACTTCGCGGACGATGTGCTGGTGCTGATCGTCCCGCCAGAGCACCCCTGGGCCAGACGTTCCAGCCTGGAACCAGACGACTTGGTCGAATGTCCGCTGGTGATGCGCGAGCCGGCTTCGGGCACGGCCATCACGCTCAACCGTGAACTGGCGCGTTTCGATCTGAGCCTGGACGTGCTGCAGGTACGGCTGACGCTGGCCAACAGCGAAGCGATCGTTCAGGCAGTGCGCGAGGGGATCGGCCCGGCGTTTGTGTCGCTGGTGGCAGCGTGGCCTTTTATAGAGAGTGGGCAGCTTCGGGTGGTACCGGTGAACGGCCTGAAGCCGATCATGCATCTGTACATGGCGCGACAGACCGCCTTCCGGGGCACGGTGGTGCAGCGGGCGTTTTGGGATTTCACCTTTGCGCCGGAGAACGAAGACCTGCGCCGGTTGCCAGCTTCTGCCAGTGACTGTATGCTGAGCGATGATCCGCGGGAACAGCAGGGATCAGGTATCGAAGACAGTGCCGAGATCGTGACAAAAGTCACCCTGCGCGGTTAAGTCCAACACTGCCCCAATACCTGTCCTGCAGATAGAATCATCAACGCTCGTTGCACGATAGGGGAATGGCGATTTTCCTGGCTCAGTGAGCGTGCTCGTGACCGCTGTGATGACTATCCAGTGCTTCGAACTCCGCGGTATCAACAGCGCGGCGGCGAGCTTTTTCCCAGCGGTCGATCAACACGGCGAGCACGACAAGCAGCACGACTGGCAGCCCAACACGAAGCAGAAAGTAGCCGGTCACGTTCAAGATCGAACCGAGTTCCATGATGTAACCTCCTTGCGAATCCTGGTTTCTAGCATAGCAGACAATGCCCAGGGTGCGCATAGGAGATTTGCAAGAAGTTTTCCTGACAAGCAGCAGGCCCGCCATTTTCTGCCTGGCGGGTCTGGCACAAGACCTGGTGTGCTGGCAGCAGCTTACCACTGGGAGAAGCTCAATGTTTCGACAACTGTATGGACACAGGCATATTGTGGGGCTGACTCTGGTGGGCATGATGTTGTTCGGCCTGGGGGTGGCCCTGTGGGCGCTGGGAATGGCCGACACAGCTCACGCTCAGGGGGGTAATCCGCCCAACCTGGGGGCTGAGTACAAGGGATCGCGTTTCTGCAACCTGTGCCATACCCAGAGTGAAACCTACCACACAACCTGGCACGCCCAAATGGTACGCCCTGGCACGCCGGAGAATATCTCTGGCGATCTGTCGGCAGGCGTCAGCCCGGTCATCACCTGGCCAGACGGGACACAGCGCCCACTGAGCGTCGAAGACATCACATACGTCTTGGGTGGGCGCTACATCGAGCGATACGTGAGCGTGCAGGAACGCTCCGACGGCTCGGTGGCCTACTACGTGTTGCCGGTGACCTGGAACGTGCCGCAGAGCGACGATCAACAGGGCACGTGGACGGTGCAGGAAGGGGACGACTGGCAGTCTCCGGAGCGTGACTGGCGCGTGGCCTGCGCTGGATGTCACACCACCGGCCTGGACGGGGCGAAAGCCGCAGAACAGACCGTATTCGCTTTTGCTGAGGACTGGGATACTGGCGCGGTCGAACTGAACGTCGGCTGCGAAGCGTGTCATGGCCCCGGCGGGGCGCACATGGGCACGGCAGGCACCATCTACAAGGGCGTAGATGCCGCCGTGTGCGGGCAGTGTCATGTGCAGGGCACAAGCCCCGATGGGAACCATCCGTATCCTGTTGGCTATCAGCCGGGCCTGCCGCTCGACGAGAACGTATTCGTGCTGGCGGCAGAAGACGATGAGCAGGTCTGGTGGTCAACCGGTCACGCCAAAGTCTACAACCAGTATGCAGAGTGGCTCAAGAGCGGTCATGGGCAGGCGCAGGGGCCACTGCCCGGCGACTGCGCACGCTGCCACACCACCAGCAGCACCGACGCGGAAGTGCTGGCGGCGGGTGTGACCTGTGTGGCTTGCCACAGCCCGCACGGTGAAGATGAGCCGTCGCTGGATACGCCAGCCGATCGCTATGCGTTGTGTGTGTCGTGCCACAACAGCAAGACCCCCGAAGGCGAAACGATGCTGATCGGCGGTAGCCTGCACTACGGCGCGCAGGAGATGTACGAGGGCCAGCAGATCGTAGACGTGGTGAAAGGTATCCCTTCCGGCCACTTCACTACCGAAGGCGGGCCGACCTGCGAGACCTGCCATATGCCCAAGACGACGTTCGTGGGCGAATACGGGCGCGCGGGCAGCCATACTATGGATACGGCGCTGTGCACCGATCTGACGGAGTGCTTCCCGGATT
>FWPU01003183.1_pt1 | contig 42276 bp, 30 predicted proteins | sample 2228361 | NCBI WGS metagenome assembly FWPU01 (sample SAMEA103939777, study PRJEB20133) | metagenome | reverse complement strand
GAAGTGGTGGCAGTTCCGCCGGACGCGCGGCTACGACTTAGCCCGTCTGGGTTTCTCGCCGAACTTGCTGAAGCTGGTCGATCCGAAGAATGCCCCGATCCCTCGGATCCGTCCCGGCGCTTATACACCGATTTCGAATTGGGAGAACCCGGGAGACGGTGTGAACTCGAGCCTCACCCATAGTTTCGCGGGCCACTTCACCAAGCTTCAGGGCAAGCACGCCATGAAATTCGGCGCCGACTTCCGCGTCGAGCGGAGCTTCAACGACCGCCGGCCGACGGGGGTCGCCCCGGACTTCTCCTTCACCACCACCTATACGCGCGGGCCGCTGGACAACTCGCCGGCGGCGTCAATCGGCCAGGACCTGGCATCGATGTTGCTGGGGATCCCCAGCGGCACGATGGAGGTTTCGGCCAGCTCGGCTTTGCAGGACCGGTTCCTGGGGCTTTACTGGCACGACGACATCAAGGTCACGCCGAAGCTGACCCTCAACATCGGGTTGCGGTACGAGTATGAGAGCCCGCTGACGGAGCGGTATGACCGGCTGGTGGCGGGTTTTGACTTCGCATCCCCCAACCCGATCGAGGCCCAGGCGCGCGCCAACTACGCCGCAAAGCCGATTCCCGAGCTTTCACCGGAGAACTTCCGGGTGCTGGGCGGGCTGACGTGGGTGACGCAGAGCGACCGGAGCCCGTTTGCCGGCGAGAAGAACAATCTCATGCCGCGTTTCGGCTTCGCCTACCAGCTCACCCCGAAAACCGTGCTGCGGGGTGGCTACGGGCTGTTTTACGACACCATCGGGATCCTCAAGACGGTGGCGATCCAGACCGGCTTCTCGCAGGGGACTCCCATCCAGGCGTCACTGGACAACGGGCTCACGTATGTGGCGACGACGGCTAACCCGTTCCCGAACGGGCTGCTTCCGCCCCGGGGCCCGGCGGGCGGGTTGACCACGAATCTCGGCCAGGGGATCGACTTCCACAATCCCGGCCGTAAGCACGCTTACGCCCAGCGGTGGTCGTTCGGCGTTCAGCGGCTGCTGCCGGAGCAATTCCTGGTTGAAGCGTCTTATGTCGGCAATCGCGGGACGCGGCTGGGAGTGGACCGCGAGTTCAACGCGATTCCGGCCCAGTACCTCAGCCGGAGCCCGGTGCGCGACCAGCCGACGATCGACTTTCTGAGCCAGACATTCCCCAGCCCCTTCTTCGGCATCGATCCGATCTACGGTAAGAACATCTCGCGGGCCAACCTACTGCGGCCGTACCCGCACTTTGGGGCGATTGGAACGGAGGACCCGGCCGGCTACTCCTGGTACCACTCGATGCAGGTGAGGGCGGAGAAGCGTTTCTCGCACGGCTACACGCTGCAAGTCAGCTACACGTTTTCGAAGTTGATGGAGGCCACGACGTTTCTAAATGACAGCGATGCGATGCCGTACGAGTCCATTGGGAGCCTGGACCGCCCGCACCGGCTGACCGCGAGCGGGATCTGGGAGATTCCCGTGGGCAAAGGGCGGCGCTTCGGAGGCTCGTGGCCGGCGGCGGTCAACTTCATCCTCGGCGGCTGGCAGCTCGGCGGCATTGTGACCCGGCAGAGTGGCGCGCCGCTCGGGTTCGGCAACGCGATCTTCCTCGGTGACATCAAGGACATCCCGCTGCCCAAGAGCGAACGGGACGTGGACCGGTGGTTCAACACCGAAGCGGGTTTCAATCGCAACTCGAAGGAGCAGCTCTCGTACAACCTGCGTGCACTCCCACTGCGGTTCAGCGGAATCCGCGGAGATGACCAGCGGAGCTGGGATTTCTCGATTGTGAAGGATTTCCCGCTGGGCCGGGAGCGCGTCAAGATGCGGTTCCGTGCCGACGTTTACAACGCCTGGAACCAGACCAACTTCAACGACCCGAATACGAGCCCGACCAACTCGGCGTTCGGCCGGATCACCGGCACCGCGGGCGACGCCCGGAACTGGCAACTCTCGCTCCGGCTGCTGTTTTGATCAAGGCGCCGGGGAGCCGGTGGGAGACGGGTTTCTATTCCCCGCCGGGGTCCCAGGGAAAGGCCAGCTTAGGCGGGTGCACGTAGCGCGTCATCCGGACGGTCAGCCGGTCGCCGGCGCCGGCCCGGAGGCGCACGAGAAACGAGCGGGCATCGACTTTCAGTGTGCGTCCTCCGACGGTTAGGGAGTCGCAGTGGTGCTCGCCGTAGGCGCCCATCTGGACGATGACTGTCCGCGCATGGACCTGGTTCGTGTTGACGAGCGTCAGCACGATGTGGTCAGGGGCGATCGTCTCGACCAGCGCGGCCACGTCGTCGGGCAAGCCGGCGCGCCGTTTGTCGGGGTCGAAGTAGCGGACGCGGCTGTGGAGGATGTTGCCGGCGCTGCCGGGGTCGTTGGCTCCGAGGGTGAGATTGACGAGCGCGGTCGTAGCCACGGGGTTGAAGCGCTGGGGGTGGTCGGAGCCGCGGGTGTCCGGGGTGCTTGGGTCCGTGCGCAATCCCTCGACGCGCCGCCGGACACGTTCGAGCTCGTCGTGGAGAGCGCGAACGGGGTAGTCCGGGTTGTTGCCTGCGAGAAAGGCTAGCCAGGGATCGGTGGCGATGCGTTCGCGGTCGGCGGGCTGCATCGACCAGAGATAGATGTCGCGCTGCACGTCGAAGTGCTGATTCGGGGTGTAGCCGTACCAGCCGTTGTCACCATGCTTGTTGGGAAGCAGGATGCGCCCGTTGTCGAGTTTTTTGGCGGCGTAGAGGTTGTCGATCTGCGTGCGCAGCGGCTCGACAAAGGCCTGGTCGCCGGTCAGCATCAGCGCCGCTCCGAAGGCGATTCTGGGCCCGCGGATGTAGTAGTTGCGTCCGCTGTCCTGAGGCCAGAAATTCCAGCCGAACACGCCGCCATACCACTTACCGTCCCACTCGCCGCCGATGCGGCCGTCGAGGCCGATGTTGGTGGGGATGTTGCCGCCGTTGGAGATGACGCGATCGCGCCAGGCGGAGGTGTATTCGAGCAGCCAGTCGCGGTATTTCGTTTCGCGCGTGAGCATGAAAGCGTTCATTGCCAGGGTGGTGGCGCAGAGGTTCAGCGGATGGTCGCCGCGAAGATTGCCGGCCGTCGAGTAGCGGGTCAGCCTCTCCGGTGCGCCCGGCACCGGCTCGCCGCCCCAGTCACGCTCGGTGGCGGGCGTCAGCTTCGGGCCGCGGCTTCCGTTGTGGAGGCTGCGAATGATCTTGTGCTTCGGGTCGTAGTTCGGGGCCAGAGGGTCCTCACCCGTGTAGAAGCCTGCGTAGCGGCGGACGCGCTGGATGTAGCGCCGGTCATTGGGCCTCGCGAGGCCGTAGAAATGGAAGGCGGCCAGCCCCTCGCCGGTGTGCTCCCAGTCGAAGGCGGTGACGAATTCGCGCCAGTACATCCCGCCTTTGGCCATCTCAACGCTGGGCGCCTTCGCCTGCGTGTACTGGATCAAGTGCCCTTCCCAGGCTTTCTCGACCAGACGGAGAATGACCTCGGGGGCCCCGAGAGCGTAGGCGAGCGTCCAGTTATGAAAGTTTTCCATTGCGTCGTCGGGACCGTCGTTGCCTCCCCAGCGCTCGACACACTTGAGGAAGCCCCGGTCGTCAAGGTATTGGCGGGCGAACTCGCGGGCCGCCTCGGCGTTGGCGTTGAGCAGGGCCCGTTCGAGAAGCGCCCAGGCGGGCGGCGGCATCGGATTGTCGATGACAATGGCAGGCTCGGCGGCGGCTGCCGCAAAAGCCAGTATTAGCGCGAGTGCGAAACGCATAGGACCTCCCAGCGACTTATACACTTGAAGAATGCGTATGGCAACTGTGATCGGAAGCGGTTTCTGCCTGCTGAGTTGCGCTGCGGCCGCCGGCCAAGTCAGCCCCGACCCTGGGCTGCGGCTGAGCCGCGGTACGTACCACCCTGTGGTCACGACGTTGACGTCCACTCGCGGGGAAGTCAGCGACGCGGAATTAGAACAGCTCCGGAAGCTGCCGCTGGAGGCGATCTGGTCGGGCATGCGGAACGCCGGCTACGGCGATAACTACTGTAGCGGTCTTCACACCACGCGCCCCGGCGAGCGGCTCGTTGGGAGAGCTTTGACCATAAGGTATTTGCCGCGGCGGCCCGACATGGTGAAGGCCTTGGAGAGGCTGGCGAAGGAGGGCGACTGGTCGCCCCGCTTCAACGTGCGGGCGGTTGAGGAGGCCAAGCCGGGCGATGTCGTCGTCGTGGATCTGGGAGGACGCTTCAGCGACGGAGTCTTCTTCGGCGACATCACGGCGCTGGGGCTGAAAACGGCCGGGGCGACGGGCGCTGTGCTGTGGGGCGCGACGCGCGATCTGATGGAACTTCGCCGGCTCGAAGGCTTCCCTGTGCTGGCGCGGCACTTCGACCCTCGCAGTTCCACCCAGATCGGAGTGGACTGGAATGTGCCGATTCGAGTCGATGGGGCCACCGTGCTTCCGGGCGACGTCGTAGTGGCCGACGATGAGGCGGTCCTGTTTTTCCCGCCGTCGGTCGCCACCGCTGTCATCCGTCATGCCACTGATTTGGCGGACCGGGAGGAGTACGAGCGCAAGCTGGTGCTGGAAAAGAAGCACCGGTTTCGCGACGTCTATCCGATGAACGAAGAGCTGCGGAGGAAATACGAGGCCGAACGAAAGAAGCGGTGACCCGATGGCGGGCGCGGTAGCATACTGAATGCAGTGGTGACGGACCGGCCCCCGCGCGACACGGCGCTATTGGCTGAATTCCTGCGCAGCGATCGGGCCACCACGCTCGACGTGCCGCGCGACGATCGGTTCTTTTTGGCGGGGAAGTTGATCGAGACCGCCATGCAGTCCGGACGGACGAGCGGCGTCAAGGCGGCTTGCGAGGAGTTCCTGGCGCTGGCGGCGGCCTTTTACTCGGTCCCGCGTCCCGCGCTTCGGGTTCTGGCGGCGCGCCCGTTGCGGGTGCGGGAGGGCGGCTGGGCGACGGAACTGTTCGGCGACTATAATCCGGCGACCTCGCTGATGCGGGTGTGGCTGCGCACAGCCGTGCGCAAACAGGTCACGTCGTTCGGCACGTTTTTGAGCACCGTTTGCCACGAATTCTGCCACCACCTCGATTTGACCCATTTCGGTCTGAAGACGTCTCCCCACACGCGGGGTTTCTACCAGCGCACTGCCGCTCTCTACCACAACGCGCGCGGGACGCCTCTGAAGCGGTTGTACTGGGCGCCGATGCCGGGGGAGAGGTGGAGGATTGACTGGCCGCGGACCAACCGGGGTTTTTGAGCCTGGGACGTGAGGGAATCATTGAGCTGCGGAAGGATCGGGTAAGCTGGGCTGTATGCGACTGGGAGGCTTTGTGTGGGCTGCGTCCGTGTCAGTGATGGTTTCCGGCCTTGCCGGTGAGTGGCCGCAATGGCGAGGACCTCATGCGAACGGGCTGACGGAAGAAGTCAACCTTCCGGACGAGTGGGGGCGGGGCAAGAACATCCGGTGGACGGCGGCGTTGCCTGGGGTTGGGACGTCGACGCCGGTGGTGTGGGGCGGCCAGGTGATTGTCACCATGCAGGTCGGCAAGAACCGCCTGGCCAACCCCGGACGGAGCGAGGGGCCGGCTGCCCGGGAGGCGCCGGATTGGGGGGGCGGCGTGCATTTTCTCATCCGGTCGCACAGCCTGGACGACGGACGCCTGCTGTGGGAGTACCGCCTGGACGCGGAAGGGCCGCTGCCGGAAACCCACGACAAACATAATCTGGCCAGCCCGAGTTGCGTCACCGACGGGAGGATGGTGTATGCGTGGATGGGAACGGGCCAGCTTGTGGCTTTGACGATGGATGGCAAGCTGCGCTGGAACCGGCACATCGCCAGGGAATACGCTCCGTTTGACATTCGGTGGGGGCATGGGAGTTCTCCGGCGCTTCACAAGGATTTGCTGTTCCTGCTCTGCGATCACCAGGACACAGCCTATCTGCTGGCGCTGGACAAAGCCACGGGCAAACAGCGGTGGAAGGTGAACCGGCCGGCTGGCAGCCGTTCCTATGCCACACCCGTGGTGGTGAGCACGGGACGCGGGGATGAGCTGATCATCAATTCCAGCCGGCGCATCGACGCTTACGATCCCGCTACCGGGGAGCTGCTGTGGCATGCGGGCGGGCCGGTGCGGGTGCCGGTTCCATCGCCCGTGTTTCACAACGGAGTGGTCTATGCCTCGCGGGGGTACCGGAGCGGCCCTTACATGGCGATCCGCGCGGGGGGGCGCGGCGATGTGAATGAGACGCACGTGCAGTGGCGCGTGCCCACCGGGGCCCCCTATGTCTCGTCGCTGCTGTACTACGACGGGCTGCTGTATATGGCCACGGAAACCGGCGTGGCCAGTTGCGTCGACGCCGCTACCGGTACGACTTTGTGGAAGCAGCGGTTGGGCGGCTATTTTTCGGCCTCGCCGGTGGCGGGTGATGGGAAGGTCTACCTTGTCAATGAGGAAGGAGAAACCTTCGTGTTGAAGGCGGGGCGGACTTTCCGGTTGCTGCACAAGAACGAGATCGGCGAGCGCACCTTGGCGTCTCCGGCGATTGCGGGCGGCGGGCGGATCCTACTGCGCACGGACGAGCGCCTAATCTGCGTCGGCAGATAAATGGACCGGCACTGGTTCAGGAAGCATCTGCTGCCGGGCTTCGTCTTTCAGTCGATCGTCATCGGCGGGGGCTACGGGACGGGGCGCGAGCTGGTGGAGTTCTTTCTCACGCAGGGGCCGGCCGGCGGCTACCTGGGGATGCTGCTGGCGACCCTGATCTGGGGGGTTATCCTGGCGCTGGGCTTCGAGCTGGCGCGGCTCGGGCGCCACTACGATTACCGTTCATTCCTCAAGGGGTTGTTGGGCCGGGGATGGATGGCCTTCGAAGTTCTCTATCTGCTCCAGGTGATCTTGACGGTCGCGGTGGTGGGGTCCGCGTCCGGGGAGCTGGCACACCAGGTTTTCTCGTGGCCGCGGCTGGCCGGGATCTTGGTGATGGTGGCGGTGGTCGGCGTGCTGACCTTCTGGGGCAGCGGCCTGATCGAGCGCGTCTTTTCGGTTTGGTCGTTCGCGCTGTATGGGGTCTACACTCTGCTGATCCTGTTTGTGTTGAGAGCTTCCGGGGAAGTGATCCTGGCCAATGCGGCCCTGTGGGAAAAGGATTCGGCGTGGCTGCTGGGCGGGGTCAGATACGCCGCTTACAACCTGGCGGTGCTGCCGGCGATGCTGTTCGCGGTGCGGCACATTGAAACGCGCCGCGAGGCATTCTCGGCTGGTTTTTTGGCGGGCTTGATCGCGATGTTTCCGGGAGCACTGATCTACACCGCGTTCCTCAGCTACTATCCGGCCATTGTCGAGGAGGCGATCCCTGCGAATTACCTGCTCGGCAAGCTGGGCCGGCCGGTTTTTCAGGTGTTGTTCCAGCTCATTCTTTTCGGGACCTTTATCGAGACGGGGACGGGGATGATCCACGGCTACAACGAGCGCATTGCCGGGGTACTGAGAGAACGGGGCCGCGCGATGTCGCACTGGCTGCGTCTGGTGGTGGCGCTGGCGGTTTCGGGAGCGGCGATCTGGCTCGCCAACCGTTTCGGGCTGATTGCGCTGATCAGCCGCGGCTATGGGCTCATCACGTGGGGCTTCTGGGTTCTGTTTCTGTTGCCGGTGCTGGGAGCGGGGTGCTGGAAGGTGCTGCCGACTTTAGGCAGGCGGGCTGGGTAAGCGGGAGCCGGGCGGCGTGGGGTGTGGCCACGGATTCTAAGGTTGTGGGACTACGTGACGGGGTCCGGTGACGCACCCGGCCCGTGGTTGATTTTGTCAACGCGGCCAGCGCCGACCGAGTCGTGTATTTGATTTTTGACCGGCTTAATCTGCAAGGGCGGCCCCGAACCCTCCAGGTCCTCACACAAGCTGCTTGACATCACCGGCGCTTTCGGGTTTAAGTTTGGCTGGAGAGAACCAAGATGAACCGCACGTGGACCCGTCGAGAGTTCATATCCGTCGCCGCCGGCGTGTCAGGCGCTCCCTGTCTGGCCCAGAGGCGAACGCCAAATATCGTGTTTATCGCTGCCGACGATCTCGGCTACGCGGACCTGGGCGTTCAGGGCTGTTCCGACATTCCAACGCCCTTCATCGACTCCATTGCCCGTAACGGCATCCGGTTCACAGATGCCTATGTTTCCTGCCCGGTCTGTAGCCCGACCCGAGCGGGTTGGATCACGGGGCGCTACCAGCAGCGGTTCGGGCACGAGTTCAACACCGGCCCGGAGCAAGAAGCCGGACCTGAGGTCGGTCTGCCGCTGGACCAGATCACGCTTGCCGACCGGCTCAAGAAGCTGGGTTATGTGACGGGTGTCATCGGCAAATGGCATCTAGGCTTCGCCCCAAAGTTTCATCCGCTGAAAAGGGGGTTCGATGAGTTCTTTGGATTCCTTGCCGGTGCGCACCCGTACTTGCCGGACGGCGGGCGGCCCAGCCGGATCATGCGGGGCACGCAACGCGTCGAAGAGAGCGAGTACCTCACGGATGCGTTCGGCCGGGAAGCAACTGCCTTCATTGACCGCCATCGCCATTCCCCGTTCTTCCTGTACCTGCCATTCAACGCCGTGCACAACCCGCTTCAGGCGACGGAGAAGTATCTGGCCCGGTTTGGTTCCCTGGGTGACGCCAAGCGGCGCACTTACGCGGCGATGCTCTCAGCGATGGACGATGCGGTCGGCCGAGTGTTGGCGAAGCTCCGGGAGCACAAGTTGGAAGAGAACACGCTTGTGTTTTTCATCAGCGACAACGGTGGGCCCACCCTGGCGACGACGTCCCGGAACAGTCCGCTCCGGGGCTACAAGGGGCAGGTACTCGAAGGCGGAATCCGGGTGCCGTTCCTGATGCAGTGGAAAGGCCGCTTGCCTGCCGGCAAGGTCTATCGTGAGCCGGTGATGGCGCTCGACATTTTGCCCACGGCAGTCGCCGCCGGGGGCGGAGGTCTCTCAACCGGAGAGGTAGACGGAGTGGACCTGATCCCGTTCCTGGCCGAGGCCAGGAGCGGATCGCCCCACGAGAGCTTGTATTGGCGCTTCGGCCCCCAGACGGCCATTCGCCAGGGCGAATGGAAGGCAGTACGCCTGCGTGATGGAGACTGGGAGCTGTACAATCTGGCCGAAGACGCCGGCGAAGCGCGCGATCTAGCGTCAGCCAACCCAGACCGGCTGAAGCGACTGCGGGAAGAGTGGGAGCAGTGGAACCGGCAACTGATGCCGCCCCGGTGGATCAGGAGGTCACGCCAGGCCGGCAGACCACGGCGCCAGCGTCTCCGGGCCGAGGGCCAACGCCGCCGTTAGAGAAATTCTCAACGGAACGCGTTTTTGTTGAGCTCCAGCGACGCCCCCGACCTATTGTTTACTTCGTCAGCGTGGTGGGCTTCGACCGGATCATCTACGTGATCTTTCACCGGCTTAATTTGCAACGGGCGTCCTCCAGGTTGTTACATAAGCTGGCTGACGTCACCAGCATGGAGGCCACTCGGGGGGGGCAGCGAGCTGATATGTCTCCAGCTAGAAGATGGCGCTGCTGACGGGAGAGCTGGCGACCGCCCTGCCGCCGTAATTGATGAACGTGTTCCAGGCCAAGTGATGTGCCACGCGTGGACCGGCGTGCTCGCACAGGTGCGTGTCGTGGGAAGAGCTCGCAATCGGGGCCGCAGTTTCGGGTTACTATGGGCGGGCCATGTGGGCCAGGTGCAGAATGCCGAGCAACGGAATGCGGACCCAGTCGGGGCGATTATTCATTTCGTAGGCCAGCTCGTACAGAGCTTTCTCCAAAGCGAAGCACTCCAGCAGGAGCTCGCAGTCACCCGCCGAGGGGGGCAGGAACGGCGCGTTTGCGGCCGCGGCGAGGTATTCCCGCAAGAATGACGCTGAAGTCCAGGTCTCCCAGAAGCGGGCCCACGGCTCGAGCGAGCCGAACGCGGCGCCGTGGCGCTCGCAAAAACGCAGCAGCCCGGCGTAGGCGGCGTACCCGAAGGATCGCATCATCCCTGCCAGGTCTTTGAATGGCGATTGCTTCGCCCGTCTTTCAGCCAGCGGGCGGGCAGGCTCGCCCTCAAAGTCGAGGATATAGAAATCATTTTCGACGCTGAGTACCTGGCCGAGGTGGTAATCGCCATGGACGCGAATCTTGAGCGGGTGGGAGGAAAGTCCCGGCAGCGCGGCCAGCCAGCCCGTTAAAGTGTCCCGCTGGGTGAGGATTTTCTCCGCCAAGTCCCGCGCCGTTTCGTCCAGCGAGGTTTGGGCCTCCGACAGGAGGTCAAACGAGCGCTTGGCCAGTTCGGTCATGGAAGCGGCGAGCGCTGTGAGGTCTTCGCTGGTGAGGGGCTCCGGGCGGAAGGCGGGGTCATCGGTTTCGCGGGCCAGCGACCGGTGCAGCTCCGCAGTGCGCCTGCCCAGGACCGAGGCCCACTCCAGGCCCAGACCCACGACATCAACCACGCCATCCGGCACTTCGGTCTCGGCCGTTGCCAGCAGTGTGCGGGCGGTATTTGCCAGCTCGGGCGGCGGGCTCCGGTGGCCGCTCCATCGCTCGTAATAGCGTCCCAATTCGTCGAGGGCGTTTTGCCAGCCATCGCCTTGGTTATGGACCAGTTCCTGCATCATCGCGAGCGTGGTCATGCCGCCGTCGCGGGGGTGGTATTCGATCGCCCCTGCCAGCTTTGGAACACGGGGAAAGCCGGCTTGTTCGACCAAATAGCGGTTCATCTCATAGTCGAGGTTCGGCCCGTGCTCGAGGCGGCGGAAGAGCTTCAGGATGAACCTGTCTCCAAAGCGGATCGAGGTGTTGCTCTGCTCGGCGGAACCGAGTTGAGGCGTCAGGGGCTCCTCAGCCGCAGCGCGGATGGCGGCGAGATCGGCCAGGGGGAAGGCGCGGATTTCGCCGCCCTGCGCCGGGATCGTCCGGCCGTGCTCGATCAGGCCCAGCAGCGCCTGGCAGGCCGCCTCGTCGGCCAGGGCGTCGTGGAGAACGCCTGGTCCGCGCGGCGTCGTCAGGCGGCTGACGATCAACTCCGGCCGGCTCTCGATCAGCAGATTGGCGCCGCGTCCCTGGGCGACGCCGACGGGCAGCGAATACGTCTCGATCTGTCCGTCCGCATAGGCGATGTCCACGAGACAGAAGAAGGCCGGCGGTCCGGGGGACGGGATGCGCGCCCATTCGCGGACGGCTGCCTGCTCGATGCGGCGCGTCTTGGCCCCGAACCACCGTTGCCGGGGGAGATAGTCGGGCACAATGCGGGTCTGGAAGGTCTCGAGCGGGGTCCCGGCAAACAGCGACGGCCCCTCGTCACGCAGAGCGAGCAGGACCAGTTCCGGCAGTTCGACCTTCGGTTCGGCGGCTTGCCGGACGCGGTAGGCGAGCGTCGGCCGGCGCTCGGCCTGCAACTCGAACCAGAAGAAACCATAGGGCGCCAGCGTCAGGAAGTAGGGCAGCTCGCCGAGGGGCGGGAAAGGGGTGTCGCCCAACATCTCGGCCGGCGTCAGCCCCTGGAACTCGGACAGATCCAGTTCGCACGGCTGGGCAAAGCGGGACAGGTTGGCGACACACAGCACGACCGTCCCCTCGTAGCGCCGGATGTAGGCCAGGACCTTGCGGTTACGGGGATGGAGAAACTCGATCGAGCCGCGTCCGAACACCTGGTAGGCTTTCCGTACGGCGATCAGGCTCTTCATCCAGTTCAGCAGCGAGGACGGGTCTTCCAACTGGGCCTCGACGTTCACGGCCTGATAGCCGTAGACCGAATCCATGATCACGGGGCTGTAGAGCTGGGCCGGGTTGGCCCGGGAGAAGCCGGCGTTGCGATCGGCACTCCATTGCATCGGCGTGCGAACGCCGTTGCGGTCCGGCAAGTAAATGTTGTCGCCCATGCCGATCTCGTCGCCGTAATAGATTACGGGTGTGCCCTTGAGCGAGAACAAGAGGCTATTGAGCAGTTCGATGCGGCGACGGTTGTTCTGCATTAGGGGAGCAAGGCGGCGCCGGATGCCGATGTTGCAGCGCATGCGCGGGTCGGCGCTGTAGGCGCGGTACATGTAGTCGCGCTCGACGTCAGTCACCATCTCCAGGGTGAGTTCGTCATGGTTGCGGAGGAACAGGGCCCACTGGCAAACTTCGGGGATCTCGGGAGTCTGCGCCATGATCTCCACCACCGGGTGCCGGTCTTCCATTTGGAGGGCCATGAAGATGCGGGGCATCAGCGGGAAGTGGAAGGCCATGTGGCACTGGTCGCCGTCGCCGAAATAGGGCCGGACATCGGCGGGCCACTGATTGGCCTCGGCGAGAAGAACGCGGTTGGTGTAACGTTCATCGAGCCGGCGCCGGATCTCTTTAATGACGGCGTGGGTCTCCGGCAGGTTCTCGCAATTGGTGCCTTGGCGCTCCACCAAGTAGGGCACGGCGTCCAGGCGGAGGGCATCGACGCCCAAGTCCAGCCAGAACTGCATTATCTTGATGACTTCTTTGAGCACCTCGGGACTGTCGTAGTTCAGGTCCGGCTGGTGGGAGAAGAAGCGGTGCCAGTAGTATGCCCGCGCTTCCGGATCCCAGGTCCAGTTCGATGTTTCCGTATCGACAAAAATGATCCGAGCATCGGCGTACTTTTGATCCGTGTCGCTCCAGACGTAGAAGTCGCGCTCGGGTGACCCGGGGGGTGATCTGCGGGCTCGCTGGAACCACGGATGCTGATCGGAGGTATGGTTGATGACCAGCTCGATCAGAACCTGAATGTTCCGCTGGTGAGCGGCGTCGACAAACGCCTTGAAGTCTTCTAAGGTCCCATAAGCCGGGTGGACCGCGTTGTAATAAGCGATGTCATAGCCGTCGTCGCGCAGCGGGGAGGGATAGAAGGGCAGGAGCCAGAGACAGGTCACCCCGAGATCTGCGAGGTAGTCGAGCTTCTGCATGAGTCCCCGGAAGTCTCCGATGCCGTCATTGGTGCTGTCAAAAAAGGCCTTGACGTGAGTCTCATAAATGATGGCGTCCTTGTACCACAGTGGATCTTTGGCGCTGCCCTCCAGTTTCATAGTTGGTGCTCTATCCTCCCTTTCGCGGCGAAGGACGGCCCGATTCCTCTCGTGCCGCCGGGTCACATGTAATAGTCGAAGTCGCGTTCCGTACGCAGCTTGCGTCTCAGCCGAAAGATGTGCGCCGGAACAATAGTCGGGTTGAGCTCCACATAGTTTCGCGGCCCGTTCCAAAGGTACCGGGCGCCGGCCAGCAGATCGTGGACCTGATAGGGCTGGTGCGGCTCGAGGCCGAACTCGTCGAGCGGCAGCTCGACCCAGCCGGAATGGGTGTGGTGGGGATCGAGGTTCACCACCACCAGAATGATGTTGTCAAGCGCGCGGGTCCGCTTGCTGTAGCAAATGAGCTGATCGTTGTCCACGGGATGGAAGCGGAGGTTCCGGTCCTCGTGGAGCGCCGGATTCTCCCTGCGGATCGCATTGACCCGCGCGATGAGGTCCTTGAGGCTGTCGGGCCGGTCCAGAACCCAGTAGCGGACCTCGTACTTTTCCGAATTGAGGTACTCTTCGCTGCCCGGCTCGCGCGGCTGGTTCTCGCAGAGCTCGAAAGCGGGGCCGTAGATGCCGTAACTGGCGCCGAGGGTGGCCGCCAGGATGAGGCGGGCCATGAAGGCCGGCCGTCCGCCGTGCTGCAAGTACTCGGTCAGAATATCCGGTGTATTCGGCCAGAGGTTCGGCCTGAAGTATTCGCGCACTTCGGTTTGCGTCAACTCGGTCAGATATTCAGTCAGTTCGTACTTGGTGTTGCGCCAGGCAAAGTAGGTGTAGGATTGGGAGAAGCCGAGCTTGGCGAGCCGGTAGCGGACTTTAGGGCGTGTAAAGGCCTCGGATAGGAAGATCAGGTCGGGATAGTCGCGCTTCAGCTCCCCGATGAGCTCCTCCCAGAACAGGAAGGCCTTGGTGTGGGGATTGTCCACGCGGAAGATGCGGATGCCCTGGTCGATCCAGAAACGGACGACGGTTTTGAGCTCGTCCCACAGCTCGCGCCAGCGCTCGGTTTCAAAGTCGAGCGGATAGATGTCTTGATATTTCTTCGGCGGATTCTCGGCATATTGGATGGCGCCGTCCGGCCGGCGGCGAAACCATTCCGGGTGTTCCTTGACGTACGGATGATCGGGCGTGCACTGGAAGGCGAGGTCGAGGGCGATCTCCAGGCCGTACTCCTGAGCCTTGGCGACAAGCCGGCGAAAGTCTTCGAGGGTGCCGAGTTGGGGGTGGATGCTCTTGTGTCCGCCCTCCTCGGCCCCGATGGCCCAGGGGCTGCCGGGGTCGTCCGGTCCGGCCGCGAGCGCGTTGTTCTTGCCTTTGCGGTAAGAGCGGCCGATGGGATGGATTGGCGGCAGGTACAGGATGTCGAAGCCCATTGAGGCGACATACGGCAGGCGCGCTTCCACATCGCGAAAGGTGCCGTGCCGGCCGGGTTCGGTGGCGCAGGAGCGGGGAAAGAGTTCGTACCAACTGCCGAACCGGGCCCGTTTGCGGTCGACAACGATCTCCAGGATGCGGTCATAGCGCGTGGCCAGACGCCGGTCGGGATAGCATTCGACAAGCTGGGCCAGTTCCTCGGACAGCGGCGCGCCTGCGGGACGTTCAACACTGCCATCGGCCATGGATCGCAAACGTGCCGCGGCGGAGTCGAGAATGGCCTTGTCGGAGGGCGGCTGAGCCCGCTGCGCGGCAGCGGCGACGATCTGGGCGCCGATCAGCAGCTCCACCCGGACATCTTGGCCGGCGTCGATCTTCTTGCCGAGGTCCCGCCGCCAGGATTGAAACTGGTCGACCCAGCCCTCGACGGTGAATTCATAGCGGCCCATCTCGTCTACCGGAAACTCGCCCTGCCAGCGGTCGTTCGGCAGTGGGCGCATCGGGGCTTCCATCCACTCGTCGGCGCCGGCCTTGCGGTATAGGATGAGGGCACGCACAAGATCGTGCCCGTCGGCGAAGACGTCCGCTTCGACATTCACCCGGTCGCCGGCGATTCGTTTGGCGGGAAATCGTCCGGCATCGACCTGCGGGGTTACCTTCTCGATGATGACACGGCGGCGTCCGTCGCTTTGCATCCAATGTTCCCCTTTATTGTTTGGTTTATCGCCCTGGCGGGGAGGGGCTTCGCTATCTATCTTCTTATGTTAGCGACAATCGAAGCACGGCCGCAGCGGCGGGGTCATTGCGGCTGCGGGATCGGCTAATCTGAAGGACGGTGGCGGAGATCAAGGCGGTAATGTTCGACTTGGGCGGGGTGATCGTGCCGCTCGACTTTGCGCGCGCCTACGCCCGCATGGGATCGCGGTGCCATCTCCCGCCGGGGGAGATTCGGCGGCGGATCAGCTCGACGGGCGCGGTCGAGCTGTTCGAGACGGGGCGCATTGCAGCGGAGTCCTTCATCCAAGAGATCTGCGCGGCGCTGAATCTCAGGCTGTCGCACGAGGAGTTCAGCGAATTATGGGGGAGCATCTTCCCTCCGCGGACGCTGATCCCGGAGCGGCTGTTGGAGTCCCTGCGGCGCCGGTACCGGCTGCTGCTGCTATCGAACACCAACGTCCTGCACTTTTCCTATATCCGGCGCAACTATCCGCTGATGAAGCATTTCGACGACTTCGTGCTGTCGTATGAGGTCGGTGTTTTGAAACCGGAGCCGGGGATTTATCAGGCGGCGGTGGCGCGGGCGGGCTGCCGTCCGCAGGAGTGTTTTTTTACGGACGACGTGCGGGAGAACGTGGACGGGGCGCGCCGACAAGGGATGCAGGCGACGCAGTTCTTTTCTCTGGAAAGCCTGCAACAGGACCTGCGCGACCACGCCATCGAGTTTTGCTCCGAATGAGACCGCGGCGCCGGATCAGAGGAGTTCCGTTTCGATGGGTTCGGTTGGAACCGGTTCGGCCGCCGCCGTTTGGCCGCCAGGCGGGGGTGTGGCGCCAAGGAACGCCAGCAACTCCTCGGTCGAACCGTCGAAGAACTGGTCGACCAGTTCCTGCACAGCCATCCGCCGCAGCTCCTCCCGGCCGACCAGAGGCGAGTAGACGAAGGACCGCCCCACTTTACGGCGCTCAACGCTGCCGCGCTTGGCAAGCCGGTCCAGCACTGTCATGACGGTAGTGTAGGCGAGGTCGCGGCTCTTCGTGAGCACCGCGCGGACATCCCTGACGGTCCCGTCGCCCACCCGCCACAACGCCTTCAGGCACTCCAGCTCGAGCGGGGGCGGGATATCGCGCGCGGCGCCGCTCTTGCGCATTTATTCTTCCCGGCCCAGGGCCTCCTGGAGCTTTTCTGCGAAGAGCGACTGTTGGGTCTTGCGGCCGCCCTCTTCGGCGGGCGCCGGCGGCGAGGCCACGGCGGGTTCTCCCTCGCCGGCGAGATACTTCTCTTTCTTGAGCACAAAGCGCTCCAGGGCATAGCTGAAAGAGGTCCAGGCGCCCTCGATTTGAGAATCCTTGGTGATGAGCGACCGCATGTTCTCCATCTTCGAATCCAGATTGTCGAGGTAGTGCAGCAGCAGCGCCTCCGGGAAGACCGGAACCTTGGGCGAGCCGAACTCCAACTCGCCGTGATGGCTCAGCACCATGTGATCCAGCAGCGCTCGGAGCCGGGGAGGGAAGTCCGGAATCCGGCGCACCTTCTCGTCGATCAGGCGGAGGCCGATGATGATGTGGCCGAGCAGTTGGCCGTCGTCGGTGTAGCCGAAACTGCGGCGATAGGACAGCTCGTAGATTTTGCCGATGTCATGGAGAATCGCGCCGGCCAGCAGCAAGTCGAGATCGATGTAAGGATAATGCCCGGCGGCAAAGCGGCACAGGCCGCACAAGGACAGCACGTGCTCGATCAAGCCTCCCAGATAGGCGTGGTGGACCGACTTGGCGGCGGGCGCCTGGCGGTAGCGCGCGGCGATCTCTTCATCGGCGAACATCGTCTGGAGCAGGGCCTTCAAGTGCGGGTTGGCAATCCCCTCGATGATACCCTGCAACTCTCGGAACATCTCCTCGGGATCCCGGCTGGAAGCGGGAAAAAAGTCGGAGAATTCGATCTCTGCCTCGTCGGCCCGCTTCAGCTTGTGGATCGTGAACTGCGGTTTGTTTTGATAGACCTGGATCCGTCCCTTGGCGACAATGAAGTCGTCGCGGTCGAATGTCTCCATCACCTCGGCGACGTTGTCCCACATCTTGGCGTCAATTTCGCCGGTGCAGTCCACTAGGGAGAGCGAGAGGTAGGGCTCGCCGGATTTTTTTTGCCGGATGTCCTTGGATTGGACCAGGAAGGTTGAGGTGACATCCTGGCTTGGGCGCAGGTCGCGAACGTAGATGGATTTCATTCGGGTAGTGTCATCTAGAGCTGCTCTTAGGGCTGGCCTTGGTGCCGGGGATCGGGATCACCCATAACAGCTTCTTGCGGCCCCGCTTGGCAATGACTTCTTCCTTTGTCACGGTTTCGGGCGTCAGCTTGGCCGGATCGGTCCAGCTTGTATCTTTCCCAGGGGCCGCCGCCGTGTCCACGTAACCATCCTTGATTTCCAGGTACGCCTGGTGGCGAAGCTGGGTCAGGTACTCCCGCACCTTCGGCTCGAAGCGCGGGCCGTAGAGCTTGCCCATAATCTCGTTCTCGACCTCCTCCAGATGCGCCAAGCCGGCCTGGTGATGGGCCGTCACCTTGAGGATCAGGAAGCCGTTGTCAGTCTTGATCGGGTCGGTCACGTAGCCTTTTTCTTTGTCCCAGATCAGCGCCTCAATGTCCTTCCTGAGGTCGCCTTTCTTCCACCCGCCCAGGTCGCCGCCGTTTTCGGCGGTCACGGCGTCGGAGTGCTCTTTCGCCAACTCGTCGAACTTCTCGCCGCGGCGCGCCCGCTCGACGAGGTCTTTGGCTTTTTTCTCGGCCTCGGCCAAGGCGTCGCCCTCCTTGCCCTCAGTCGAGATGAGGATTTCCTGCAGGAAGACCCGCTCCTCGCGGACGAATTCGTCCTTGTGCTCCTCGTAATACTTGACAACTTCCTCGCGCGGGATTGCGATCTTGCTGCCTACTTCTTGGCCCAGCACGCGCTGGGAGAGGAAACCGTTCTTTACTTCCTCCTTGAAATCCTCGAACCGCATGCCGGTCTGCTCGCGGACCAACTGAGCGAATTTGTCCTGATCGGCGATCTTGTACTGTAACATCAAGTCGGCCATGTACTTGCTGACTTCCTGGTCGACCTTGAGGCCCAGTTGATCGCCGCGCTGGATCAGAAGCAGATGATCAATTCGGTCGCGCAGCAAGTGCGGTTCGCGCTTTTGCAGCAGCTCTTGGATCTGCGACTCGGGCACGTTGCGGCGCTTGAGATCTTCCAGCGCCGCCTGGCGCGCTTGCTCGAGGTCCCGCCTGGTGATGATCGCTCCATTGACCTTGGCGATAATCTCCTCGATGACCTCGACTTCCTGGTCGGTCTTGGTGTCGCCGGCAGCCCATATCGCCGGGCACATCGCCAACAGAATGACCGGAAGGGCAACCCAGGGTTTCATACACTCTATTATCCGATATGTGCGTCGGACTTTCAGCGCGCCAGCCCGCCCCATTGCGCCGGGCCTGGGGTGTCCGGAGACGGTCCGCCCTGTGGTCATGCTAATTGGCGCATGTGGCGTTCGAGCGCCTGGAGTACTCTTGAGGGGTCCGGCGAGCCGTTCAGCGGCAGCCGCAGGACACCGGAAGGAGTAAATTGCGCCCCTTGTTCGGTCTGGACGAGCTGCATCAGGCGGTGTGGATCCAGCTTCGATTCGGGGTGGAATTTGATGTGGATCATCCCCTCCCGCCGCTCGATCAGCTCGATGCCGGAGCGCTCAGCCAGCGCCTTTAGCACTGAGAAGCGCACCAGGTTGTGCACGGGTTCAGGAGGCGATCCATAGCGGTCTTCGAACTCCTCGAGCACCTGCCGCGCCTGGTCGGGGTCTCTGGCCTCGGCAATTCGCTTGTAGGCCCGCAGCCGCTGCTGCTCGTCCGTGATGTAGTCCGGCGGGATCCGGATATCCAGGCCAAGGTTCAATGTGGAATGGATCTCGGGCGCCACTTCCTCGCCCTTCAGCTCCTGCACGGTCTGCTCGAGCAGGCGCAGATAGGTGTCAAAGCCCACCAGATTAATGTGGCCATGCTGCTCGCCGCCGAGCAAGTTGCCGGCTCCGCGCAATTCCAGGTCCAAGGCGGCGATTTTGAAGCCCGAGCCTAGCTCACTGAATTCTTTCAGCGCCGCCAGCCGCTTGCGGGCGACGTCGCTGAGCTGGGCCTCGGGCGAGACCAGCAGGTAGGCGTACGCGCGCCGGTTCGACCGGCCGACACGGCCGCGGAGCTGATAGAGTTCCGCCAGCCCGTAGCGGTCGGCGTTCTCGATGATCATCGTGTTGGCCAAGGGAATGTCGAGGCCGTTTTCGACGATGGTGGTGCTGACGAAGACGTCGAATTCGTGCCGCATGAAGCCGAGCAGGACCTTTTCCAGCGCCGCCTCCTTCATCTGCCCGTGGGCCACCGCGATGCGCGCCTGAGGCACTAATTCTTGTATCGCCGCCGCCCGCTCCCAGATGGTTTCGATCCGGTTGTGGATGTAGTAGACCTGTCCGCCACGGGCCAATTCCTGCTCGATCGCTGTTTTGACCAGTTCCGACTGGTAGTGGGCGACCGTGGTCTGGATGGCCAAGCGGTCCTTTGGCGGCGTCTCGATCACGGAAAGGTCGCGCAAGCCGACGAGCGACATGTGCAGCGTCCGCGGAATTGGCGTCGCGCTCATCGTGAGAACGTCGACGTTCTTTTTGATCTGCTTTATCTTCTCCTTGTGCCGGACGCCGAAGCGCTGTTCCTCGTCGATGATGAGCAGCCCGAGGTCGCGGAACTGAACGTCTTTGGACAACAGCCGGTGGGTGCCGATCAAGATGTCGACCTTGCCGTCGGCGGTGTCCGCCAGGACCGCCTTCAATTCTTTGCGCGAGCGGAAACGGCTCACCATCTCCACCCGCGCGGGAAAAGGTGCAAAGCGGCTGCGGAAGGTTTCGTAGTGCTGGAAGCACAGCACGGTGGTCGGGGCGAGGACGGCGACCTGTTTGCCGTCGCCCAGCGCTTTGAAGGCGGCCCGCATGGCGACCTCGGTCTTGCCGTAGCCGACGTCCCCGCACAGCAGGCGGTCCATGGGCTGGGTGCGCTCCATGTCCCGTTTGATCTCGCGCGCGGCGGTGAGCTGGTCCTCAGTCTCGACGAATTCGAAGGCGTCCTCAAACTCGCGCTGCCAGTTGCTGTCAGCGGAGAAGGCGTAGCCTTCGGCCAACTGGCGTTCGGCATAGAGCCTGAGGAGCTCGTCGGCCATGTCGCGCATTTTCGCCTTGACACGGTTCTTCGTGCGGTTCCAGGTGATGCCGCCCAGCCGGTCCAGTGTCGGTGCAAGGCCTCCGGTCGCGCGGAACTTCTGGATGAGGTCGAGGCGGTTCAGGGGGAGGTACAGCTTGGCCTCTCCGGCGTACTCGATCAGCATGAAGTCGCCGGTCTGCCCGCCATGAGAAATTTCCCGGATCCCCAGATACCGGCCGATGCCGTGGGTGGCGTGGACGACGTAGTCGCCCGGCTTCAGGTCCGCGATGTCGGCGGCAAAGACCCCCGCATGCCGCCTCCGTGACGGTGGCCGCGCCACCAGTTCGGAAGTGTCAAACAGGTCCTCCCAGCCGATGACTGCCAATCGGCTCTCCGGCAGCACGACACCGCGGCGGACGGCGCCCTTGACCAGGAAGATGTTTGAGACGGATCCGGCCAGCCACGCCCGCTCCGCCAGGTATGGAGGAGTTCCGCCCGAGATCTCCAGACCAAGCTGGAAGGGCAGAGAATACTCGTGGAAGATGTCGGCCAGCCGCTCGACTTCGCCCGTCGAGGGGGCGAAGAAAACCACCCGGTGTCCCTGCTGTATCAGGTTCCGGGCTTCGGAAACGGCGATCGGAATGTTGCCGTGGAACACCATCGAGGGCCGCGAGGGGATGTGGAACGACGCCGCGCCGGATGAGCCGGGGTCGGCCTCGAGTTCGAGTTCGCGCAGCAGCAGCCGGTCCGCTTTTGCGGTCTCCTGCTCGAATTCCTCCCAATGCCAGTAGTTGGATTCTGGTGGGCAGGCGGGCACCCGCGGAGAGCTCTCCAAGCGGGCCCACAGTCGGTCGGCCGCCGACCGGACCTGCTCCGGCTCGTCGATGACGACCGTGGCGTTCGCCGCCAGGTCCAGCAGCGAAGAGCTGCGAGGGCGTGCCAGCGGCACCAGGAACTCCCAGCCCGGGAAGATCTCGCCCGGCGGGGGCGGATGCTCAAGGCTCACTTTCTCTGCCAGCTCCGCCAGCAGCCGCCGGTCGCGCGGCCACTCCGACAGCGGCAGGATCGTGCACTGGGTGGTCTTTTCGACGGACCTTTGCGTGGTGACGTCGAACCGGCGAATCGACTCGATCGTGTCGGCAAAGAATTCGATCCGGTAGGGCCGGGTCGCCTCGACCGGAAAGACGTCCAGAATGCCGCCGCGGACCGAGTACTCGCCTTCCATCTCGACGGGCTCGCGGCGTTGGTAGCCTGCGCTTTGCAGGTGTTCGGTGATGAGTTCCATCGGCCAGTCCTCGCCCACTTGGAGCGTGAGGGCGAGTTGCCGGTAAAAGTCGGCGCTGGCGGTCTTCAGCAACGCCGCGCCGACCGGCGCGACACTGATCTGGGCTTTCCCTTCAGCCAACCGCCACAATCCAACCGCACGCTGCTCACAGACCTCCGGGTGCGGGGACAGTCCCTGGGACGCCAGCACATCCGGGGCGGGGATCAGTTGCGGGCGGGGAACGGCCGGATCGCTCACCAGCAGGTTGAAGAAGGTGTCCAGAAGCTCGCTTAGCGTCTCAGCTTGCTTGCTACCCTCGGCGACGACCAGCAGCGGCCGGCCCGTGGCCTGCCAGAGCAAAACCAAGCAGGCGGCCTTGGCGGTGCTAGTCAGCCCGGTAAGACAATACGTCCGCGGCTCGGGTTGGGCTCCGCGGCTCAGCCAACGGCGGAGCAGCCGCTGGTACTCGGGATGCCGGCCGAGCTGCTGAAACAGGTCACGGATCCCTGGATGAATCACGGCTGGCGCTGGAGAATCTCCTCGACGATCGCGGTTGTCGAGTAACCCGGCTCGAGGGGGAGTGCGAAGACTTTGCCGCCGGCGGCCTCCACTTCCTCCCGCCCGGCAATGTAGTGCGCCCAGTCGGCCCCTTTTACCAGGACGTCCGGGAGCACGGCGGCGATCAGTTCCGTTGGGGTGTCCTCATCGAAGAACGTCACCACATCCACCGCCTGGAGGCCGGCGGCCAGCTCGGCGCGGTCCTGCTCGGGGATGAGCGGCCGGGTGGGTCCCTTCAGCCGGCGGACGCTGGCGTCCGTGTTGAGGGCCAGAATCAGCACATCACCGAGCGACCGTGCCCGCTCCAGGAGGCGGATGTGGCCGGGATGCAGCAGGTCGTAGCAGCCGTTGGTGAACACCACCGCCTTCCCCTCGTTCCGCCACTGCGCCCGGAGCTCGAGCAAGTCGGCCCTGGGCACAATCTTCCCCATGACTGCATTGTACGGCAGCCGTTGTCGCCGGGACCGTGAAGCCAGGAGACTCACCGGGGAAGAACGACTGGCGCACCGTTGTCCGTCTGCACGTCGCGGACGCCGCCAAAGCCGGCGGGGATCTCAGTGACAAACACGAGGAACTCCGTTTTCAGACGCTGCCGCCCGCCGATCCAGCGGTATGCCGGGACACCGAACAGCGACCCGCGTTCCACGCTCTTTCGCAACCCTTCGGCGAACGGGGAACTGCCGAACTCGATTCCCCGCGCCACAACCTGGCCGTTCCAGGGACGCGTTTGGTTGCTCCGGTTCTCTTGCCAATCCGCCAGCCAAGGATTGCCGCCGGCAGGAAAGACATATCCGATCAGAATGCGGAAGTCGCTGTGGTAGAGGGTGAAAAACTGGAGCGAGCGAGACGGGTCCAGAAGCAGGGCGTAGTACGTCCCCGCGTGCGGCTTGGCCTGAAAGGCCCGGAGATCGACACGGTTGCCGTCAGCCGAAGTGCCCTCGGGCCACTTCACCTCGGATCCCGGCATCAGCGACGTGGCGCCGGGCCGGCCTGCGCCGACCAGGCCACGGGTTGCCGAGACGTCAAGAAAGGTCTTGCCCGGCTCGACAAACGGAGGCCCGAAAGTGGCGTGCTGCATCCAGTTGATCGGGCGGTCATAGGGCGTCAGGTTTTCCACCCATTCCTCGACCCGCGCCCAGCGGGCACCCCGCTTGAGCGTGATGGCGCGCTCCACCCGGAACTGCGTTTTCGGCAGGTGCGCGCCGTAGCGCAGCGTAATCTCATCGTCGCGCTCTTCAACCGCAATTTTCGGCCATTCCACGATCGGCGCCTCGCCGTGATTGCCGAGCCCGGCCCGCGCCTCGTCCGGGGAAGGCGGACCGTAGAAGGGAAAGCAAAGCAGGTGGCCCATATATCCGCTCGATAGCCAGCGGTGGCTCGAATCCCCGTAAAGGGCGTCGTGGCGGGCCGGATCGTAGGTGTGAGGATCGATGGTGGGGTAGTGAGGCACCCGCATCGGATTGACGTTCAGCTTTGGGTCGTCTGAAATCAACCGGATCTCAGCCAGGTGCCCGCCGCCTGGGAGCGCGCTGAGGCGCATGTAGCCGTTGTCCAAGACAAACGCATCGCGCCCGTGGAGCTTCTCCTGCCGGAACGCAGGCTTCGCCAGCGCTCGTCCACTTTCGGCATCTACCTGGAGTCGCAGCGGTTGGCCCGTGGCGGCTGCGGCGGCAAGTATGGTTAAGAGCACCGGACGGGAGATCATAATGCTCCGTTATAGCAGCAACGGCCTGGATGGGGAGTGAAAGAATCGCGCGGTCGTTGCGCAAAAGCCGCATTTCCGATATGGTTTATATAGTTCGGTCTTCCGCCGAACTCAGAGGAGGCAAAAAATGGGGGATTATGCACACCCGGAAGTCTTGGTTTCAACGGATTGGGTCGCTCAGCATGCTGGCGACCCCAAGGTAAGGATCGTGGAAGTGGATGTGGACACGGCCGCCTACGACGAAGGGCATGTTCCCGGGGCGATTGCCTGGGCCTGGAACAGCCAGCTTTGCGACACCGTTCGCCGTGACATCCTGTCCAAGGAGCAGTTCGAGGAGCTAATGGCGAGCTCCGGCGTCTCCAATGACACGACCGTGGTGATCTACGGGGACAGCAACAACTGGTTCGCGGCGTGGGCGCTCTGGCAAGCGAAGATTTACGGCCACCACGATGTCCGGCTGATGAATGGGGGCCGTAAGAAGTGGGTGGCCGAAGGCCGGGAGCTCACCAAGGAGGTTCCCACGGTGAGCCGGGCGAGCTATCGGGCCTCGGAGCCGGACCTGTCCCTGCGGGCGTTGCTGGCGGAAGTTCAGGAGGCCAGCCGGAATCGCTCGGCAGGTTTGGTGGACGTGCGCAGTCCGCAGGAATTCACCGGCGAGATTCTGGCCCCGCCGGGGCTGCCGGAGACGTGCCAGCGGGGAGGCCACATCCCGGGAGCGCGGAACATTCCGTGGGGAAAGGCCTGCAACGAGGACGGAACCTTCAAATCCTACGATGAGCTGAAGCAGCTTTATGGCGCCGAGGGCATTGACGGCTCGAAACCCGTGATCGCTTACTGCCGGATCGGGGAACGCTCGAGCCACACGTGGTTCGTGCTGAAGTACCTGTTGGGAATGCCGAACGTCAAGAACTACGACGGGTCCTGGACGGAGTGGGGCAATTTGGTGGGTGCCCCGGTTGAGAGGGGGGCCGCCAAGGCGGCCGCGTGAGGAGTGAGGTCATGAAAGCGGAAGACTATTCTGTGCGGACGCTGGAGGTGGAGGGTTGGCCGGTTCGCCTGACGAGTTACAAGCTGGGCGATTTCTACCACACCCAGGCCGACAACGTATCTCCGGGCGCCTCGCTGGCGCGGACGACGGGAGCGACGAAAGAGGACGCCGAGCGCAAGGCCATCGAGCAAGCACGCGCGGCGCTGCTCAAGACTCGGCGGCTAAAGGTCTGAGGTGTCGCGGACGGCGGCCGGGTCAGGGGCCGTGGTTTTCGGCGGCGAACTGCACGGTCAAGCCGTCGGGATCCGGGAAATACACGCGGCTTGCTTCGCGGCGCGGGTTGAGCCCGTGGCGCTGGAGCTTTGCCACCACTGCCGCCACCTCGTACTCCTCGATCGACAGGCAGTAGTGGTCCATCGCGCCAGGTCCGCGCCCCTGGAACAACGCCAGGAAATTCCGGCCGACGCTTAGAAAACAGGAGTTGCCCGATTGCCTCGCCACCGGCAGGCCGAAGACCGCCTGGTAAAAATCGCGGGAACGGCCCACGTCCCGGACGCGCAAGGCCACGTGATTGACGTCGGCGGCGTGAAACAACGCCTCGGGTTTAGGATCCGCTTCGTAGGCGGCGGTGACCTGCTGCCGGCGGTGATCCCGGGCGCAGGGGTGAACTTCGAGGCCGTCGGGGTCGCGGATGGCCCAGACGCCCGCCGCCCGCTGGTACGGCCGGTAGCCCCCGTCCTTCAGCTTCCGGGCGGCCTCGGCGGCATCGAAGTCTTCGACCGCGATCGCGAAGTGGTTCATTCCAGCCGGCTCACCCCGGAACAGCGCGACATAGTTGCGCCGCAGGCCGAGAAAGCAGGAGGTCTCGGTTTCTTCGATGACCCGGGCGGCCACGACGCGACGATAGAATTCTCGAGAACGCGTCAGGTCGGGCACATTCAGCGCGATGTGCTGGATTTCAGCCGCGCGAAACAGGGCGGCGGCCGGCCGGGCGGTTAACCCGCAGGCGGTCAGCCCGAGCGACGAGCGGAGCCAGGCTCGTCGTGTCGATTTCTCGAAAATCCTCGACCGAAGGACGCGAGTGGGGCCGAGCTCGTCCGAAGAAAAGTTAGCCGCGGATGGACCCTGATCAACAGGGATTATCGGTGGTGGATTCGAGGGTTCTGCGGCCTCTCTGGAGCGAATTGCTTCCGCCGGCGGCCTCATCCCCTTGCCCTCCTTCTGAGCCTCTCGGTGTAACAGGTGCTGAACCCATTATGCCGCAAGCTGAAGCCCGCGCCACTCGGGCAGTGAACCTGTAGTGGGCAGAGGCGGGGCAGGCACAAGTCAGCAGGGCGTGTTTTGGGGGTGCGGTAGCGCGGGAGGGCGGGCCTTGTGCCATAATCATGGTCGCCGCACTAGCTCACGCCATGCGCACTATTGTCCAGATCTCTCTCGACCTCACGAGCATTGAGGAGGCCGTGCGCACGGCCGAAATGGCACTGCGGGCCGGCGTGGACTGGCTGGAAGCCGGCACGCCGCTGATACTGGCTGAAGGCCTGAACAGCGTAAGAACCCTGCGGCGTCACTTCCCGGAGACGCCGATTGTGGCCGATCTGAAGACCATGGACGGCGGTTATCTTGAAGCCGAGATGATGGCTCGCGCGGGCGCCACCCACGTCGTGGTGATGGCGCGCGCGCACGAGGAAACGCTGCGCGAGGTGGTCCGCGCCGGCCGCGATTACGGCGTCAAGGTTATGGGGGACAACTTGGCTTGCGACGACATGGCCGGCGCCGCGAGGTGGCTGGAAGAGATGGGCTGCGATTACATCGTCCACCACATCGGCTATGACCAGCGGCGCGGCATCGCGGCCCGCGGCCTCCGCATGCCCAGTCCGCTGGACCAGTTGCGCGAAGTGGTCGCCGCTGTTGGCATTCCCGTCCAAGCGGTGGGCGGGCTCACCATCGAGCAGGCAGTGAAGACGCCCGAATACGGCGCGCCGCTGGTGGTGATCGGGGCGCCGCTGGTAATTGACGCGGACGCCTTCAAGATCGCCGGCGGCGATGTGGAAGCCTCGCTTCGCGTCATCTGCGAGAAGGTGCATTCCTACGGCGACGTCCCGGTCGGGAGGGCGCAGTGAAGCAGCCTGCCGTGGTCCAACTATGCCCCCGCAGGCATTGCGTAGAGCTGCGTGAGATCGAGCGTCCGCGGATCGGCCCCGAGGATGTGCTGCTGGCTGTCGCCGCCGTCGGCGTTTGCGGGAGCGACCTGCATCAGTGGACGGCGGAACACAGTTGGCCGGTGAACTACCCGGTCGTTCTCGGTCACGAGTTTGCGGGCTTCATCGCCGAGGTGGGTGAGGGCGTCAGAGGCTGGAGGGAGGGCGACCGAGTGGTGAGCGAGACCGCCGCCGTCATCGACCCCCACAGCCCGATGAGCCGGCAGGGGCTTTACAACCTCGATCCCAGTCGGAAGGGGTTCGGCTACGGAGTTGACGGCGGGATGACGCTCTATGTCCGGACGCCGGCCCGCTGCCTGCACCGCGTTCCCGACGGGTTGCCGCTTGACAAAGCGGCTCTGGCCGAGCCCTGTTGCGTCGCCTATCATGCTGTGGCCGTCAACTCCGCCGTCCGGCCCGGCGACCGCGTCGTCGTCCTGGGTCCGGGACCCATCGGCTTGCTCTGCGCCGCGGTTGCCCGCCTCCACGGAGCTGTGGTCGCGGTTGTCGGCCTGGAGCGCGACGCCGGCCGCCTGGAAATCGCGCGCCGGTACGGCTGCACTTCCGTGGCCGGTGATGTCAGGGAGTGGGCTTTTCAGTGCGACGGTCTCGGCGCGGATGGCGTTATCGACGCGGCCGGCGTCTCCACAGCGCTCAAGACCGCGCTGGAGATCGTCCGGCCCGCGGGCTGGATCACGAAAGTGGGTTGGGGCCGCGAGCCGCTGGAGTTTTCGCTGGACCCGCTGGTTCAGAAGAACGTGCGCCTGCAAGGCAGCTTCAGTCATAACTGGCCGATTTGGGAGCGCGTCTTGGATCTTCTCGCGGGCGGCTCGCTCGATCTCGAGCCGCTCATCGGCGGCGTCTGGCCGCTCGAGCAGTGGCTTGACGCCTTCGAGGCCATGTACAGCGGCCGAATCGCGAAGGCGGTGCTGAAACCGCATGAATAAGTGGGAAGTCGCCTGATGCCTAAATTGGCCGCGTTTCCGAAAGCCTTCCTGGATCAGCTCTGCGTCGATGGCTCGATGACTATGCGCCAGTGGATCGAGCTGGGCGCGACGCTGGGAGTCGAGGGGCTGGAATTCTATGCGGGGTTCCTCGAACTCAAGGACCTGGCCGCCTGTGCCGAGGCCCGCGGCATCGCGGCCGCCTACGGGCTCGAAATCCCGATGTTCTGCTGTTCACCGGACTTCACGCATCCGGACGCCGCCTTCCGGTGCGAGCAAATTGACCGCGAGAAACGCTGGATCGACATGACCGCCGCTCTGGGGGGCCGCTACTGTCGCGTCCTATCCGGGCAGCGGCGTCCGGAGGTATCGCGGGCCGACGGCCTCCGCTTTGCCGCCGAAGCCATCGAAGCCTGCCTGCCGCACGCCGCCTCAGCGGGTGTCACGCTCGTGATGGAGAACCATTACAAAGACAACTACTGGCAGTATCCCGAGTTCGCCCAAAAGATGGACGTTTTCTGCGAGCTGGTGGACCGGATCCAGGCGCCGAACTTTGGGGTCAACTATGATCCAAGCAACACGCTGCTGGCGGGCGAGGATCCGCTCGAACTCCTCCGCCGCGTCCGGCATCGCGTTGTCACTATGCACGCCAGCGACCGTTATCTGGCCGAAGGCACGCTGGAGGACCTGCGCCGCGAGGAGGACAGCACAGGCTACGCCCGGCGGCTACGGCACGGGACGATCGGCGAGGGGTTAAACGACTATGACGCCATCTTCACTGAACTCGCCGCCGGCGGCTTCGACGGCTGGATCAGCATCGAGGACGGCGTGGAGAGCATCGAGCAGATGCACCGCAGCGTCGCGTTCCTCAAAGAGAAGATCGGCCGGTACTGGCCGTGAGGCTGTCAGAAGCTCCATGGCCTCCCGCAACGCAGCCGCCGGGGAGACTCATTCCGAGAGGCGCTCAGCTAGAGCGATCAGGCAGGCAGAGGCTGGACACGTTAGCTGGAAACACGGGCGGGCGGACTGAGTCGGCCTGCCATCCGAAGAGGAACTCCGCCGCCGGCCCGCATACCCGTCCCTGGCAGGGGCCCATGCCACACCGTGTGTACAGCTTCGCCGAGCGCCACGACCGGTGGCCGGCCAGCTTCCCCAGCTCGATATCCTCGCAGCGGCAGACGATCGTCTCGGGCTGTGCCAGCTCTCGCAATTCGCCGCGGAGGGAAAAGTTCTCCTCGAGCGCGGCCTGCAAGCGGCGTCCCCGGCGGCGCGCCCAAAACAGGCGCCGGGCCTCGTCCTTGCGGCCGACGGCGGCCAAGCCGGCGATCCGGCCTTCGATCAGAGCCAGCTCGAGCCCTCCGGTCCCGGTAACTTCTCCGGCGGCATAAACACCGATGACGTCAGTTTGTTGCCAGTCGTCGACTTGCACCCCGCCCGGTCGGACTGTGCAGCCGAGCAAGCGCGCCAGTTCGAGATTTGGCACGAGCCCGAAGCCGCACGCCAGATAGTCACACGGCTCTTCCCACACCCGAGCGCCACGCCGCAGGGTTACGGCTCTCACGCAGTTATCTCCTGTGGCCGCAACGGGCCAGCAGCCGGTCAAGTAGCGAACCCCGCGCAGCCGCCAGGTGAAACGGGCCCCTTCGAGCAGCTTGCGGGGCCCCGTGGTCAGGCTTGCAGCGAAGGAAGCGACAAGCCGTAAGGATGCCTGTTCGGCGATGAGCGGCACTGTGGCGCCCAAGCGCCGCAGGCCCGCCGCAGCCGCCACCAACAGCGGCCCCGTGCCCGCTACCACTACCCTCTTGCCGGCAACGGGCAGACTGCCTTTCGCCAGCGCCAGAAGACCTCCGGCGCCCACAACGTTCGGTAGGGTCCAACCGGGAAAGGGCAGAAACCGCTCCCTGGCGCCGGTGGCCAGGATCAGTTTGCCGAAGGCGAGCGCCCGCACTTTGCTGTGTGTTTCGATCAACAAGACGCGCGCCTCGGGCAGCCCAATCACGCGCGCGCCGCTGATGAGCTCGATGGGGGATGCCGCCAGCCGGCTCAACCACCGTCCCGACGTTCGCGACATCGGATGGTCCGCCTCCCCCCGCCAGATCTGCCCGCCCGGCGCCGGGTTGTCGTCGATGAGGGCCACTCCCCGAGCGTAGCGGGCGGCCGAACAAGCGGCGGCGATGCCGGCGGGGCCTGCCCCGGCGACCACGACGTCGTAGTTGCTCTCACTCGCCATCGGTCCGCACGTCCATCCCGTTCCGGCAAATGATCTGGCAGCTTCGCTGATGGGCTCGCCCATCGATCGTCACCCGGCACTCGAAGCAGATCCCCATCCCGCATAGCGGCCCGCGGGGCTCGCCTGTCACGGAACGCCGGCACCAACCCGTTCCAGACAACAGCACCGCGGTCGCTACGGTAGCTCCGGCCGGGGCCGAAACCGCCCTGCCATTTACCTTGACTGTAACTTCGTCAGCCATGGCATTCCGGACACTGGCGGGCCGGGAGGTAGGGTTCGATCGGGATGGCGGCGTATCCGCCTGTGAAATGCTCCGCCAGCAGCCGGGCGGTCGCCAGACTAGTCGTCATCCCATGACCCTCGTGCCCCGTCGCCAAGTACAGCCGGTGGGAACCGGGCCACGGGCCGATGAGCGGCAGCCTTCCCTCGGTGGCCGCCCGGAAGCCCGTCCATGTTCGAATCACGGATAAACCCGCCAGACCGGGCAAATACTCGACCGCGCGGTTCAACATCCGGGCGAGCACTCGGTGCTCGACACGCGGATCCTCTGTGCCGAACTGACGGGAGGAGCCGATCAGCACCTGTCCGGTCGGGCGCGGCTGCACGTTAAATGCGACGGACTCCTTGGCTGTCCCATGGGCGCTTTTGAGGTAGCCGAGCTCGACCAGTTGGCGCCGCAGGAAGCCGGGGTAACGGTCTGTGATGGCCAGGTGGCCCTTCCGCGGCCGGACCGGAAGGCCGGGGGTAAGTTGCGGCGCCCAGGTTCCCGCGGCGTTGATGACCAGTCCCGCCGACAGCGCCGTCCCGTCGCTGAGCCGCACTTCCCCGTTTTCCAGCGCCACGGCCCGCGTTCCTAGGTGCAGCTCCGCGCCGCGGCTGCGCGCCTGTTCGACCAGCCAGGCCGCCGCGCACGGAGCGTAGATCACGCTGTCGCCGGGAACCAGGAGCCCTCCGGCCAGTCCCGGCCGCAAGTTCGGCTCGGCCTCGGCGAGCGCTCTGCCGTCCAAGAGCTCGCTTCTCACGCCCCGCTCTCGGAAATAGTCGTGCTTGCGGCGCGCCAGGGCAAACTCTTCCTCGTCCGCCGCCACCCAGATCGTGCCGCAACGGGTGTACTCGGCTGCCGGCGGCAGGGCGGGCGCGAGTTCCTGCCAGAGATCCAGCGAGTACTTCGTCAGGGCGAACTCCGCCTCCGAGCCATCCATCACCACCAGATGACCCATTCCCGCCGCCGTCGCGCCGCCGCCCACGACGTCCGGTTCGACGAGCGCCACCGACAAGCGTTTGGACGAGAATGCCTCCGCGCACGCGGCTCCGACAATGCCTGCGCCGATCACTACGACATCCGCTGTCCGCTTCACTTTCGAATCCCCATGCAGAAGGGGTCGTTTGGGTCAAGAATCAGCGTCGCTTCGGCGTTGACGTACGCTGAACCTCTGATGGCGGGCAGAACGCGGCCGCCCTCGACCTTGAGGATGGTCGCCTCGAACAGGCTGCCGACAATGCTTTCCTGACGCCACACGCCTCCCTCGCCCAATATGCCATCGGCCGCCAGGCAGGCCAGCTTGGCGGATGTGCCGGTGCCGCACGGCGAGCGGTCGTAGGCCTTGCCCGGGCACAGCACGAAGTTCTTGCTGTCGGCATCTTCCCGTTCCGGCGGGCCGAACAGCTCGATGTGATCGATCTCCTGGCCGTAGTCCCCCGTGATACCCTGCGACGCCAGCGCCTGCCGGATCCGCCAGGCAAAGCCGGTCAGGTGTTCGACGTTGCGCAGCGCGATCTCCTGCCCGTGATCGTGAACGAGAAAGAACCAGTTGCCTCCCCAGGCCACGTCCCCGTGCACCAAGCCGTGGCCCTCAACCTCGACGCTGACCTGTTTCGCGGTTCGATAGCTCGACACGTTTCGGATGGTAACTTCCCCGGATTCGTGGAGGAGGGCGGTAATCGTGCCCGCCGGGGTTTCGATGAAGTGCCGGCCGGGGCGTATGCGCCCCAGGTGTCGCAGCGTGGCCACCACTCCGATGGCGCCGTGGCCGCACATTCCCAAGTAGCCGACATTGTTGAAGAAGATCACGCCGGCGGTGCAACGCTGATCGGCCGGCTTGAACAGCAGCGCCCCGACCAGTACGTCAGAGCCCCTGGGCTCGTTCACCACCGCCGACCGAAACTCGTCGAAGCGCTCCCGGAAAATCGCCAGCCGCTCGGCCGCGGTGCCGCTGCCCAGGTCCGGACCACCGTCGATCACGACCCGAGTCGGCTCGCCGCCGGTGTGAGAGTCGACAACTCTTACGTATCGCATGGCCGGATCTCATTGGGTGGCGGAGAGCGGCGGCCGGGTTTGAATGGCCCGGCGGATGATTCCGAGGATCTCCGCTCGCTCGCTTCCCTCCAGCGAAAGGCGCGGCGCGCGGACCGTCTCCGAGCCCAGGCCGCACTCGGCCATCGCCAGCTTGATGTACTGTACCAGCTTGGGCTTGGTGTCCAAGTGCAGCAGCGGCGTGAACCACCGGTAGATGTCGAGCGCCTCCGCGTACTTGCCCGAGGTCGCCAGATCCCAAAACGCCCGCGTCTCGTGCGGGAAGGCGTTCGCCAGGCCCGACACCCACCCCTGCGCCCCCAGCACTATGCTTTCCAGCGCCAGGTCATCGACGCCGTTGAACAAAATGAAACGGTCGCCGGTGAGGTTCTTCAGGTCGGTGATCCGGCGCACGTCCTCCGACGACTCTTTGATGGCGACGATAGCCGGCTCATCGGCCAACTCGGCGAACATCTCGGGGGTGATGTCGGTGCCGTAGGCGACCGGATTGTTGTAGCACATGACCGGAAGCCCGGCTGCGCGCGCCACGGCGCGGAAATGAGTGATGGTTTCTCGCCGGTCGGTCTTGTAGACCATCGCCGGCAGCACCATCAGGCCGGTCGCGCCGGCGTTGCACGCGTCGGCCGCGAACCGGCAGGCCAGGGAAGTCGTATACTCGGCCACGCCGGTCAGCACCGGCACCCGGCCCGCCGCCGCGTCCACCGCCGCTTCCAACACCGCGAGTTTTTCGGCGTACTCGTGCGAGGTGTTCTCGCCAACGGTGCCCAGCATGATCAGGCCGTCAACGCCCGCCCGGATGAGCAGTTCGATATGCCTTGCCGTTGCCTCGAGGTCGAGCGACTGGTCCGGATGGAACTGCGTGGTGACGGCCGGGAAGATGCCTTTCCAGTTGATCTTCATCGCGCGATCTTCTCAGGGGGAAGCTTACCGAAATCGCGCCCGCCGCGCCAGCGCCCGGGCGTGTGATACGCTCCGTTCGGAGAAGCGATCATGGCCGTACTCGCAGTCAAGGGCGGCGCTCCCGTCCGCACCGCGCGCTTTCCCCCTTGGCCCCAATACTCACAAGAGGACCTGGAGCGGGTTCGCCAAGTCATCGAAAGCCGCAACTGGGGAGGATTCCCGTTCCCGAACAAGTGGGCCTCCGACGTCGCCGCCCGATTTGCCGAATACCACGGCGCCGCCTACGGCCTTGCGGTGGCAAACGGCACGGTGGCCTTGCAGGTCGCCTTGCGGGCGGCCGGCCTCCGCTTTGGTGACGAGGTTATCGTACCCGCCTACACCTGGGAAGGCACCGCCGCGGCGGTGCTCTTCGAGGGCGGCGTGCCGGTGTTCGTCGACGTCCGTGAGGACACCTTTTGCATAGACGCCGCCCAAGTGGAAGCGGCCGTCACCTCCCGCACCAGAGCTCTCCTGCCGGTCCATCTGGCTATGCGTTTTGCCGATATGGACGCGCTGAACCAGATTGCCCGCAAGCACAACCTCGCGGTGATTGAAGACTGCGCCCACGCTCACGGCGGCCGGTGGAAGGGCCGGGCGGCCGGCGCCATGGGCGATGCGGGGTGCTTCAGCATGCAGAGCAGCAAGCTGATGACTTCCGGCGAAGGCGGCATGCTGATCACGAGCAACCTGGAATATTACGAACTGGCGCAGGTGTATGTGAACTGCGGCCGCGCCAGCGCCACCGACCGCTTCGGCCACCGCCTGGTGGGCGCCAACCTCCGCATGACCGATATTCAGGCCGCGCTGCTGATGGGCCAACTCGAGCGGCTCGGGGCGCAGAATGAGCGGCGCGCGCGCAATGCCGCCCGGCTGGCCGCCGGGCTCTCAGCCGTGCCCGGCATTACGCTGCTGCCGCCCGACCCGAACATCACCCGGGAAGTGATGTATCAATACGTCTTCCGGTACACGCCGGACAACCCGCGGATCCACAGGGATGTTTTCGTCCGCGCCCTGGAGGCGGAGGGAATCCCGTGCGAAGGCCGCTTCTATGAGGCGGTGTACCGTAGCGACCTGTTCCCTGCCACGCCGCAACAGTTTCCGGGGCTCGCCGTTCAACGTCGGGAGCCGGTGGACTACTCGCGCTTCCACTGTCCGGTGGCCGAACGGCTGGCCTACCAAGAATCGGTGTGGTTGCCGCACTTCCTCCTTCTCGGCGACGACAAGGATGTGGACGACATCGTGACGGCGGTCGACAAGGTCGCTCGCAACCTGGATCAACTGGAGGGCGTGGATGCCGGCGTCAAGGGTATGAGCCGTACGGGGCGCTCACTTGTCCAGAAAGACCGCCAGTGGTAACGCAGGCCGGTCAGTCCTCCGGCATCTCGAAGCGTATCAGCGCCTTTTGGAACCCGCGCGTGCGAATGGCCCCGTAGATGATCCCGAAGACCACCCAGCAGGCGCCGGCCACCTTCGCCGGCCGGCGTAAGCTTAGCCAGATGTAAAGGCAAATGGCAAAGCCCAGCAGCGGCGGCAGGAAAAATCTCAGCTTCTTTTCTTTGGCCCGCACCCAGTAGCGCACAAACGCCGCCAGGTTGACGCCCATGAAGGCGATGAAGGCGCCGAAATTCAGCAGTTCTGCGGCAAGCTGGTAGCTGAGCACAAACGCTCCGGCCAGCGTCAACGCGCCGAGAAACAGTACGTTATTGCGCGGGATTGCCCGTTTCGGCTCGATCTGTCCGAAGAAGCCGCGCGGGAGGGCGTTGTCGCGCCCCATGCCGTAAAGCAGCCGTGCCGCGCCAAGCTGGGCCCCGGAGCCGGATCCCACCGACGCCACCAGCAGCGAGAAATTGACCACTTGGAGCAGCCAGAACCCTCCTGCCCGGCCCGCCACGTGCACGAATGCCGTGTCCACGTCTGGATAGCTGTCAAACTGGGGCCAGACGAGCTGCGCCAGGTACACCTCCACACTCGCCAGGATTCCCGTGATCAGGCACGTCAGCACGGTGGCGCGGAGGATGTTGCGGCGCGGGTCCTTGACCTCCTCCGACAGCGTCGAGATGCCGTCAAAACCGATGTAGGTCAGGGCGGCGATCGAGGTCCCGGTGAAGACCGCCCCGAGGGAAAATGTCTCCGGATCGTAGAAAGGCCGGCTCAACTGTTCCGCCGACATCGTCCCGGCGGCCGCCAGATATCGGACGGCGGCGAGGAAGAAGAGGAGCACCACCACCCCCAGCGCGGCCGCCAGCGCCTCGTTGGTGCGCGCCGAGGCCTTGATTCCGCGCAAGTTTAGGCCCGTGAACAGGGAGGCGAAAAACACCGCCCAGAACGCGTAGGGGACCTCCGGAAGAACATTGAGCGCCGCCTTGCTGCACCAGACCGTGCACAGGATCGGGTTAATCATGTAGTCCATCGCCATGCCCCACCCGGTGACGTAACCCAGTCCGGGGTGCAGCTCCTGGCCCACGTAAGTGTATGCCGACCCCGCCGCCGGATACGCCCGCGCCATCCGGCCATAGCTGATCGCCGTCAGCAGCATCCCCGCCATGGCGATCAGGATGGTGGTCACCACATGGCCGCGGGCCTCCACGCTCACCACCCCGAACAGCGGCATTGGCGCGGTCGGCTGGATGAGGATGATCCCGTAGAAAACCAGGTCCCACAAGCCCAGGGCGCGCCGCAGCCGCCGCTGCGAGCCTGCTACGCTAGAGTGCGTTTCGGCCACGGCTAGCGGATCACGTCAAAGCGGCCGCGGAGGCGAATGTCGGCGGCTGAAGCTCCCACCATCACCTCGAAGGCGCCCGGTTCGACCACCGGCCTGAGGTGCGCGTCCAGCAGCTGGAGATCTTCCGGCGTGAGGGTGAACCGCACCCGCCTCTGCTCTCCGGGCTTGAGCCGCACCTTTTCGAACCGTTTCAGCTCCATCACGGGCGTCGAGACCGAGCTGATCACGTCGTCCAGGTAGAGTTGCGCCACCTCGGCCCCTTCCCGGTTGCCGGTGTTGGTGAGGGTGAAGCTGACCTCGATGCGCGCCCCCGACCGGATCCGGGTGGCGCTCAGCTCGAGATCCGAGTAGGCGAAAGTCGTGTAGCTCAAGCCGTGTCCGAACGGATATAGCGGGCTGGACTCGAGGTCCACATAAGAACGCCGGCGCGTCCAGTATTCCTTCGACGGCCTGTAGTTGTAATACACCGGCAATTGCCCCACGTGCCGCGGGACGGTCACCGGCAGCCGGCCGCTCGGATTGACATCTCCGAACAGAATGTCCGCCACCGCATTGCCGCCCTCCTCACCCGGCAGCCAGGCTTCCACAATGGCCGGAACGTTGGCCGCGATCCATCTCACCGACAACGCCCGGCCGTTCACCAGCACCACCACCGTCGGGGTCCCGGTGGCGTGGACCGCTTTGACCAGCTCTTCCTGACGGCCGGTCAGGTCCAGGCTGGCGACGTCGAGGCCTTCGCCGTTGGTGCCATCCGGCGCCCGCCGCTCATTCTCTCCGACCACCACGACCGCCACGTCGGCCGCTTTGGCCGCCTGTGCCGCCGCGGCGATTTCGTCCACCGCTTCGCCGATGACGTTGCAGCCCTTGACGTAGGTGATCTTCGTCCGGGGTGAAACCTTCGCCTTGATGCCCTCCAGGATCGTGACGATGTCCTGCAACACAGTGCGCGAGCGGTAGTCGCCCAAAAGATTCAACTCATGGTCGGCGTTGGGTCCGATGACGGCGATCGAGGCTAGGTCTCTCTTCAGCGGCAGCAGCGAGTCGTCATTTTTCAGCAGCACGATCCCTTCGCGGGCCGCCTTCAAGGCCAGCCGCCGGTGCTCCTGACGGTCGATGCCCGACACCGCGCGCTCGAGGTCCACGTACGGCCGCTCGAACAATCCGAGCCGGAACTTTTGCCTTAGAATCCGCCGCACTGCCCGGTCGACAAGCTCGACCGGGACGTGGCCCTCGCGCACGCTCTCGATCAAATCCAACATGTAGCCCGACTCAAATGAGATCCCTACGTCTACGCCAGCCCGGAGGGCGATCTGGCCCGCCTCCTTCTGATTCGCCGCCACCCGCTCGTAGACGAGCGTACCGATGCCTCCGCCCTCGCCCAGCACGAGCCCCTCAAAGCCAAGCTCGTGGCGCAGGAGCTTGGTCAGGATCCAGTCGGAGGCGTGGGCCGGGACGCCGTCAATCGACGGATAGGTCGCCATCACCCCGAGGGCCCCGGCCTTGCGGATCCCCGCCACCCACGGCGGCAGAAACACCTCCCGCAGCATACGCTCGGAGATCTCCATGGCGCCCCGCTCGAGTCCGCTCACCGGCTGGCTTTGGCCGGGGTAGTGGCACAAGCCGGCCACCGCCTTGTCCGGGCGCGAAACATCCTCGCCCTGCACGCCGCGGACAATCGCCTCCGCGATGCGCGCGCACAGGTACGGATCCTCGCTGTAGGCCTCCTGGTTTCGGCCCAGCCTCGGATCGCGGATGGGTTCGATGACGAGGGTGAACAACTGGTGGATGCCTACCGCCCGGGCCTCCGCCGCCACCGCAGCGTAGATCCGCTCGATCAGTTCCGGGTCCCAGGTCGAGCCCAGCCCCGGGCCTTCCGGAAAGATCGTCCCACCGGAACACATCAGCCCGTGCGTTCCTTCTTCGGTTTGGAGCAGCGGAATTTTCAGGCGCGTCTTCTCCAGCGCAATCCGCTGCAATTCGTTGAAATACTCAGCCTGCTGCCGGGGTCCGCCGGGCAGGGCGTTGTCGGCCAGCGTGAAAAACCCGCCCGCCGGACCCAGTCCTTCGACATAGACGCCCTCGGCGAAGCGGCGGCAATTTTCCCGCTTCTCTTCGGCCGTCTTGCCCAGCTCGGGCAGGTACACGCATGGCATGTTCATCTGCCCGACCTTCTCCTCCAGCGTCATCCGCGACAGCAGATCCTCGACCCGCTTTTCCAGCGGTTGGGCCGGGTCCCGGTACACCGGCGCGGGCTGCGCTCCGGCAGTGGTTGCCCACAGCAGCCCGACGCCAAACAAGCCGAACGGTTTCTTTATCCGCATCTCGTCACTCCTCGGCAGCGAAGCCTCGATCATAATGCCAAGCGCCCGGAGGACTCAAATTCGCGCCGAGTGCTACGATGAGATCTTTCCCGAAACCGCCGGCCCGGCCGCCGGACCCGGCGTCTAGGCCGGCAGCAGCGAGCCATGAAACATCCTGACGTGAAAGCGCAGATCGGAGTCATCGGCGGAAGCGGTCTCTATTCCATGCCGGGATTCGAAGCTCAGCGGGACGTCGCCCTCGACACCCCATGGGGCGCGCCTTCGGAGGTCTATGTCGTCGGCAAGCTCGCCGGAAAAGACGTCGCCTTCCTGTCGCGCCATGGTCGCGGCCACCGCCTCTCTCCCTCCGAGCTGAACTACCGGGCCAATATTTACGGATTCAAGGCGCTGGGAGTGGAACGGATTATCTCACTCAGCGCCGTCGGATCCCTTAAACAGGAGCACCGCCCGCTGGAGTTCGTCATCCCGGACCAGTTCTTTGACCGCACGCGGGGCCGCGACTCGACCTTCTTCGGCGGCGGCTTGGTGGCCCACATCAGTTTCGCCCACCCCATCTGCCCTCAGATGGCCGACGTCGTCGAGGCGGCCTGCCGCCGCGCCGGCGTGACTGCAAAGAAAGGCGGCACCTATCTGTGCATGGAGGGCCCGGCGTTCTCCACCGTCGCTGAATCGAACGTCTACCGGGCCTGGGGTATGGACGTAATCGGTATGACCAATCTCCAGGAAGCCAAGCTGGCACGCGAAGCGGAGATCTGCTACGTCACCGTGGCCATGGTCACCGACTATGACTGCTGGCATCCGGATCACGACGCCGTCACCGTCGGCGATATCATCTCTCACCTCACCCAAAACGCCGAAAATGCCGCCCGGGTCGTCGCAGAAGCCGTCGCCGCCATGCCCGCGGAAAGGTCATGCCCGTGCGGCAGCGCGCTGGCCCACGCCTTAATCACCGACAAGAGTCAAGTGCCCGAGCAGACGCTCAAACGGCTCGAGTTGCTCGTCGGCAAGTACCTGCACCCGGGTCGGGGTCAGTGAAGGTGATCTCGGAACCCCGATCGTCGCCGGCCCGGTTTACGCCAGCGGGCGGCTGGCCTGTGCCCAGGCCCTCGGGATAGAATCAAAGGCTTTCGCGACCTTGCCTGCCATTGACACATCGGCCCTTGCGGGCGAACTGTTCCGCGCCTGCGCCGCAGGAGGGCGCTGGCCGCCCGATCTGTTGGAACGGCTGTTGGCTGCCCTCGCGGACCGGGATCCGGCCGTCGCGGCGGCCGCCACCCAGTCCCTGTTTACACACCTCGTCGAGCCGCTGTCGGACCGCTTCGAGCCAGCGCTTTGCGACGTCTACGCCGGCTTGTTTTGCCAAATCATCGCCCGCCTGTTGCCGGAGTTTCGGGCCGACGTGCTGGAATCCAGATACCGCCGCGTCCGCCGTCTCCGGCGCGTTGCCGATAGCGCGCGCAAGACCCGGCGGGTGTACGTGCTGTCGCGGGTGACGCTCGGCGCCGACGTGGCCATCACGAGCATCATACTCGACGGCGTCAAGCGCAGATTCCCGGAAGCTGAGATCCACTTTGTGGGTGGCGGCCAGAGCTGGGGTCTGTTCGCCGGTGATCGGCGGCTCCGCCATACGCCCGCCGAGTATGACCGCCACGCGCCGCTGACGCGGCGACTCCGAGCCGGTTTGGCCCTGCGGGCCGAGTTGGCCACCGCCGACAGCTTAGTCGTCGACCCGGACACGCGTCTGACGCAGCTCGGACTGCTGCCCGTCTGCCCCGAAGAGAACTACCTCTTTTTCGAAAGCCGCTCCTACGGCGGCGAGGGCACGGACGCCTTGTCGCAGTTGACCAAGCGCTGGGTTGCGGAAACCTTCGGCGTCGTCGACGCACTGCCGTACATTGCACCGGCGGCGTCCGCCGCCTGCGCCGGACCGCCCGGTATAGCGGTGAGTTTCGGCGTCGGCGGCAATCCGTCAAAGCGCCTGCCGGAGCCGTTCGAGGAGGAATTGCTCCGGGCGCTATTGAAGATCAACTTGCCGGTGGTGATCGACAAGGGCGCCGGCGGGGAGGAGGCCGAGCGGGTCGAACGGGCCGTCCGGCGCTCCGGCGTACGCCCCGGCCGGATTGAAACCTGGAGCGGCGCCTTCGCCCCGTTTGCCGCCCGCATCGCCCGCAGCCGTCTCTACGTGGGCTATGACTCGGCCGGCCAGCACGTCGCCGCCGCCTGCAAGACCCCGCTGGTGAGCGTCTTCGCCGGCTACCCGTCGGAACGCTTCCTGGCCCGATGGCGGCCTGCCGGCTCGGGGCGCATCGCCGTGGTCGCGGCCGCGGGCGTGGATCCCGCCGTGGCGCTGCGGCGCACCGTCTCCGCTGTGGAGAGCCTGCTGCACGGCTAGCCCCGCCGTGAAACGCGTCGCGGCAGGCGGCGGGCGGTTGCAAAGCGGGGCGAAGTTTGCTAGCTTATGAGAGTCGGCTTCGTCCGCGGGAAAAAATCTGCGGGTGGGGCTTGCGCGCAGCGCTGAAGTCTGCTATTCTGACTGATGGCGAAAACAGCGCTTGACTCCGCCTGAGCAGGCGTCCCCCGGAGGGGATGCCGGCGGAAGCTCTTTCAAGTTCCCAAAGTTTTCAGGAAGGCGGACTGTCGCCCGCGGATGCGATGCGGGACGGCGGTCGGTCGCCTGAGCGGCTTTCGAGGCCTGCGGCCGGCCGGGATTTCCCAGCGGATCCCCGGCAGGGCGCACAGATCTTTGAAATCTGGTTGGACGCAAAGTTTCGATCCGTCAGAACTCTGAGTTTGGCCGGGGCGATCTTTTCTGAAGGTTCAGACGAGAGTTTGATCCCGGCTCAGAATCAACGCTGGCGGCGCGCCTAACACATGCAAGTCGGACGAGAAAGGGCCCTTCGGGGCCTGAGTACAGTGGCGCACGGGTGAGTAACACGTGGGTTACCTGCCCTCTGGTGGGGAATAACCCTGGGAAACCGGGGCTAATACCGCATACGACCGGGAGGTGAAAGGGCTTCGGCCCGCCGGAGGAGGGGCCCGCGGCCGATTAGCTAGTTGGTGGGGTAATGGCTCACCAAGGCGACGATCGGTAGCCGGCCTGAGAGGGCACACGGCCACACTGGCACTGAGACACGGGCCAGACTCCTACGGGAGGCAGCAGTGGGGAATCTTGCACAATGGGGGAAACCCTGATGCAGCGACGCCGCGTGAGCGATGAAGCCCTCCGGGGTGTAAAGCTCTTTCGGCAGGAACGATCATGACGGTACCTGCGGAAGAAGCTGCGGCTAACTACGTGCCAGCAGCCGCGGTAATACGTAGGCAGCAAGCGTTGTTCGGAGTTACTGGGCGTAAAGAGTGTGTAGGCGGTTCCGCAAGTTCGGTGTGAAATCTCCCGGCTTAACTGGGAGGGTGCGCCGAAAACTGCGGGGCTTGAGCGCGGGAGAGGGAAGTGGAATTCCTGGTGTAGCGGTGAAATGCGTAGATATCAGGAGGAACACCGGTGGTGTAGACGGCTTCCTGGACCGTTGCTGACGCTGAGACACGAAAGCGTGGGGAGCAAACAGGATTAGATACCCTGGTAGTCCACGCCCTAAACGATGCATACTTGGTGTGGGCCGTTCAGTCGGTCCGTGCCGGAGCTAACGCGTTAAGTATGCCGCCTGGGGAGTACGGTCGCAAGGCTGAAACTCAAAGGAATTGACGGGGGCCCGCACAAGCGGTGGAGCATGTGGTTCAATT
>FWPU01003182.1_pt1 | contig 42292 bp, 35 predicted proteins | sample 2228361 | NCBI WGS metagenome assembly FWPU01 (sample SAMEA103939777, study PRJEB20133) | metagenome | reverse complement strand
CTCCTTCCGGCTCAATGATTTTGAGGTTGAGACGGGCGTTGGTTTTAGCTCCGATTACTCGCAAGAGCGAGCGGATCGCCTTAGCGGTTCGGCCGGCCCGGCCAACCACTTTCCCCATATCGGAAGGATCAACCGTCAGTTCCAGAAGCACTCCCCGCTCGTCAATCTTGCGTTCAACCTTCACTTTGTCGGGCATGTCAACCAAGGCCTTGACCACATTCTCCACAAACTCCTGATCTACTTGCTGAGCCATCGCGTCATCAGACTTAACCACTAACAACTTTCTCACCCCTCGACCGGCGGGGCGGTTTCTTCTTTGGCATTACCCTCCACTTTCTCTGATATCGGCTCGTTTGTCTCGGCTACTTTTTGTTCCTCCGTTACGGCCGGGACGGGCCGTTCAACCGACGGTGCCTTTTCATCAGTGGAAACTACTCCTTCAGCTGGAATTCCCGCCGCCGGAGCGGCAACTTCCTCTGCCCCTACTTTCTGTTCCCCGCCACCTACGGTTGGCTTTTCGGCCTTCTTCTTCGACTTCCTGATTTCTATTCTGACCGGAAAATTGAAACCGAACTCTTTGTTCAAGAGCCTGGCCGCGCTGTTGCTGACCTGGGCGCCTTGCTTGACCCAAGCCTCCACTTTTTCCTTGGCTACGCCGGAAAAAGCCTTGGTATGGGGATTGAAAGAACCCAAAAGATCAACGACCCTACCCCTTAATTTGCTCCGCTTCTCGGAAACGACCAATCTGTAATGTGCCAGATTGCGGCGCCCCAAACGGACCAGTCTGATAACAAGCATAAAAAACCAACGACAGCCTTATCTTGTACAACAGCGAATCTGCTTCTAATCTAGAGATAATAACAAGTCCTGTCAAGAGTTTTCCCGCTCCCTTTACCTTCTTCCCTCTCTCCGCTAGAATTAGCCCGTGAAACAGAAAAGCTTTATTTAAGTGGCAACAAATCTTCTTTTCCCGGTGGGCGAAATCTTGGCGGGCGAGCCCGGCAAAAGTCGAGAGTACCACCTAGACAGCATTCGTCTCTCTTTAACTGAAAACTCCCAAGTTCAAATCAGAGGCCTCATCGCGATTACCAAAACCGCTAAAGATACTCTCATCGCCCAAGGCGAGTTCGAGGCGGAGATTACTGGTGAATGCAGTCGTTGTCTGGATCAAGCCAAGCTCTCAACTGTGCTTCGCCTAGCTCAAGAATACGCTCTCTCCCCCCAAGCGGACGAAGAAATTCTACCAATCGAAAACGGCCAAATCAACCTAGCCGAGGCACTTTACTATGAAGCTCTGATGAACACCCCAACCGTCTTTCTCTGTCGCTCCGACTGCCTTGGTCTCTGCCCTGAATGTGGAGTAAATTTGAATAGAGAGGAACATAAGGAAGGGTGTGGGAACCAAGTAAAATGACAAATGTCCAGCGGTTAATGTCAAGACAAGATCTTAACACTTATTGAACATCCCGTCATCGCGAAGCGGTCGCGCTGAACCTGCAAAATTTCGCTTCAGCGAGGTCCCTGATAAGCTCTTCTGGAGTAAATCGGGGGCGAGCAGAAAGAAATTGCGCCGGTGGGCAGGCTGCGCAGCGCTGGCGAGGCGGTTTTAGCCACTTTTGACAAGACAAAAGTGGCGAGGCAATGGCTGCACTTCCCAAGAAAAAAATCAGTAAGGTTCGTGGCAAAACTCGCCGGGCGGGAAGCCTCCGGCTCACCCCACTCGCTTTAGCTAAATGTCCCAAATGCGGCAGCTTGAGACTGCCCCACGCTGTCTGCGAGAGCTGCGGCTATTACGGCGACCTCAAAGTCATTACCACCCTAAGTGAAAAGAAGGTAGCGGAGTTTTTAAGAAGGCAGAAAAGAGAAGAGGCGAAGAAAGCCAAAAAGCAGATGGCGGGTGACAGGAAGGGGATAGCTAAGAAAACCACTCCAGCGAAGTCAGCCCAAGCTGAGGCTAAAGAGAAACCACCGGCCGCCCAAGCTCCCAAGCCAGACAAAAAAGAAGCCAAGCCGACGCCGGAGAAAAAAACGGTTCTGGAAAAGGCTCTGGTCGAGAAACAAAAATCGCCCAAGCGAGGTTTCTGGGGTTTATTCAGACGAAGAAAAGATGAGCAGTAACAGGCATTTCGCCCGCAGCCTCGTCGCGCAAGCCGTCTTTGAATGGCAGGAAAGAGGCGGCTCCCTGCTAGAAATTGTGGAACGTCACATCAAAGAGCACAACTTTGAAAAAAATAACATTGGCTTCATGCGCAAGCTGGGGCAAGGTGTAGAAAAACACCGCCGAGAGATTGAAGAGATCATCAGCATCTCGGCCCCCGAATGGCCGCTACCTCAAATCGCTAAAGTTGATCAGGCAATTTTAAGAGTGGCGATTTTTGAAATCCTCTTCGACGACGAAGTGCCGCCTCGAGTAGCCATCAATGAGGCGGTGGAGATCGCTAAGACTTTTGGGAGCGAATCGTCCAGCCGCTTTGTCAACGGAGTCTTAGGCACGGTTTTTAGAAATTCCTCTAAATACAACCCCCGAGAAGATGAAAAAAGGAAGCGAACCAAACTTCAAGAGCAAGATGGAGCCAAGAAGAAGTGATTTAGAAAAAAAATTGGGTGTGACTTTCAAAAAAAAGGCGCTCCTGGATGAGGCGCTGACTCACCGCTCTTACCTGAATGAGCAGCCTTCATCCCACAGCCATAACGAAAGATTGGAATTCCTGGGCGACGCAGTGATTGAGCTGGTGGTGACCGAATATCTGTTCAAAAAGTTTCCCGCCAAACCGGAAGGTGAACTGACCAGTATCAGGGCCGCTCTAGTCAGAAAAGAAACGCTTTCGGAAGTGGCTGGTCTTTTTCAATTGACTGATTATCTGAAACTAAGCCAGGGCGAAAAAAGGAACCTGGCGAAATCGAAAATGGGGCTCGCGGCCGACGCTTTTGAAGCTATCATTGGGGCGCTCTACTTAGACCAAGGGCTTATCAAGAGCAAAAACTTCCTCAGTAAGCACCTGATTCCAATCATTGAAGCAATCTTGGAAGAAAAAAGACACGTTGACCCCAAAAGCCACCTGCAGGAGCTCAGCCAGGCCAAATGGGGGATCACGCCTTCCTATCGGGTTCTTCAAGAATGGGGACCGGACCATGCCAAACATTTCCGGGTGGGAGTGTATCTTGAGGAAAAAGAGCTCGGGAGCGGCGAAGGCAGCAGTAAACAAGAAGCCGAACAAGCAGCAGCCAAGGCGGCATTGGGAGTAGTTGAAAGCAGGGCGAAGGGGCAGATGGTATAGAAAAAGTAAGAATTAGCGCATTGAAAGCCCCTCCGATCCGATCGGAGGGGTTGCCTTGTGCCCCCTACACACTATCCGTTCTCTGTTGCTTGAGTTCCGCCGCCTTCTCCTCGACCTGAATGAACTCCGCCCTGAACCGGGGTTTGACTTTGGGTCCGATCTTGACTAAGAAGCCGAATTCACCCGGCGCGGCAACCTCCTTCATCTCCTTTTGTAGTTGCTGAATGCTGATAATCTCACCGTCACCCACTAATTGACCTCCCAGATCATAGAAGCGGCCCAGGTAACCTGGCGCAGCCCTGCCCCTTTTTAAAGCGATGCCGATAATCTTCCTCTCCGGTTCGGTGCGGAAGACCTTCAAAACCTCCCCCTCTCCCGCCAAATGCTCAAGCCGCTCCGGCTTAACGGATTTTAAGAGAAGCTGTGACAGATCATCGGTCACCTGATAGATGACGTTATAAATCGCCACTTTCACTCCTTCCTTGTCCGCTACTTTCTTGGCCGGCAAAGTGAGGCCAACATTGAAGCCGATCACCGGACCATGAGCGTCTCGCGCCGCTAGAACATCGCTTTCAGTGATATTACCCACTCCAGCTTGAATCACAACAATTCTGCCTCGCGTGGCTTTGATTTTCTCAATTTCATTCTGAAGCGCCTCCAAGCTGCCCAAATTGTCGGCCTTCAAAACGATTCTTACTTCCTCTCCAGCTGCCTCCTGGATTTGGCTAGTCAGAGCCTCCAGATCCAGCCGTTTGGTTCGCAGCACCCGATAAGTCTGAGCCAAACGGCTTCTCGCCTCGCTTAAATTTCGAGCTTCTCTCTCCGAAGCTACCTCCTCCAGATGATCGCCTACCAGAGGCAGAGCCGCAAAACCAACCACTCGCACAGGCATGCCGGGCACCGCCTCTTTTACCCGCAGGGCTCGGTGATTCTCCAGGTAGCGAATCTTGCCGTAAGTCTGCCCGGCCACAAATGGGTCGCCGGTGTTTAAAATGCCCTTCTCAACTATGACCGTCGCGACCACTCCTGCCTTAGGATCGCGGTGAGTCTCGATCACCACTGCCGAGGCCGGACCACCGAAAGGCACCGTCAGATCCAGCAGGTCGGCCGAAAGAAGAATCATCTCCAAAAGCTCATCGACGCCTTGCCCGGTTTTGCTGGAAACTGGCACTATGACCACTTGGCCGCCCCACTCCTCGGCGATTAACTTGTGTTCAGCCAGCTCCCTTTTGACTTTTTCCAGGTTGGCGCCCGCCTTATCAATCTTGGTGATCGCCACCACCAAAGGCACATTGGCAGCCTTAATCAAATTAATCGATTCAATGGTCTGAGGCTTGACCCCCTCGTCGGCGGCCACCACTAAAACCGCCACGTCAGTCACTTTGGCGCCTTGAGCCCGCATCGCTGAGAAAGCTTCGTGCCCGGGGGTGTCAATGAAAGTAATCAAACGCCCTTGAACGGGCACCTGATAAGCCCCGATACTTTGAGTAATGCCGCCGGCTTCGCCGGCGGCCACCTTGGTTTGACGAATGAAATCAAGAAGCGAAGTTTTGCCATGGTCGACATGCCCCAAAACCGTGACCACCGGCGCTCGTCGGCGCCGCTCAAAACCGCCAGCTGTCTCTCCCGCCGCCTGAATCGTCTCGGGGACTTCTTGTCGCGCCACTTCAAACCCCAAGTCGGAAGCGATGACCGCCGCCGTCTCAAAATCAAGATTGTCGTTGAGGGTAACTAAAACCCCCTCCTTCAAAAGAAGGCTCATTAACTCCGTCACCGGCTTCTCCAGCGCCCCTGCTAATTCGCGGACGGTCACAACAGTCGGAATCTTAATAGTTGGTCTATCTGCCATAAATTAAAAGCCCGGCATCCCCACATAAACTCCAATTGGAATTGGACACTCTACGGGCAAACTAATCAACGACCAAACCTAGACAATTTCCTAGTTTCCAATTTTGCGACTTTCAAAATTGAACATTTAGACGTTGATCGAAAATCGAAAATTAAGAGTTGAATGATTTTGATATTGGACACCGGTCATGGGGTATCCTGCTTGATGTCCCTGACTGCTTCCACGATCTTCTCCGCCGAAGCCCGGCCGATCCCCTCTATCTCCATCAACGCCTCGGCGGTTTTGCCAACAAGCTCCCTGGGATTATAGAAGCCAGCTTTAGCCAACTTATTGATGATGGTTTTGGAGAGACCCAGTTTGATTAATTTTTCTGCCTTGGCAAGCTCTTCCGCTTCTTCCAAGGCCTTCAGTGAAAGACCAAAGCGCCGGTTTTCCGGGCCGATATCAACAATTTTCGCCCGGACTTTATCCCCCACCGCCACCACCTCGCCAGGGTCGGTAATGTGCTTGTGAGAAAGTTCAGAGACATGAATCAAACCGTCTAATCTGTCATCCACCCGCACAAAAGCCCCGAACGGCGCCAGTTGGGTCACCACCCCCGCCACCACCTGGCCAATCTGGTAGTCCTTGACCAAATCCAGCCAAGGGTCTCTCACCAGACGTTTCATAGAGAGAGAGATCTTATCGCCCTCTATGCCGATCACCTGCACCTTGACTTTGTCGCCCACTTTAGCGTAATCGGAAACCTTCTCCACCTTATCCCAACTGATTTCGGAGATGTGCACCAAGCCCTCCAGCTTACCGAGGCTGACGAAAATGCCGAAATCGACTATTCCCGTCACCTTGCCTTCCAAAACGTCCCCGATTTTGATGGAAGAAGTGAACTCCCTGAACTCGTCTTCCCGAGCCAAACGCTCGGAAAAAATCAGCTTGCCGTTTCTCTTGTCCAGATCCAAGATACGCACTTCCAAATCCTGACTCTCGAATTTGGAAAGCCGAGCTAGAATCTCGTCTTTGTTGCTGCCGACTCGCGGGTAGTGCTCGGGCGCCAGCTGCGAGACCGGCAAGAAGCCCCGCACCCCTTCGGCTTCCATCATCAAACCGCCGCGATTGGCCTCCACGACTTTGGCTTTCAGAGAGCTTCTTTCTTTGAAGTGTTTCTCCAAAAGATCCCAGCCTTGGTTCTTGACCGCCTCCCTGACCGAGAGCAGCATATAACCTTCTTCGTTCTCCGGCTCAACGATTGAGGCAATGACCTGATCCCCCACCCGATAGTCGGGTAAAGAGAAATCCTCCTCCGCCAATTCTTTGCCGGAGATAATCCCCAAAAACTTGCCGTTTTCCACCTCGACAAAAATCCTTTTGCCGCTGGTGCCGATAACTGTACCTCGAACAGTTTCGCCGGGGCGAAAGACTTTCAAATATTCTTGGCGGGTTTTAAGCAAAGTCGCAAAATCGGATGCCTTTTCTTTAGTCATAAGCAAAGAAGCGGGGTTCCCTTGAAAAACCTCGGGCGTTATAGGGCGCGGAATTTTATTAAGGCTAAGAACTCATTTAAGAATAGCAGAAAGCAATCAGCCCATCAATGGGCCAACACTTTTGGTGCCAGCTCTTCTGACCGTCGGGTAGTGCCATAAGCATCGAGATGTGACAAATATCCCAAATACGATCGCATAGCCAGCCAACGAAATCTATCCCCCAGTTGAGCTTTCGCAACGTAACCTTGTCAGGGTGAAGACGCAATTTTAGGTTCTCCTTGCAGAACCGATGGAGCTCGAGGCATGCTCTAATAAGCGAATGCGGATCACTACCAAGTAACACAGATCATCGGCATAGCGAAGATAATGCCGCGCTCTTAACCTGTGCTTTATGAATTTATCCAGAGGATCCACATATAGACATTAGCGAATAGCTGGGAGGTAAGATTCCCTAAGGGCATTCCTCCGCCCGATTGGGCATTAAAGCTTTGAATCACGTTGGCTAGAAGGGCCATAAATTTCTTATCCTGGATACGCTCTTCTAATTGTTCCAGCAAAATCTTGTGATCTATGGAGTCAAAAAACTTCCTGAGATCGCACCTCAGCGACCAACATGGTTGGGTATAGCCGTAGCTTATAGTCCATGCTATTTTATTAAGTCGGGCAAACGCCTATGGACGCTCTTACTCATTCGGCAGGAGTAGCTATCGTAAATGAAGGTCTTATCCCAAGCAGAATAGAGCTTCCCCAGCGCTAGATGCTGGATGCTTTCCTACCTCCTCTTTCTCCCTTTCGCCATCTTGAGGAACCGGCCCTTGGCTAAAGAAAGGCCCCGCGCTTTGGCCAACTTGGGGTAGCGAAAGCGCAGGAAATAGACAGCGTAAATAACGCTCCCCAAAAAGTACAGAACCAGCAAGGTCGGCCAGAGTCGGATATTCAAAAACCGGATTGATTCAAAACGAAAGAACAACCAAAATAACCCTCCGAAGCCAAGCCAGAGGGAAGAGTTATAAAGATGGAAAACGGCTTTGCGGGTCAGCCGATGCTGGAAGAGATGGCGCTGTTTTTTGCGCAGATAAAAAGAGACCAAAATCAAACCGACCAAAATCCCCAATCCCGTCCAAATCCCCGGGAAAGCATAGCTGAGGTTGGAATCAAAGTAATAACTGATTTTGAGGAGATTGAAGAATTTCATCTCTTGCGTCTTTTATGTTTGGCTTCTCCCAAACGTCTCACTTTGAAAACCGGTCGGGCGGATTTTTTGGCGGATTTTCTAAGAACTCTTCTCTGGCGAGCCGAAAGCGTTCTCACTTTAAAACCGCCGGTGAATTTGCGCTTGGCCGCTTTTTTCTGATAAAGATTGATTTTGATTTTCTTGAATTTTTGAACCGACGCTTTGGGCTTCAGTCTCGGAGCAATCGGTCTCTTGGGAGCCGCGGCTTGAGGTTTCAAGCGCTCTTTGATTTTCTGGTCGCTCGCCACCCGCGTCCCACCACCGGCTTTTGACCCTTTCTGGCTACCCACCAGAGGTCCCGACCGAGGCGGGACCATCGGCTCTCTGCCCTTGGCTTCCTGTGTTTGGCTCTCTACTTTCTGCTCCCCGCTCTTAGCCGCCTGAATCTTTCCCTCCTCTTCCTGCGGGCTGATGATGGTGAAAGAAGCCACCTTGTCCCCTTCCGAGAGACGAATAATCCGCACCCCTTGCGTGGCTCGCGAAAGAATCGGCACGCTTTTAAGGGGCACGCGAATTACCTGCCCTTTGGTGGAAGTCACAATTAAATCGGCGCCCGGATCGGCGACCAAGCGGGCTCCTTTTAATTTGCCTGTTTTGTCGGTCAGTTTGATTGTTTTGACGCCGACGCCGCCGCGATGCTGCAAACTGTAATCCGCCAGGGTTGTCCTTTTACCCAAGCCCTTGTCTGAAATTACCAGAACATCGGCGCGACTTTCTTTTTCGGTCACGTCTACTCCAACCACCTCGTCGCCCGGGCGGAGTTTAATGCCCCTCACCCCCCGTGCCGCCCGCCCCATCGGTCGAACGTCTCTTTCGTCAAAACGGATCGCTTGCCCTTCGCGAGTAGTGATAATGACTTCATCCTTTGGTTTGGCATAGCGCACCCATCTTAAATCGTCTCCGCCGTCCAACTTAATGGCAATCAAGCCGGAGGCGCGGACATTCTCATAAGCCTTGACTTGGGTTTTCTTGACAAAGCCTTTGGCGGTTACCATAACCAGAGAATCTTCCGGTTTGTAGCCCGGGATCGTCAGCCAGGAGGTGACCTTTTCGTCGGGCGCAAGCTGAATCAGATTTACCACCGGCGTGCCTTTGGCGATGCGGGAGGAAAGAGGAATTTCGTACACTTTTTGGCGGAAAAGGCGGCCGCGGTTGGTGAAAAACAAAATATCATCGTGGTTAAAAGCTGCCTGAATTTTGTCCACTACATCCTCCTCCTTGGTTTGCATCCCAAGCACTCCCCTACCGCCGCGCTGCTGGGTGCGGAAAGCTAGCAACGGCTGACGTTTGACATAGCCGCCCTGAGTAATGGTAATGACCACCTCTTCATTGGGAATCAAATCTTTCTCGGTAAACTCACCGACCGTTTTACTTGAAATCTGGGTGCGGCGCTCGCTTTTGTATTTCTCTTGAATCTCCTTGAATTCATTTTTAACCACAGAGAGGATTCTTTGCGGCTCCTTCAAAGTAGCTCTGAACTCAGTGATCAGTTTCTTTTTCTCCTTCAGTTCATCTTCAGTTTTTTGTCTCTCCAATGCGGCCAAGGCGGATAAGCGCATCTCCAGAATCGCGTTCGCCTGAGTCTCAGTCAGCTTGAATTTCTTCATCAAATTGCTTTTGGCCTCTTCTTTGTCGGCTGATTTCTTGATGGTTGAAATGACCGCATCCAGATGAGAAAGAGCGGTGATCAGGCCTTCCAAAATGTGAGCTCTCTCCTCGGCCTTTTTCAAATCGAAAACTGTCCGCCGGCGCACCACCTCGCGGCGGAAATCAATGAAAAGAGACAGCATCTGTTTTAGGTCCAGAACCTGCGGCTGAAGCCCGTCCACCAAAGCCAGCAAATTTACATGAAAAACCGACTGCAGGGCGGTCATCTTGAACAACTGATTGAGCACTTTTTTCGGGTACGCCTCTTTTTTCAGTTCAATCACAATCCGCACTCCTTCGCGGTCGGACTCGTCGCGAATGTCAGAGATGCCAACGATTTTCTTGTCGCGCACCAATTCGGCGATCTTTTCTAAAAGCGTCGCTTTGTTGGTCTGGAAAGGCAGCTGTGAAACGACGATCTGGTGGGTTTCCTTGCCCCTCTCTTCGATCTCGGCGACCGCCCGCATAACAATGCGGCCGCGGCCGGTTGAATAAGCTGTTTTGATCTCTTGCGGATTGAAAATAATGCCGCCGGTCGGAAAATCAGGCCCCTTGATCTCTCCAAGCAAATCCTCAACCGAGCTCTCTGGTTTATCGATCAGAAGTATTAGTCCGTTCATCAGCTCGGAGAGGTTGTGCGGTGGGATATTGGTTGCCATACCTACGGCGATACCCACCGTGCCATTCATCAGAAGCTGCGGCACTCGGGTCGGCAAAACCTTGGGCTCTTGGTAAGTCGCATCGTAGTTGGGTACAAAATCAACCGTTTCTTTCTCGAGATCCGAGAGCATCTCCTCGGCAATCTTGGCCATCTTCACCTCGGTATAACGTTGAGCGGCCGGCGCATCCCCATCCATCGAACCAAAATTACCCTGCCCATCGATCAATGGATAGCGCATGGAGAAATCTTGCGCCAAGCGCGCCAAAGCATCATAAATCGCCACATCGCCATGAGGGTGGTATTTGCCATGGGTGTCTCCAACCACTCGAGCGGATTTGACGTGCTTGGCGTTAGACTTGAGACCCAATTCGTGCATAGAGTAAAGAATCCGCCGCTGAACAGGCTTTAAGCCGTCTCTGACATCCGGCAGAGCGCGAGCCACAATGACGCTCATGGCGTAATCCAAATAGCTCTGCTGCATCTCCTCTTCCAAGATGCGCTCTTTGATCTCGCCGGAAGTGATTTTGTCGGGCTCCACGGGCAAAGAAAATAGAATCTAGCAATTAGAATCTAGAAGGGAAGTTCATAATTTTACCTTTTGATTTGCACTTTTGAATTTTAAATTTTGAACTACTATCGCGCCTTTCCCCACTGGTCCACCAGCCACTCGCCGTTCTCTTCTTTGACTATGAACTCCCAGTTTTCAGTCATGGTTTGGCCGTCGGGGCTTTGGGCTTTAATCTGACCGCGCAGGATATAGTTTTCTTCTTTTCTTTCGCGGCGAATAACAGAGAATTCACTGAATTCTCTCGTATCTTCCAAAATGCCCGGGTTGAAACTTTTCTTGGCGTTCTCGGTCAGATAACTTTTGATCGTCTCTTCGTCCTTTGCAATGAAAGCTTCCATCAAGCCCTTAACCTGCTCCTCGGCTCTGGTCTCATCTGCCTTCGTTTTATCCTGTTCCTCCAAGAATTGAGTCAGCAACTCATCCAGTTTAGTGGGAAAATTGAAAAAAGCGCGCGGCAGATTGCTCTTGACAAAACCGCGACCGGCCAGCAAAAGCTCGTCATAACTCTCTGCCACGGCCCCAAAACTGTCTTTCACCGGATTCAGTTTATCCTTGGAGACTATGGCTTCGCCTTCAGCGATTAACTGATCAAGAGCGACCAAGAGATCAGCGTAGTCATCCAAAAAAGCCTCCAGGCGAGTTTGGGCCAGAGGCACCGAGAGATTCACTTCTTTGGGCAAGCTATAGCGGGCCTCGCGCATCTGCCGCTGATAGGCGGTCAGGTCGGTTTTTAAAGCTAAGAAATCCTGGTACTTCTCAACTCGGTTAAAACGATTAGTGAGTTGGTTTGTAACCAAAACTGCTTCCTCCCAAGCTCGGCGCATCACTTCATTGCTCCCTCCTTGTTGTTTTTGAAAAAGATACCAATAATAACCGGTCATGGCACCCGCCGCGACCAGCAAAACAGCTCCCAGAAGAAGCGCCAGTCCCTTATGCCGCTGAGGCAGAGCGGCACTTCCCCCGGCGAGCTCTTTCTCTAACTCCTCTTGGGTAATATATTCTTTTTCCTCTTCCATCAGCCAAAAAGAAAACTGAAGAAACCCTCTTGCCGGGCGGTGATTGATCCCGGATTCAGATTTATTGTAGCAATTTCCCTCTCGCCTCACAAGCTCGCCTCCAGAGGCGAAAAGCGGCTACCAGAAGCTCTTTGTCGCAATAAGGAGCCGCCCTAAAAGCGGCCCCTTGAGTTTTCAGCCCGAAGCAAAAAGGCCTTCTATCGGCTGGGCATAAAGAGATAGTAGAGTCCAAGAATGACGGCTACGATACCAACCACAATTTGGACGATCGGCGTTCCCCCCGTCAGATTCGTCAGCCAAGCATAAAGACCGGGGAAAGTCAGCACCAAGCCGCCAACGAGCAGCAAAAGAAAAGCTAGAGTTTTCATAAGCTCCTGCTTGAGCAATAAGACCGATAACCGTTCGACCCTTCAAGCAAAGAAATTGAAAAAGAGGGGGCCTCTGCAAGAAGCCTCACCTCCCAACAGGAGAGATTATAACAGAACTTCGCCAGTCGAGGGAAGAGGAGAAGGCGCTAACCCCGCCGCCTCAAGCAACCGGCCATCCCGCATCTGAAAATGGCGGTCGGCCAAAGCGGCCACTTGCGGATTGTGAGTAACCACTATCACCGCCACCCCTTCAGCTTGCGTCAGCTCCTTCAATGACTGCATAACCGCCTGGCTGCTCTTGGAGTCGAGATTGCCGGTTGGTTCGTCAGCTAGGATTAAAAGCGGACTATTGGCCAAGGCCCGAGCGATAGCAACCCGTTGGTTCTCCCCGCCCGAAAGCTCCTTGGGGTAGCGGTGTTCCTTGCCTGCCAGACCGACTTTGGCCAAAAGCTCCTCCGCTCGCCCCGGCACCACCACCCCCCGCAGTTCCATCGGCAACCTCACATTTTCCAAGGCGGTTAAAACTGGCATCAGATTGAAGCTCTGAAAGACAAAACCGACGCCCGCAAGCCTTAACTTCTGCAACGTCTTCTCCGAAGCAGCGGTGATTTCAAGGCCAGCGAAGAAGACCTTCCCGCCTTGAGGCCGATCCAAGGCCCCAATCAAATACAAAAGCGAACTCTTGCCGGAGCCGGAAGCCCCCATGATGCTGACCATCTCTCCCCGAAAAACCGTCAAATCCACTCCATCTACCGCCCGGATGGTCTCAGCCCCGTTTCGAAAATAGCGGACGACGTTCTCCAGCCTTAAAACTTCAACTTGCCCATTCATATTTTTGCAATCTGCTTGTTTGAACCGTTCTTGATTTCGCGCCGAACGTGGTTATAGGGCCCCGAAGGCGCGAACATCTATATTTTTTCTCCTTGGCGCCGCATTTTTTTCTTGGAAGAAAAAGAAGCGATCTGTTTTTTATTCATAGCGAAGAGCCGAAACGATATTGGCGCGGCTAATCCGCCAAGCCGGATAAAAACCGGCCAAAAGACCGACTAAAAGAGCCACGAAAAGACCAAAAAGCGCCAGCCCCCAAGTGACCACCGCTCGAAAGAAGCTGATGCCAAGCAGACCCCCGATCAGCTTGGTTAAACCTAAAGCAATAACCACGCCCAAACCGATTCCCAAAAGCCCGCCGATCAAACTAATGAGGAAGGACTCCGAAAGAATCATGCCAAAGATAAAGCGCCGCGAGGCGCCGATCGCCCTTAAGGTCCCAACCTCTCTGATTCTCTCTGAAACTGACATCAGCATGGTAGTTAAAACAAAAAGGATGCCGATTAAAAGAGCGATGGAAGCCAGGGAAAAATGGATGGCTCGGGCGATTTTCAAAAGGTCCAAAACTTGCTTCAGGAAATCCTGCGAAGTGATGGTGCTAACCCCGCCAATTGATTCCTGAATCAAGGCAGCCGTTTCATCGACCTGCCCCGGGTCCTTCACTTTGACGCCGAACGAAGAAACTCGGCCCTCTTTGTCAAAAAGCTCTTGAGCAATCTTAAGCGGCATCACTATGGCGCCGTCAATCAGACTGCCGGAGGTTTTCAAAACGCCGGCTACCTGAAAAACCCGGTGGCGAATCGTTAAGGTATCTGCCGTGGAGAGATTTCTGTCGTTGGCTAGGCGGCCACCCAAAATCACAGCTGATTCTTCGGCGCGAAAAAGGCGGCCGGTATCAAAACTCAAACCGGCTATTAAAGAAACTGCCTCCGGCGGAATGGCTTCAATAATCGTCGGTAAAAATCCGCTAAAACCTGCTTCCCCTTGGTTCTCGTGATTGCTCTCTTGTACCTCCAGCATCGGATGCACCGTCTCCACATTAGGAACCATCTTAATTTCTTCAGAGAGAGCCTCACTCAAGTACTTCTGCTCTCCCCCGCCGCCCAGAAAACCGATCAGACCTTCAGCTCCCTCCGGCATGACATAGATATCGATATTACCGCTTTTGACGGTTTGAGTGAAATTCTCAATAAAACCGGTGCTAACCGAGAGAATTCCCACCATAAAAGCGATCGCCGCCACAACCCCCGCGATCGTCAGACAAGTGCGGCTTTTACGGCGGGTCAAGTTTTTGAGAGCCAAGCGCCACATCTTCCCACCTACTTTCGTCTTAGCAGAAGCAGCAAAACCACCCAGCCAGATGCTTGGCAGCTGCCCGTCTTGTTCAACTTTTGCCTGCTCGCCCCTGATCAGCTTGGCTGATCAGGGATCTCGCTAGAGCGAAGTTAAGCAGACTCAAGACGCTGTGCCACAATGGCTGGACACCGGTTGAAGGCAATATTTTGAAGGCTTGCCAGACTATCTTCACCCTCTTCAATCTATCGCCGTTCGATCAATTTTACCACTCCCAAAGCTAGAAGGAGAAGAGCTAGAGTTAGGAGCAAAACCAGAGCCGCCGCAAGACGGAAGAAAGCCTCGGGAAAGAGCTGAATTAACAGAGAGTCCTCCGGGAACAAGAAACCACCTTGAGGGAAAAGAACAAGATGCATCTGGGCGAAGAGAGAAGAGAAGGAAAACGTTACCGCTAAAAGAAGACCGAGAGTCAAAAGAAGATCCAGTTTCAGGGCATTGGCCAGGACCCGAAGACTCCCCTTTTTCAAAACAAAGAAAGTCAAGCCAAGAAGCATCACCCAAAAGAGAAACCAGCCGCCTAAAGAGCGGCGGATTCTGTCAAACACTCCCCGCGCCTCTTTAAGATGCGAGAGCTCCTCTTGAGTGTAAAGAAAAGAGCGGCTCTCAAAAGCATCAGTTGCAAGATACCCGCTGAGATAAGCGGCCGTGAGCTGAGCTTCATCCTGTTGTTGGTCCAGACCCAAGAATTGCCTCTGCCAGGTCACGGCTGCGGGATGAGCCGCGGCAAACAGACTGGCGCCCAAAAGAAAAAGGAGTAGAGAGGCTCCCAAGAAGAGAGTTAAAACAAGAGACACAAAGATTCCTCTTTTGATTCTCACCTGCTCCAGCAACTCTTAACTCCTCGCTAAAAATCCCGTAGTCTCTCTCGCCACTGGCAGAAAGAACACTGCGCGCTGGGTGCTGGCGGTTCGTCCTGCAAGCTTAGAAGTGCTTCCTGAAAAACTTTCAAAGCTCGCTTGGGATCGGTTTTGACTTCGTGAACTTCAGCGGTGAATGGGAAACCACGATGGAGCGCCCCTTCATTGGGGAAATAATAAGCTAAATAGGCGGTTTTAAGGGTGGGATACTGATTGCTCTCCAAAAGAAAGGTGTAAACATCGAGTTGCAGTTGATAAGAGGGATGAACCTCCTTGGGACTGGAGGCGCGAGTCTTGTGGTCAAGGGCAGCGAAAACTTTCTCTTTCAACTCAAGATACTCATCCGGCCGGCCCATTAAGATGCCGCCGTGATTTTGTTCCAGCGCTTTGAAATACAAAGTTTTGGGCAAACCGGCGGCCAGCTTGGCTTGAATCTGCCCGGCGAGGATCGGCGGCAGATCCCCCTTCTCTCGATAGAGCTCAAAGTATTTTTTCAGCACCGAATCCAGACCGGTCGCAATGGAAGCCATCGGCCCTTGGGGCCTCTTGATTCCCCTTTTCACCTGCAGCCAAAAACAGCGCGGACAATCTAAGTAGAGATTGAGGGAAGCTGGGGAAAGCCGAAAAATTGCCTTCTTGATTACCACAGAGCCAGCTTATCACATTGGCCTTTCCGGTTGCGAAAAAATACTTTGGTGTGCTGAGCCCGAGGAGCCTTGGGTCGGGAAGCCCAGAATTCAACCTCGCCCAAAATCGTTGGCAACAGCATCTGGGGAAATGTTCTCTACGTTGCAGAAAGGCGCGGCGGGCAATTGTGAAAGAGAAAGAACCAATGAGCCTTTCTCCGAAGCAGTCCTGAGACGAAACACTATTTTAGTCGGCAAGAAGTAGACGAAAAACGTCTGAAAACAACCTAGAGCGCCTCCGTCTAACGGAGGCGCTCTAGTCGCAAAAACTTCATCGGCCCATCTTTGGGCCAATCCCTTGCCCTATCTCCTGTTCCCCGCTCTCCTTCCCCTATTTACCGATAATTCCCTCGGCAATATTGGCCGGCACCGGCTCATAGTGGGAAGGCTCCATGGTGTAGCTGGCGCGGCCCTGGGTCATACCGCGCAGAGTAGTGGCGTAACCAAACATCTCGGCCAGAGGCACCAAGGCTTTAACCGCCCGGGCGTTGCCCCGCGTCTCCATGCCCTCCACCCGGCCCCGCTTGCTGGAGAGGTCACCAATGATATCCCCCATAAATTCCTCCGGGGTTACTACCTCAATCTTCATAATTGGCTCTAAAAGAACGGGTTTGCCGCGCTTGACTCCCTCCTGCAAGGCCTGCGAGCCGGCGATCTTAAAGGCGATCTCGCTGGAATCCACCTCATGAAAACTGCCGTCAAATAAAATAGCGCGAATATCCACTACCGGATAACCAGCGATTACTCCTCTTTCCGCTGCTTCTTTGACTCCCTTCTCCACCCCGGGAATAAATTCCTTAGGAATCCGCCCGCCGACGATTTTATCCACAAACTCCAAACCGGAACCTCGTTCCAGGGGTTCAAAACGCATAATGACATGGCCGTATTGGCCGCGGCCGCCGGTCTGACGGATATATTTAGCCTCCACATAATCCACTGGCTGGGTGATAGTCTCATGATAAGCCACTTGGGGCTTGCCGGTTGAGGCTTCCACCTTGAATTCTCTTTTCATCCGATCCACCAAAATTTCCAAGTGCAGTTCCCCCATCCCTGAGATAATCGTTTGCCCGGTCTCCTCATCGCTCTTGACGCGAAAAGTCGGGTCTTCTTCAGCTAATCTCTGCAAGGCGAGCGCCAGTTTCTCCTGATCGACTTTGGTTTTGGGCTCTACCGCCATCGAAATCACTGGTTCGGGAAAGCTGATCGATTCCAGTAAGATGGGGTGCTCCAAATCCGAGAGCGTATGACCGGTGGAGATCTGTTTTAAGCCCACTAAGGCGCCGATTTCACCGGCATAAATCTCCTCGACATCCTCCCGGTGATTGGCGTGCATCCTCAGGATGCGGCCGACTCTCTCTTTCTCGCCAGTGGAAACATTCAAAATGTAAGAGCCGGCCTTCAGCCTGCCGCTATAAACTCGGAAGTAAGCTAATTTACCGACAAACGGATCAGCCGCGATTTTGAAAGCCAGAGCGGCGAACGGAGCGCTATCGGAGCTCTCGCGATTCTCCTTCTCGCCGGTTTTGGGATTCGTGCCGACAACGGGCGGCAGATCCAGCGGACTGGGAAGATAGAGAACTATTGCGTCTAAGAGCGGCTGAATCCCCTTATTCTTGAGAGCTGAACCACAAAGCACCGGGAAAAGCTCGCCTTTGACTACTGACGCTCGCAGGGCTTTTTTGATCTCATCGGTGGTTAAAGCTTGATCGGCTAAAAATTTGTGCAACAGCGCCTCCTCAGTTTCAGCCACGGCTTCCAGCAACTCGCGGCGGAATCGGGCGGTCTCTTCCCGCAAAGTCTCCGGCACTTCGGTTTCCACAATCTCTTTGCCCAAATCGTCTCGATAAAGATAGGCTCTCTCAGTGATCAAATCGATGATGCCCTGAAAAGCATTCTCGGCGCCGATCGGCAGCTGTACAGCCACTGCTCTGGCGCCCAAACGTTCTTGAATCGATTTCAGACTGCCGTAGAAATCAGCCCCCATCCGATCCATTTTGTTGATGAAGCAGATACGAGGCACTTGGTATTTATCGGCCTGTCGCCAAACGGTTTCACTCTGGGGTTCCACTCCGGCCACCCCGTCAAAAACCACCACCCCACCGTCCAAAACACGCAAACTTCTTTCCACCTCGGCAGTGAAATCCACATGGCCGGGAGTGTCAATGAGATTGATCCGATGATCCTTCCAAAAGCAAGTCGTGGCGGCGGCGGTAATAGTAATTCCCCGCTCCCGTTCCTGTGCCATCCAATCCATCACCGCCTCCCCCTCGTGCACCTCGCCGATCTTATATGTCCGGCCAGTATAGAAAAGCACCCGCTCGGTGACCGTGGTTTTGCCAGCGTCAATATGGGCAATGATGCCGATGTTTCTAACTTGCTCTAACGGATATTCACGAACCATAACGCAAAAACGATACGAATGGTATCGATACGAATATGCGCATTGCACAAATGCTACGAATATTTTCTTTGTTTTTGCTTTTGATTCGCATCATTCGCATGTCATTCGCCGATGGGTATCGCGCTCTAAAATCTCCCAAAATGCGCGAAAGCTCGGTTGGCTTCGGCCATCCGATGAGTCTCTTCTTTTTTCTTGAAGGCTCCACCGGCCGAATTGACCGCATCTATCAACTCGCTGGCCAGTCTTTCAGCCATCGGCTTACCTTTGCGGCCGCGCGCCGCCTCCACCAGCCAGCGCAAAGCCAAAACAATTTTCCTCTCCGGTGTCACCTCCACTGGAATTTGATAGTTGGCGCCGCCGATGCGGCGAGACCTTAACTGAACCGAAGGAGAAACGTTTTTGACAGCCGCTTCCAAAGTTTCCAATTCGCCCAACTTCGTCTCGGCAGCGGCCAACCGCAAGGCTGTATAAACAATTCTCTCCGCTACCGCCTTTTTGCCGTTTCGCATCAGCTTGTTGATGAGACGAGCTACTAGTAAACTACCGTATTTTGCATCCGGCTGCCACTCCCGACGATAAATGCCTTTCCGTCTCATAACAAAAATATCAGGCTTCGCTTTTTGGCAAAAAGACAAACCCTGCGCTCAAGAGCCAAAAAACAAGAAGGCCTCTGAACCTGGGATCTCAAGCCCCAAGCTAGGGGCTTTGAATGAATTCGTTGCGAGTCTATTGTTCATATGAGAAACAGCTATAAAGCAACCCGCTCATTGCTTTATTCCTCTGCCTTGACAGCTGCCGGTACTTTGCCGCCACCTTCCTTTTTGGCACCATATTTGCTCCGCCCTTGCTTGCGATTTTCCACCCCAGTGGCATCCAAAGTTCCTCGCACCACGTGATAGCGCACACCCGGCAGGTCTTTGACCCTGCCGCCTCTCACTAAAACGATCGAGTGTTCCTGAAGAGTGTGACCGATGCCGGGAATATAAGCTGTCACCTCCATCCGATTGGAGAGACGAACTCTGGCAATCTTGCGTAAAGCCGAATTAGGTTTTCTAGGCGTCATGGTTGTCACCTTAATTGCCACACCTCTTTTCTGCGGCGAACCTTTGGGTAAAATTCGGCTCTTACCTTTGAGGGTATTAAAAGAACGCAAAAGCGCCAGCGCCTGACTGCGCTTTCTCTTCCTTTTCCGACCCCGCCTGATTAATTGGTTGATGGTGGGCATAAAAACAAGCCAGTGGGCAACTCAGTAGGTGAACAGTCAGCATAAGAATAATAGGAGAGCGCGATAGGGTGGATAATGTTGCAGTGAACAGAAGGTCGCTGCAGATGGCTCTATCTCTCGCTACAGAGCCGGCGAGCCTCCGTGAGCCAGATTGTGCACTGGCCACTTCCGGCTGTGCTACCTACATCTGCTAACTCTAGTGGATTTTTCCGCTGGGGTCAAGAAACCTGCCCTCTCAAGGCTATTTTTCTCTGAATCCGGTGCCGGCCGGAATCAATCGCCCAATAATCACGTTTTCCTTAAGACCCCTTAAATAATCTATCTTGCCTTGGGTGGCCGCTTTAACCAAAACACTGGTAGTTTCTTGGAAAGAGGCGGCCGAGAGGAAACTCTCGGTGGAGAGCGCCACTTTAGTGACTCCCAAAAGCAGGCGCTCAAAGAGGGGTGGGGTTTTGCCTTTCTTTTTCAAATCCTCGCTGATCTTTTTCGCTTTCAAATAATCGACTATCTCACCGGGGACCAGGCGGCTATCGCCGCTTTCTTTGATTCGAGCCTTGGAAAACATCTGACGCACGAGGATCTCTAAATGCCGATCGTTAATGTTCTGGCCTTCCAGAATGTAAATCCGCTTAATCTCCTCAATAATATAATCGCGAGTTGCCTTGATGCCCTTCAGTCGCATCAAGTCGTGGGGATTAATATGACCTTCGGTTAGGGCTTCCCCTTTGTGGACCTTGGCACCATCCTCCACACGCAAATTGGCGCGACTGCCAACTGGATACTCCCTAGTTTCCCTTTTGTGATAGAAAACGGTTAGCTTGTTGCCTTTGAGTTCTATTGGACCATTGCCCGGGGCAGTGACTGCCTTCTCGCCTTGCTTAAAAAGTATCTGGCCTTTCTTGACTGCTTGGCCATCCCTGACTACCAACTGAGCCCCTGCCGGCACAGTCCACTGGGAATGGGTCGGCAAGATAGACTCCAAACGGACAATCAATCGGCCGTCGGTTTCAAGAATCTTGACCACCCCATCCTGTTCTGCCAGAATTGCCTCCGTCTTGGGACTCCTGGCTTCAAACAACTCCTCCACTCGTGGTAAACCCTGGGTGATATCCTGAGCTGAAGCTACTCCTCCGGTATGGAAAGTCCGCATCGTCAGCTGAGTGCCAGGCTCCCCCACACTTTGAGCAGCCACAATCCCCACGGCCTCCCCCAGCTCTATCGGCCGGGCTGTCGCCAAGTCAGCCCCGTAGCACTTGCGGCAAACGCCGCGCAGAGCCTGACACTCCAAAGGAGAAAAGATCTCTACTTCAGCCACCCCGCTTTCATCAATCAGCTGAGCAATCTGGTCAGTAAGATAGGTTCCCTTCCGGGCCAATTTGCGACCTTGAGCATCTACCACATCTTTCGCTAAGAAACGGCCCCAGATTCTCGCCCGAAAACTCTCACCCAAGAGATCGGCAGTTGCCCGAGAGATGACCATCCCTGCGCCCACGCCGCAGTCCTCCTCTGTTACCACCACATCCTGCGCCACATCGATCAGACGGCGCGTTAAATAACCCGCATCCGAGGTTCTAAGTGCCGTGTCGACGCCACCCTTTCTAGCTCCGTGAGTGGAGAGGAAATATTCCAAACTGGAGAGTCCTTCGGTGTAATTGGAGCGCACCGGCAACTCAATAATTTGCTGGGCCGGATTCACCACCAAGCCTTTCATGCCGATTAATTGGTTGAGTTGCTCAACGCTACCGCGAGCTCCAGAACTGACCATCATATAGACAGGATTAAAGATGTCTTTCTTGGCTACAATCATCTCCTCAATCTTCTCTTTGGCTTCTGTCCAAAGCTGGGTGACCAATCGCCTTCTTTCATCCACTGTGATAAAACCCTCCTTGTATTGGCGCCGAATCTCCTCAACTTTCTGATCGGTTTCTTTGATAATCCGATTCCGCTCCGGAGGCATCTCGAGGTCACCGATGCTGACGGTGGCACCGGAGAGAGTGGCATAGCGGAACCCCAGCTCTTTCAGGCGGTCTACAAAAGCCACCACCGCTTCTTGGCCCAGCTGATGATAGATGCTCTCAATCAGTCTTCTGAGCTCTTTTTTGCCCACCACACTGTTGATCAAAGGCACGCCCGACGGCAAGATGCTGTTGAAGATCAGCCTCCCCAAGGTCGTGCGAATCAGCTCCCCCTCAACTGGTACCAGAATCTCAGTGTGATAATGGATTTTACCGTTGCCGTGGGCCAAGTAGGCTTCGTTGATATCCCGAAAGGCCGGTGTTCTTTCGCCTGCCGGCGTTGGCCTTAGAAGAGTTAAGTAGTGACAACCTAGGACCATATCTAGCGAAGGGAAAACGATCGCTTCCCCCGTGGCTGGTTTTAAGAGATTACGAGTGGAGATCATAATCTCTTCGGCTTCTTCTTGAGCTTTTCGACTCAAAGGCAAGTGAATAGCCATCTGATCACCATCAAAGTCAGCGTTAAAAGCAGCACAAACCAAAGGATGGAGCTGAATTGCGTTCCCCTCCACCAAGACAGGCTGGAAGGCCTGAATACCCAAGCGATGTAGGGTGGGAGCGCGATTGAGAAGAACCTTGTAGTGCTGAATAACCTCATCCAAAGCGTCCCAAACCTCCGGCGTCTGTTTTTCCACCAGCTTGCCGGCGGTTTTAACGTTATGAACCACTCCATCCCTTAGCCTGCCGATAACGAAGGGCTTGAAAAGCTCAAGAGCAATCGGTTTAGGGATGCCGCATTGATGAAGCAGAAGTTGGGGTCCCACCACAATCACACTGCGGCCCGAGTAATCCACTCTCTTGCCCAAAAGATTCTGGCGGAAACGTCCTTGTTTACCGCGCAAAAGATCGGAGAGAGATTTGGGTTTACGGCGGATCGAGGCCGTGGAGGCAGCGGTTTCGCGCGCCCCGATATCAATCAGCGCGTCCACCGCTTCCTGCAGGATCCTTTTTTCATTGCGGGTAATCACCTCTGGCGCTCCAATGGTAATCAATTTCTTGAGGCGGTTGTTACGATTGATGACTCGACGATAAAGATCGTTCAAATCAGAAGAGGCAAAGCGCCCGCCCTCCAACTGAACCATCGGCCGGAGATCCGGCGGGATGACTGGCAAAATGGTCAAAAACATCCATTCCGGTTTGATATTGGCTTTGACAAAACCTTCCAGCAGATAAAGTCTCTTCTGGATTCGCCGCCTCCTCTGGCCAATGGCTTTGGTCAAATCTGCTTTCAACGCCTTAATGGTGGCTGGTAAATCCAAGGACCTGACCAGCTCGTAAACTGCCTCGGCGCCAATCCCGGCCTGAAAGACATGGCCGTACTTCAAAGCCAAATCCTGATATTCCAGCTCGGAGACAATTTTTTTGATACGCAAAGAAGCTAATTGTTCCTTGGCCACCGCGTAAGCCAGCTTCAATTGCTCCTCCTTCTTCCGCCTCTCGGCTCGCTCCTCTGATGTGCTTTTGCCCTGAAAAGCGGTGGCGAGTTTCTTGATCTGTTGCGCGAAACTTGCATCCAGCTCAGTCAAGGCCTTCCGCTGCGCTTCCTCATCGACCCTGGTAATGATATAAGCGGCAAAATAGATCACCTGCTCCAACTGCCGAGCCGGCACATCCAGGGTCAGGCTTAACACTGAAGGCACACCTCTTAGATACCAGATGTGAGAAACCGGTACAGCCAAAGCGATATGCCCCATTCTTTCCCGGCGGACAGAAGAGCGAGTCACTTCAACGCCGCATTTATCACAAACAATACCCTTGTAGCGAATCTTCTTGTATTTGCCACAAGCGCACTCGTAATCGCGCACCGGCCCGAAGATTCTCTCGTCGAAAAGGCCCTCTTTTTCCGGTTTCAGAGTGCGGTAATTGATCGTCTCTGGTTTGGTTACTTCGCCATGCGACCATTTGAGCATTTCCTCCGGCGAAGCTAAAGCCAAGCGGATGGCGATAAAATCTTCCTGCTTTTTTCTGAGCACCTCTCTCGGCATGTTCTTTCTCTAGATGCTAGATGCTAAATGTCGGAGATTCCGCCTAGTCCCGACCCAATCGGAACGAAGTGGGACTAGACGCTACCTAGCCTTTTCTCCCAACGCTTGAGGGTTTCCTCATCCAGCAATTCGACACTCAAACCTAGGCCTTGTAATTCTTTAACAATCACATTAAAAGCTTCCGGCGTGCGCGGTTTTTGGATCTCTTCTTGACAGATGATCGCCTCATAAGTTTTGGCCCGGCCTAAAACGTCATCTGATTTGATGGTCAACATCTCTTGCAAAGTATGGGCTGCGCCGTAGCCTTCCAGGGCCCAAACCTCCATCTCGCCCAAACGTTGGCCGCCCACCTGGGCTTTGCCGCCGAGAGGCTGCTGAGTGACTAAGGCATAGGGGCCGATTGAGCGAGCATGAATTTTGTCATCCACCATGTGGATCAACTTCATGACATACAGATAGCCGACGGTGGTCGGTTGATCGAAAGGTTCACCTGTCCGGCCGTCATAAAGTTGAATTTTGCCGCTCTCTAGAAAACCTAAACTTTTCAATTCCTCAATGAGAGTCTCAACCTTGACGTTGCTGAAGGGAGGCACCACCGCCCGATAACCCCGCTGGCTGGCAATCCAGCCAAGATGAGTCTCCAAAATCTGACCAATGTTCATGCGGGACACCACCCCCAAGGGGTTGAGGATGATATCAATCGGTCTCCCATCCGAGAGATGAGGCATATCAGCCTCCGGCAAAATCCTAGCGATCACTCCTTTGTTGCCGTGACGACCGGAGAGTTTATCACCCACTGAAATCTTGCGCAATTGAGCGATATAAACATAAATCCTCTTCAAGACTCCCACTTCCAGTTTGTCCCCTTTTTCTCGATCAAAAACCTTCACCCCGATGACCTTACCGTAACCGCCGTGGGGTAAGCGCAAAGAGGTGTCCTTGACATCCTTCACTTTCTCGCCAAAGATGGCGCGCAAAAGTCTCTCCTCAGCCGTCAGTTCGGTCTCGCCCTTGGGTGTAATCTTGCCAACCAAAATGTCGTGGGAGCGCACCACTGCCCCAATGCGGATAATGCCGTCTTCGTCTAAATTGGCGACCGCCTCCTCCCCCACGTTAGGAATGTCACGCGTGGTAATCTCCGGGCCCAACTTCGTGTCCCGCACATCCACCATCTCCCGCTTGATATGAATGGAGGTTAAGAGGTCTCTTTTGACCAAACGGTCAGAGACAAGAATCGCGTCTTCAAAATTACCTCCCTCCCAAGACATGAAAGCTACCAGTAAATTAGTGCCCAAAGCCAGCTTGCCGTCCCGAATGGCTGGACCGTCGCATAAAACCTGTCCCTTTTTAACTTTCTGGCCTTTTTCTACTAAAGGAGTCTGATGCAAAACAGTATCAGCGTTGGAGCGAGCAAAACGGGTCAGGTAAAAGACGGTTTTTCTTTTCTTGGCGTCCTCAAATTCGATCCTGTCTCCGTCGACATTCAGAATGACGCCGTCACTGGGAGCAATGTAGATCCAGCCGGAACCCCGAGCCGCCATCTCTTCGACACCGGTCCCAACCAAAGGCGGTTCGGCTTTAACCAAAGGCACCGCCTGGCGCTGCATGTTAGTTCCCATCAAGGCTCGGCGGGCGTCGTCATTTTCAATGAAAGGAATCAAAGCCGTGCCGATTGAAAGAATTTGAGTGGGAGTCACATCCATATAATCCACCCGGCCGATTGAGTCAACAGCCGGCTCTCCTCCCCTCCTGACCGGCAACTGAGTACTCAAAATCCGCCCTTTCTCGTCCATCGGAATATTGGCCTGTGCAATCGTAGCCTGCTCCTCTTCGTGGGCATCAAGGTAAACTACTGCCTTCGTCGCCTCGGCCTTAATCGGAATAGTTTTGATCCCAGACAAACGAGCCAGTTCTTTAGCGATTCTTGCATCAGCTTCGGTATTGGCTTTGACCAAAATTCTCTTGGTTTTGGGATCAACAAGATCTTTGTGAATCAGGTGGCCGATGACCGATTGGCCGTCATTCGGCACCTCTCGTAAGATGCGGCGATAAGGGGCTTCAATGAAACCAAACTCATTAACCCGGGCGTAAGTGGCTAGATGGCCAACCAAACCAACATTAGCCCCCTCTGGCGTGGCAATCGGGCAGATACGGCCGTAGTGACTGGGATGAACATCCCGCACTTCAAAACCAGCTCGCTCGCGGTGCAGGCCCCCGGGGCCGGTAGCTGAAAGTCTCCGCTTGTTCTCCAACTCAGCCAGGGGATTCTGCTGATCCATGAACTGAGAGAGCTGAAAACTGCCGAAGAACTCTTGCATAATGGCCGAGATAGGCCGAGCGTTGATCAGCTGGGCGGGAGTTAAACTCTCAACCTCTGAGGTGACCATCCGATCCTTAATCATGCGTTCAACTCTCAAGAGGCCGATCCTTAAGCGCTGTTGGGCCAGCTCCCCAACTGCCCGCACTCGCCTGTTTTTCAAGTGATCGATATCGTCCGGTGCTCCACCTTCATTATTCAAACGAATAATCTCGCGAACGATGGCTACTAAATCCTCCTGGTGCAAGGTCTTGCCTTCTTTGGTACTGGGCACCGAAAGCCCAAGTCTTTGATTAAGTTTATAGCGCCCCACCCGTCCCAGATCATAGCGCTTAAAATTCTGGAACATATTAGTGAAAAGGGTCCGCGCATTTTCCAGGGTCGGCGGATCGCCCGGACGCATTTTTTTGTAGAATTCGATCAGTCCCTGCTCTTCACTCCTGGCCGGATCTTTCTCAAGGGTGTTTTTGAGATAGTCGTGGGCTGGATCGTGATTGGCCTCTTTAAAAAGCTCCAACAATTCGGCGTCAGTTCCGAGGCCGAAGGCCCGAAGTAAAGTGGTCAGATAGAGTTTCTTCTTGCGGTCAACGCGCGCCACCAGATAATCGCGCGGGCTGGTTTCTATCTCCAACCAAGCGCCGTGCTCAGGGATAATTTTGGCGCCGTAAAGACCGAATCTGCCACCTTCTGTCCGAGTGAAAAGAACACCCGAGGAGCGTACCAACTGGGAAACGATTACTCTCTCAACGCCATTAATAATGAAGGTGCCGGACTTGGTCATCAGAGGGATGTCGCCAAAGAAGACATCCTGCTCCTTGATCTCGCCGGTGTTTTTATTGATTAAACGCAGCTTAACTCTCAAGGGCGCTTCATAGGTGGCATCCATTTCATGAGCCGTCTTTTCGTCGTACTTCGGCTCCTCAAAGTAATAATCAACAAAATGAAGCTCCAAATTCCTTCCGGTCAGATCCTGCACCGGGCTAATCTCTTCAAAAAGCTCCTTAATGCCTTCGCGCAGAAACCAGTCATAATTATCCTTCTGGAGGGAAGTGAGATCGGGCAGGGAGATAATTTCTTCTCCCCGACCGAAATTGCGTTCCGGCCAAAGTCCAATTCTAGTTGCCGTTTGCTCCGCGTTCATAAAATACCCTTGGCGAAGAGATCCGCCAAAGCCCGCAACCTAAGACCAAATGAGTTACCTACCAACCAAAAGCAAGTAGGGAAATATTAAAAACGAGAAACCAAAATGTGTCGAGAAAGACTTTTGAGATTGGCCAAAGCCACGCCAGACAAACTTTCCACCTGCCCCAACGGTTCTTGGGGGAGTTTATCCCCAAGCTAGCAGTTTAGCTCCTCATCTGTCAAGTCTCGTCTTCAATTCCAAGGCTAATCAAAAACCTTTCTTGGCAAAGCCCAATCCGGCCGCCCTCCCTAACTGACCCGGAAAGTAGCTTTCTGAACAAGCAAATCATCCAGATAAAGGGAGGCTTGATAAAGCCCGGTTTTCCAAAAGCTACTGCCCAAGAGAGGAGTTAATTCATGTCTCTTCAGAGCGAAGAGAGAAATGCCCCCCTTCACCTCCTGGACAAAAGTCGCTAAAGTCAGGGTTTGAGGCAGATATTCAACCACTATTCTCATCATCTCGCCAGCCGGCTGTTCTATCATCTCTATCCCCAGGTAAATTGTCTCGGTTTCGGGCCGGAAAAGAGTTTGCCTCTCTCGGATGAGGCCGTTCTCCAGGCTCTCGCCGAAGAAGAGCGACCGCACAGAAGCCCGGCGGCTTTCTCTCTCCGTCTCTGATTCAGCTACCACTCTGAAGAAAAGCGTTCTGATTAAAGAATCTCCCAAATAAACCTCGGCTTTGTAATCCCCAATCGGCCAAGCGAGCTCTTCCTTCTCAAGCCAAGCAGCAAAGAGATTTTTCTGGCCAGCCGCCGGATGGCTAAGAAAATCATACGGGGCACCCTCCTCTCGCCCGCCAGTAAAGATTTGAGTCGAGAGCGGCTCACCCCCCCGATACCATCTGACCGTTACGCGAGTAGCGGGAGCGACGTTGATGACCTCTCCCACAAGATAGATGCGCGGGAGCAAAGCTGGAACATCCTCCAGAGTGCCCTGCGGCTCGTTGGCCGGGCCCAAAGCGGGGGTCAAGGCCAGATTAGTCACCAAGGTCGGCGGACGACTGCAGCCGCTCAAGAGAGAAGAGATTAAAATCAGAATCAAGCCGAACTTCGGCCGAGAGAAGCTCATATCTCTAATTTACGCAAAGCGGCGATTCTTTGTTGAATGGGCGGATGAGTCGACCAAAGCACGGCTAATCTTTCGCCCCATCTCTGGAGGGGATTGACAATGAAAAGATGGGCGGTCGCTTTGCTTACCCTTTTTAAACGATGAGGGCTTCGAGCAAGCTTCTCCAAGGCCGAAATCAAACCGGACGGATAGCGGGTCAAAAAAGCACCGGAGGCGTCAGCCAAAAACTCGCACCGGCGGGAGATGGCCAATTGCAGCAAAGTGGCAAAAAGAGGAGCAAGAAGCGCCAGCAAGAGACCAATCATGGCGAAAAAAGACCCCCCTTCGCGGTCTCTCCTGCCACGCCAAAAATTAATTCTCAAAAACCAATCGGAAACTAAAGCGACTGCACCGGCTAAAGTGACAGCTAAGGTGGCCACTAAAATATCATAATTTTGAATGTGGGCAAGCTCATGAGCCACCACCCCCTCCAGCTCCTTTTTCGTGAGGAGCTGAAGCAAACCGGTGGTGACAGCGATAGCAGCGTGCCTCGGATCACGGCCAGTCGCCAAGGCGTTGGGTGCCGAGTCATGAATAACGTATAAGCGCGGCGTGGGCAACCCGGAAGCGATGGAGAGATTCTCCACTACCCTGACTAGCTCCGGGAATTCTCCCTTTTTGACTAGCCGAGCCCCCGAAGCGGCCAGCGCCACCCTGTCACTATAGAAATAACTCAGCCAACTCCCGACCAAGCTGATCCCCACCGCCCACCAAAGAAGAGAAGGTAACTCAAAAAGGCGGGCCAAAATAAACCCTAAAAGAATCACCAAGGCCATAAAGGCCAAAAAGAGCCAAAGGGTTCTCTGTTTATTGGCGCTAATAGCTTCGTACATCGGCAAACTCTAGGCTTGTGAGATCAGAAGTTCACCGTGGGCTTTTCAGCTTCTTTCTCTGTTTCAAGATCAAAAAGTTCGGCTTTTTTGAAACCAAAAACGGAAGCCACTAACGAGGCAGGAAACGCCTCCTGCCGGATGTTGAAATCGCGGACTTGGGAGTTGTAGAAACGGCGTGCCGACATAATCTTGTCTTCCGCGTCCACCAATTCTTGCTGCAAATGAAGAAAGTTTTGATTGGCCTTGAGTTCTGGATAATTCTCGGCCACGGCAAAAAGACTTTTTAAGGCGGCTGAGAGCATATTTTCGGCCGCTATCTTTTCCTTGGGAGAGGTGGCCGAAATCGCCCTCGTCCGGGCCTCGGTCACGCTCTCGAATACGGTTCTTTCATGCGCAGCGTAGCCTTTGACGGTCGCAACTAAATTGGGAATCAGATCATACCGCCTTTTCAGCTGCACCTCGATGTCGCTCCAAGCTTCGGCGACCCTGTTTTTAAGAACGACTAACCCGTTATAGAGCCAAATTGCTCCCAAGATCAAAACAGCCACGATGGCAATTATCCACCACATAGGGAAAAGTAGCCTCAATTCTAAATCCTAACTTCTAGATTGCTCAATGTCGAAGATCCCACGCAGTCCCGAGCTTACCGAAGGACAAGGTGGGACTAAGCGCTATCTTAACCGCTTTTCATTCTTTTATCAAACCGGAGGTGATGATCTTACCTATTTCAGCCACAGTGAGATAAAAGGCTTCCTTATCCCGCCACCAATTTCTTTTCCGCCATTCTTCATCCAGCGCCGAATGGTTCAGGATCAAGAAATTCTTGCCCAGCTCTCGGCGGAAAGCGGTATAGGCTCGTCTTTGATGATAAGGCGAAGTGATTAAGATAATGGAAGAGATTCTCTCCCGACGCAGAAGAAGAGCCACCAATCTGGCGTTTTCAGTTGTATTTTGCGACTGCTCTTCAATCAGAATCGCTTCCTCCGGTACCCCAGCAGCTAAAGCCAGGCGTTTCATCACTTGCGCATTGCTCACCCCTTCTTTGGCTGCACCGGCGAAGATGAGCCGCGGTGCCCAAGCTTCCCGCCATAGTTTAATCCCCTCCTCTGTCCGCCGCTTAGTGTCGCCCCCGGAGACAACCACAATCGCTTCCACCTGCTTGAGCTGGTCCTGTGGCGAAAGATAGAAACCCAGCCCAACCAAAATGACCAAAAGCAAAAGGCTAGCTAAAACAACAATGAGCAAAAATCTCCTCATCACCCCAGGCCGCAGAAGCTAAAAGATAGCGGTTAAGAGACCGGCTGAAGCGTTTCGGTTGATGGTTCTTCAATCGCCGGTGGCGGCGTCACGCCGATTTTCGGAATAAAGAAAGAGATAATGACTCCCCGAAAAGCAAAGAGAAGAAAAAGCAGGGAAAGAAAAATCGTATAAAGCACCAGCGTCGGGAAGGTATCTTCCCTTAACCGGTGAGAGATGTGGTCGCGATAACGATGATAGCGAGAGCGCAGCATAGCCGCTTTGAATTGGATTCCCTTCGCAACTTTCTTGGTGGGGAGAGTGGGAGTTGAACCCACACGTCCTTAGACAGGACCCAGGGTTTTAAGCCCTGTGCGTCTGCCATTCCGCCATCTCCCCGAGCGAACCAAACAATTATGTAAACTCCTGGAGGTCTGGGGCGGAATTGAACCGCCGTAAAGGGTTTTGCAGACCCTTGCCTAACCACTCGGCCACCAGACCTAGTTATTGTTAAGTCATGATGCGCCCATCCTGCGTTCAGTCTCATCACAAATCGGTCATTAGCCGTTTGTGATATAGATATCACTACGGAGGGCAGAATTCTTGCGATTCTATATGTAAATTGTGTGAATTCTGGAGCGGGCGAGCGGAATTGAACCGCCGTCTCAGCCTTGGCAAGGCCGTGTAATAACCGTTATACTACGCCCGCAAACAGTGGTCCCTAGAGCGAGACAATCACCACGTTAAGCGTGGTGCCGCGGGAGGGAATCGGTCACAACTCTCGCTTCGCTCGGTCGCGACCCCGCCTCGCGTTCCTCGGCAAGCTCGGAACAAGCTCCGGCCTTCGATTCCTCACGTCCCGCCAGCAGCGGCGGGACTCCGCGTCACATTTTTCAAATGGTGCCGCGGGAGGGAATCGAACCCCCGACGCACGGCTCTTCAGGCCGTCGCTCTACCGACTGAGCTACCGCGGCACAAACTGTTAATTCACCTACTATTCTAGCGATTCCCAAGCCATTTCTCTATTCCAAGAAACGCTGGTGGACGATGCAGGACTCGAACCTGCGACCTTCTCGGTGTAAACGAGACGCTCTAACCGGCTGAGCTAATCGTCCAAGAAGATGAGGGTTCTGTTGAGTAGAGCCATCGCCGTGTTCAGTGTGACGCCAGCAACAAGCTCCGGTCACAGCCCTCGCCTTTACAGCGAGGTCGCTGAAGTCGCTGAATCGGTCGGCCAAATGCCAGAAAGTCAAATTCTGGTGCCGGTGGCAGGATTCGAACCTGCGACCCGACGCTTATGAAACGTCTGCTCTACCCCTGAGCTACACCGGCAGATGGTGGGCGGGAGAGGAGCCGAAGCCTGTGCCGATCTTGTCCTACTCTGCTTGATTATGCAGGGCAGGCCTCCAGGGCCTTGCCCTGTCCCGATGGTGGCGTGGGTGGGAGTCGAACCCACACGGGTGTTGCCCCACTAGGTCCTTAACCTAGCGCGTCTGCCATTCCGCCACCACGCCATTTGACTCGGGATGCTCCTGCTGTTCCGCCACCGGTTGACTAAAAGACCAGCCATAAGGTTTTCAATCCAGGCGGTTGGTGGGCGGGAGAGGGATTGAACCTCCACGGGTTTGACTTCTATCCCGATGGTGGCGCGGGTGGGAGTCGAACCCACACATCCGGTCAAGGATACAGAGTCCTGAACCCTGCGCGTCTGCCAGTTCCGCCACCGCGCCATTGATCGGGACGCGTTTGCCATGCCGCCACCGCCCCTCTCTCACTGCCTACAGCTTCCCTCTAAATTATAGCCCAACAAAAGCGGCATTCTAGCCCCGCTTAGTCTTGATATACCAGTCCCTGATCGTCACAAAACGGTCAGAAGGCGAGGAGAGATGGGGATCAGTTTTGACGCCCCGAATTTTGGTGTCCAAGAGATAAAGATAGGTCGGCTGGTAAAGTAAAACCGCCGGCATAAGCTCCCGGAAAGCTCTTTGGAAAGCGTGGTAGTAACCGATCAGTCTATTTTCCCGTGTTTCGGTCCGAGCGAATTCCAGATTGCTATCAATATCTTTGTCATAAAAAAGGGCAAGATTAAGGCCTGGATCCCGCGTCTGACTGCTGTGCCAATAAAGGTAAGGATCCGGATCGCTCCCTAAATCCTGACCGAAAAGCAAAATCTCGTAATCGCGCGGCCGCACTACTGCCGAAACAAACTGGTCGGCCGGCACAGCTCTAAGCTTTACCTCCACTCCGATGGTCTGCCAGCTGTTTTGGATTAGCCTGACAATTTGTTCGGCCTCCTCCCCTTCCCGATAAGTCAGGATGAAACTTAAGCGGTGATCATCCTTTTCCAAAAAACCATCCTTGTCAACGTCCCGCAAACCAACTGCCTTGAGCTCGGCCGCCGCCTTCTCCAGACTGAAGTCATAAGTCGGCAAATCCAGCAGATGCCCGGTAAAGCCCGGCGGGATCGGCGAATTAAGAATCTGGGCATGCCCTCCAAAAACGTTCTGAATAATTCTGGTACGATCTACCCCGTAGGCCAAAGCGTGCCTTATCGCTTTTTCCTTCAACCAGCTGTTAGCCTCGGGGTTAAAAAAGAGCGCTTGATATTGGGGCAGAGGGCGTTCGATGACAAGAGTATCGGCGGCTTTTTTCAAACTCCTCATCAGCGCCACCTCTCGGAAACCAGCGCCATTGACCGCCCGGCCCTGGTAGAGGGAAGCCAGGGCTTTCTCATTGGGCACAAAGCGAAAGATAATCCTTTCAATGTAAGGCTTCTGGTCGTAGAATTTCTCGAAACGGGTAAGAACGGCCTGCTCGCGGCTGATCGATCCTTCCACCTTGTAAGCACCAGTGCCAACGGGGCGAAGATTGAAGTTATGATCGGCCAGCTCGGCTACCCCCACCCCCTGCAGAAGATGCTGTGGCAAAATGCCAATCGTCAGCTGACGCAGGAAAAAACTGTTGGGATTGGGCAAGCTAAAACGCAAATTCCAATCACCGATCTTTTCAATCTGGACGTTGCGCCATTCTTGAGCGCCTAAACCTCGGTAGTCTTCACTCTTCAACAAAGAGACAGTAAAGAGCACATCATCCGCTGACAAAGGAGTGCCGTCATGCCAGACGACGTTGTCTCGCAAGGTCAGAAGATAAACTTTCCCCCCTTCTTCGATCTGCCAATTTGAAGCTAAATCAGGCAGAAATTCTCGCCCCGCTCCCTGCCGCACCAAGCCAGAGAAAATCAATTTGACAAGATCGCTGTCTGCTGGATTGCTCCAAGCCAAAAGCGGATTCACCTGACGAGGAAAACCCACGACCCCTTCAATATAAGTTCCGCCGTAAGTTGCTACCCTTTCTTTTGATGCTTCCCCCGCTATGGTCGCGGCGCTCACCGCCACCGCCAGTAATAAGATCCCCAAAATCGCTTTTTCTAGTGGCGGGGTCTCTCGCCAAAGCCAAAGGAGAACTTTTTTCAGGCGCTCCAACAGCCTCTGCCACCGATGCAGATGGAATAGTAAACTCTCGCCCTTGATTTTCCGAACCCGAAAGCGAACCACCCTTTTTGAGCCCTAAACAAGAAGATTAAGAAAAGAGAGCACTATAAAAAGCACGGCCAAGACAATGGTGATAAGAAACAACAACCTTTCGCCTCCCCGCCGGGTGCCAAAGAAGCCGCCGCTCCCACCGAAAGTTTCTGATAAAGCCGCTCCCCTTTCCTGAATGAGGACAGAGAGCACTAGGAGCATCCCGCTTATAACCTGCAAATAATTAATCAGACTGCTGATATCCATCGTCTTTCAATTATAGCAACAAAAGCTTGAGGGTCTAATTATTTTCGGTGAGAATTTTGTCTCCCTCCTTGAGGCCCGCTAAAATTTCGCTGTATTCATTGCCTCTCAAGCCAATTTCCACTTTTTGCTCTTTGTGCCAAAAAAGGCTTTTTTGCCGGACGAAGACACGACCGCCCTTGCTTTTGAGAGCGGCAGTGGGCACTACCAAAACGTTGTCTTTGAAATCGGTTATGATCTTCGCCTGGAAATCAGCCAAAGTCGGAAGAGATGTTTTCAGCCGAATCCGAGCTCTTTTTTCTCCTGCCGACTCCTCCCAGCCAATCACTTCACCGGCGATCTTTTGGTTCTCATATTCAACTTGCACTAAATCTCCTACACCCGCCCGGCTCTCTGGAGGGAGGGAGATTTCGGCTAGAGCGGAAATGGCGGCGGTTAATCTCACCAGGGGAGCGTTTTTCTCAAGCCTCTCCTCTTCGTTGATGAAACTCACCAGGCCATCTCGATGAGCATAAACTGCGACTTCATCGCTTCCCTCCGGTAAAAACAGGGTCATCAAAAGATCCCCCTTCTTAACTGGATCGCCTTTTTTAACCTCTCGAGTCCTGACTTCGGCTGGGCGAAAAAGCCAAAGAGGATACTCTATCTCCGGCAGGACCGAGCCGCGGCCCTCCTCCCAAACCACCGCCGCTCCCCGACTGACGACCCATTCATGCCCGGCCGCAGTCCCGAAAAGCAAGAGAATCACCAAGAGCGTCAGAGTTAAAAGTGCTAAGCTCGAAAGAAAATAACGCATCTTTACCTCCTCACATTATTATGCTCCAGAAGCAAAAATCTGCAAGAGAAAACCTTTTGTTGACGGGGCTCTTGACCAGCTGCCCCGACTCTTCCTATAGTAAGAAGTGCTATCCAAAAAACTGGCTGCTCCAGATCTTTTCAGGGAAAGGAGGTGAGAAGGCTAAGTGACTAAGACTCGAGCTGATTTTGCTGATTTCAAGAACCCCGACACTCTGATCGGGGCGGGTATTATTGTTGAAGGTGTCCTGGAGACGCCCAGCGATATCCAGATTAACGGCAATTTCAAGGGCAAAATTGTAGCCAGTGGAGATGTGATCATCGGCGAGGGAGCCTCGATCGAGGCTGATATCGACGGACAAAATATCTACGTGGCTGGTGAAGTGCGCGGCGATATCAGCGCAACTGAAAAACTGGAGATCTTCGAAACCGGCCGTGTCACCGGCAATGTCAAAAGTTCGGCTTTAAGCATCGAGCCCGGCGGGATCCTGAAAGGGAAGAGCGAAATGCTCTCCACCGCCGAAGCCACCCCCGCCACCACTCCTACCTACGAAGTAGAGGAAGAACAAGAGAGCCAGTCATAAGCATGCACCTCGTAATTGCCAACACTAGGTCGGGCAATGGAGCTTATCGGCAAGCCGAAAAACAACTCACCAATCTCCTCTCTCGCTTAGGCAACCGCTTCAAGACGGTCACGGTGCGGGATTTGAACGAAATCGCTCAAGTTTTGGCGACGGAGCTCTCGCCTCGAACTCGTCTTTTGATCGCCTTGGGCGGCGATTCCACAGCCGGCGAGATTATCGATTGCCTGCCGCGTCGGCAGATTCCGCTGCTTTTGGTGCCCATCGGTACCAGTAACGCCCTCGCCCAAAGCCTAGGTATCGACTCCGCTCAAGGAGCGCTCCGAGCCCTCAAAGAGCAGACCATCCGTCATTTTCGCCTGGGTAAAATAGGCGAGAGGTTCTTTTTGGGCAGTGTACAGATTGCCCCGCGCAAAAATCTTTTGCGCCAAAGCCTAAAGCGTCCCCGGGCCATTCACCAACTGCTCAATGCTCTGGGTTTGACCGAAGAAAACCAATTAGAGGCGGTTGCAACTCATTTAACTTTGGATCACCATATAAAATTGAGGGGTGAAGTGGTTTCCATCATGGTTCAACTGGAAAACCAAAGAGAAGAAAAAAGAGGACTCATCATACAGATAATTGCCCGCAACAAAAAGGGCGAAATCACCGAGAGCGTTCTTAAAGGCTCTGGCCTAACGGTTAAAGCGGAAACCAATCTGCCGATTGTCTTCGGCCATGATATCGTGGCCACCACTCCGGCCACCATTCAGGCTCTAGCCCGGAGCCTGCCGATGTTGGTAGGGAAGAAATTTGAAGCCTAAGATGAGATCAAGATTCACGCCAAGAGCCAAGGAGCCACGCCGCAATCTTCAGATTCGCGCTCGCGAACTTTTGGTCATCGACGGGGCGGGCAAGCGGCTGGGGGTTATGTCACTCAAAGAAGCTCTGACCTTAGCCGAAGAGCGGGGCCTGGATCTGATTGAGGTAGCTGCCCACCTGAATCCTCCGGTGGCTAAGCTTGTGGATTGGGGTAAATTTAAATACGAGCAGAAAAAACAAGCCCAAAAAAGAAAACAGAAAGTGCCGGAGTTGAAAGAAGTTCGTCTCTCAGCTAATATCGACCAGCACGATCTCTTAACTAAACAAAGACAACTTGCGGAGTTTTTGAAAAAGGGCCACAAAGTCAAATTAACCGTGGTTTTCCGCAAGCGCCAGCTGGCTCATCGAGATCTAGGAGAAAAACTGCTCAACGACCAGCTTGCTCAAATGGCCAATTCAGCCACCCTGGAGCAAAACCTCACTCGTCAAGGGCGGATGAGTTTCATCGTGGTCGCACCCCAAAAAAAAGTATCAAGAGTAAGAGACTAGGAATCGGGTCCTAGGCCCGATACCCGACGCTTGACACCTGACATCAGTACCATGCCTAAATTAAAGACCCACAAAGCGACCGCCAAACGGATTCAGATCACTAAAAGCGGCAAACTCAAGCGTTTGCGAGCGTATCGCAGTCATAACCGGGCCAAGAAAGCCCCGGACCGCAAGCGAGCATATCGGCGTCCCCAAGATGTTGCCAAAGGGGACGAGAAAAAGATTAGACGACTGTTGGGGATCTGAAGCCACAATCTCAGTCTACGAGCATGAAGATGAACACAACAAATTGAAAGAGGGATCTGCAGTCTTCGCATGAACATGAATTAGTATACTCGCATCGCATCATTATTATGGTCAGAGTCAAACGAGGTATTTTAAGGAGTAAGCACAAGAAAATCAGGCGACTGACTAAGGGTTATCGCACTATCAGGCGCACGCGGATCAAGAAAGGCAAAGAAGCAGTTTTAAAAGCACTCTCCCAAGCTTATCGTGACCGCCGAACCAAAAAGAGAGAATTCCGGCAGCTTTGGATTACCCGCCTCTCCGCCGCCGCGGCCGAGCACCGTCTTAAATATTCAGACTTTATCCAAAGATTGAAAAAGAAAGAGATCGAACTGGACCGCAAGATTCTAGCTCAGATCGCCGCCGAACATCCGGAGGCGTTTGTTAAGCTAGTCGAGATGATCAGGTAAGCTGAGGAATGAAGAGAACAAGAGAGCAAGTGAAAGAAAGGTCGCTTGAAAGGCGACCTTCCCATCACTTATGCACTCATTCAATTCTCCCCTTTATCTTTCCAACGTAATCACCCTCTCTATATCCTCTCGGAACGGCCCACTATAAAGGGTGAGGGTACCACCTTCCCAGCTGAACGGGTCTTCGGCGTAAGCGACCCAATCTTTGGGTAACTGCAATCTGGCGGTTAAACTCGCATTGCGCAAACCGGGTTGTTTTTCTAGATAAAGTTTGTAGTTTGCCAGCCCCCGACGGAAATCCAGTTTAAAGGGCAACTCATAGCTGATAGAAACCGTCCTGGTTTGACCCGGCTCGGTCGTCAGCCAAAAACTAAAAACGGTCATATTGTTCTCTAATCCCTCGTCTGGAGGTTCGTTCTTGTCTTGACCGCTGATGCCCAAAAGGCGGCTGCCCAAGGGCACGTAAAGACGAAGAAAATCTCTGTTGCTGCCGTCCGGGAAGACATAACTGCCTTGATGACGGAAATTAAGATTAATCAAGGCCTGCATCCGGCCATCGTTTTGAACAGTCGCCAGATAATCGATTTGACTCACGAGATTGCGGCTGCTTTTGCGCCCCCCGAGGTTAGCCCGATTGATATAAAGATAGTCGCCGCTCACCGCTTTCCCTTGGAGCGCTCCGTCAAAACGGAATTCGGACAGAACCGAAGCAATCTTGGGATTGTCCAACGCCAAAAGAATCTCTCTTTCGCGCAAGTAATCGACGAAAAGCTTCCCCAACTTCGCTCGCAGCTCGGCCGAACCGTTCAGCAGTCTGGCTAAAAGCAAAGGGGTTGCCTCCCTAATCAGCTCCTTGCCGGGGTTGGGTAAACCGATTTTGCCTCGCTCCGGATCGCTGTTTTCCAGCAAAGTGGCCACATTGTCCGCCGAGAGAACGACGTTCCGGCTGGTCAAATAGATCGGCCCGGTCAAGCGCAAAAGATCCTCCAGTACGCGAGGGGTTAAAGCTATCACCCCATCCACCGATCCGCCGCCGGCTTTTTCATAAAGTTCTCGAATGGTTTTCACACTCATCGGAAAATCCGGATTGAAATTGGCGTCTCTAATGCCGAAGGTGGAGGTCACCGCCCTGAGGGGGGCCGGCGGTTCAAGATCAAAACCTTTCAGCCTCTCATCTCTTGGGTAGACATCCTCCACGCTCAAACTTTCAATCCCGCCGTTTTTGATTTTCAACAACCCCAGCGTCCCGATGAAACCGCCGGTCGGCCTAAGTTCGTTGCTGTTTTGGAAAAGAAGAAGATAACTCCTTGCCCCGCCGAAACCAAAAACATCCGGCAGACCCCCCATCAGTCTCTCTCCGACGCTCAAAACGGCAGAAGCCAGAGCGGCTTTTGGCGTTAGTGTTTCAAGATAGCGCTTGATCTCACCATCCCGCACACGGCTTAAAAGAGACAATCTAGCCCGGCCGCTCTCAACCAAACCGGCGGCAGAAACTATCTCTTGCTGAAAACGGCTGAACTCTTTTAAGCTCTCGGCTGGCTTTTGGCTTTGAGCGGAAAAAATCAGAGCACCGCTGTTGATCATCGTCTGGATTTCTTGGCCCGCCGTAAGCGCTATTACGCCTCCCTCTACCAAATCGCTGACCGCCAAAAGCATCTGCCCCTTAGCCGCAGTGCCGTAAAGATAGTAAGGCAAACCGGCCGAAAGCACCAAACCCTGTCCCAAGCCGTAAAAAACTTCGCTACTGTAACGCAAATTTGCTTGGGCTAATTTAAAGTTGATCAGAGCGTCGTCCAGTGCCCCGCGAGAAACGGCTTTCAAACCGTCCTCTAGACCCGCTTGGGCGGCTTTCACCCTTGTTTCCAAATCCTCCCGCACCGCGGCTCCCCCTTTCTGCAGAATCGTGCCGCCTAAAAGAAAAGCTACTACTAGGAAAAGGAGGGAAAGGGAACGGAAAAGCCAGCCGATCAGACTCAAGATTGTAACATTCTGATCAACCGACGCCTCTTCGCGGAAAAGGATAATTGAATCATCCGGCCGATCGGAGCTTTCCCTCTCCGCCGGTAGAGCCGTTCTTTTCTTCCGCTTAATGTAATAATACCTGTTCATCGTTCCCCCCAGCTCTCCGGCGAGCTATCGCCTCAAGCACCTCCTTGGTCTTTCTGGCCGCTTTTTCCCAACTAAATGCCTCCGCCCTTCTCCTGCCTTTTTCCTTTAGGGCCGCCCGCAAGTCACTCTGGCTCACTGCCCGGCAGACTGCTTGATTGATGCTCGCCTGATCAAAAGGATCAACCAGCAAAGCCGCATCCCATGTAATCTCCGGAAGAGATGAGTTCTGCGAGGCGACAGTCGGGCAACCAACTGAAAGAGCCTCCAAAACCGGCAGACCAAATCCCTCATATAAAGAGGGAAAGACAAAGACAGAGGCTAATTTAAAGAGAGCTGCTTTTTCTTCTTCTGCCACATAGCCCAAGAACAAAACCGCCTCCCCTAAACCAAGTTTTTCAATTTCGTCTCTAAGCTCCCCCGCCAGCCACTTTTTACTCCCGGCCAGCACCAGTTTCATCTTAGCAAAGCCCCGTTCTCTAAGATACTGAAGCGCCCGAACAATCGAGATGACATTTTTTCTCGGCTCCAGACTACCCACGTAAAAAAGAAACTGCTCCGGCAATTGGTATTTTTCTCGTACCGTGGCCAGCTCCGTCTCTGAGAACTCTCGATGGAAAACCTCATCTGCTCCCTCATAAATAACCTCAATCTTTTCAGGATCAATGCCGTAAAGGCGAATCAAATCGTTCCGGGTGTTTTCGGAAACAGCGATGATTTTGTCCGCCTCCCTTGCCCGCACCGGATAATTCATCTGCCAATGCCAGAGGCGAGAAGTGAGAGTGAAATACTCCGGATAGATTGCCGGCACTAAATCATGAAAGGTGACCACCCGCGGCGTTCTTCTAGAGAGCGGTAAAAGCATCGGGGATGGCTGAAAAAAAACATCCACTTGGCACCCAATGTCACGCTGAGCTGACCCTTGGTGGCCATCCTGAGCAAAGCCGAAGGATCTTTTGGCTCTCAGCATCTTGATTGCTCTCTGAGATCCTGAACTAAATTCAGGGCGACACAATTGGCGGTTCAGGAATAAATCCGCTTTTGGCCAATCAAAGACTTTCCAAAAAAGATGCAAAGAAAGAGGAATTTTCGGCCAAGGAAGTTTTTTCAAAGTAACATTAGGGGCTTCAAGCAAAAACTTCCCCGGCCCCCGCAAAATTTTATCCAGCCGGTCACCGAAGCTCCGAAAATAATAATCGATGGCAAACAAAACAAACTGATCCTGTGGATTTTGGCGAATCAGCTCCTTCAAAATCTGCAAAGTGTACTGCTCCACGCCAGAGACGGCGCCGGAAGCTAGGTTGGTGATATCAACACCGATACGCATCAAAGAAGAAAAAATCAAAAGACGAAAGACAAAATTGCAAGTCAAAACTGACTTCGAAATGATTTTAACTTTGTTTGATTTTTGGATTGAACACTTGAAGCTTGGGTTTTGAATTTTGAATTACGACTTAGATTTTCGGCGCCAATCCCATTCCCTTCCGATATTCTATATAAGCCTCTTTCAAGAATCTGGCGAATTTGCGTTTGAAAATGGAAGTATCAAAGGTGGCGGCGTGCTCGCGAATTGTCTTGGGATTGAAAGAAAGACGGCTGAACTTTTTTAAGCCTAAAATCAAAGAAGCCGGCGTCTGCTCGTCAAAGAAAACGCCGGTCTTCCCTTCAATCACGCTCTCCAGCGCCCCGCCGGCTCGATAAGCGATGACCGGTTTCCCCGCCGCCTGCGCCTCCAAGGCAACGATGCCAAAATCCTCCTCCTGCGGGAAGACTAATGCTTTGGCATTGGAGAGAAGCTCCGCCACCTCCCGGTCAGAGGCATCGGTCACAAACTCAATATTTTTTCTCGCTCTTGGCATCAATCTTTCCACCTCCGGACCCCGCCCGACGATTTTTAAAGGAAGACCGGTCTGATCAAACGCTTCTACCGCGATGTCGGTTCTTTTGTACGGGATCTGTCGGCCTAAAATGATGAAATAATCCCCTCTTTCTCCCAGACGAAAACGTTTGATCTCAACCGGCGGATAGATCACTTTGGCTTCCCGGCCGTAATATTTTTGAATTCTTGCTTTGGTTGTTTCGGAACTGGCCACGAACCGGTCCACTCTTTGGGCGGCCAAAAAATCCCAGCGGCGCAAACGCGGGATTAAACGGGGCAAAACCAGTTTGGCCAAAGGATTGAAAAAACCCAACTGCGGGCGTCTCAAATATTCTTCGTAGTGGCTCCAGAAATAACGGGTCGGCGTGTGACAATAGCAAAGATGGAAGGTTTCCGGCAAAGTTATAATCCCCTTACTCTCGGCGCTACTACTGGAGATGACGATCTCATAGTTTTTAAAATCAAATTCTTCAAACGCCAATGGTCTAAGCAAGGTATAAAGCTGGTGGCGGAAAGCGAAGGGATAGCGTTGAAGAAAACTGACAAACACCCGCCGTTCTTTGAGCTCGGGAAAGTTTTCTTCTTTAAAAACCGAGGTGAAAATATCGGCCTGCGGGAAAAGGGAAGCCAACGTCAAAACCACCCGCTCCGCTCCGCCGCGGTCGGTCAGCCAATCGGCCACGATCGCCATTTTGAGATTCTCCAAACCGCTAGCCACATCTTTACTCTACAACAGGCGAGAACCGCGAACGAGCCGCCGCGGCCCTCAAACCCCGCGAGAGTTCATAAGCATCCACGTGCTTTAGATAGCCCAAATATGAGAGCAAGGCCTTCGGCAACACATCCTCGATGCCGGATTGGGTCAAGCAGGCAATTCGGCGCACGATTCTCTTGAAAGTTATTATACCTCCGCCACATAGTCCGAATAAAAAATCCGGCCTAACGACTTACGTCATCAGACCGGAGAGTGAACGAGG
>FWPU01003177.1_pt1 | contig 42321 bp, 38 predicted proteins | sample 2228361 | NCBI WGS metagenome assembly FWPU01 (sample SAMEA103939777, study PRJEB20133) | metagenome | reverse complement strand
CCCGAGCCTTGGCCGGGGCCTTCGCCGGGCGTGCAGACGAAGACCCTACGCCTTGTCGGTACTGTGCCGCCCGAGCTGTGGAATCGGCTGGGGACCAAGGTCCTGCCAAAGCTTCGGTCGGGCGCCGACATCAAGATTGGGGTGGAATTCTCAGTGACAGTCAACCGCGATCTAGCAGGGAACTTGATAGCGGAATTGCGCCAAGTCCTCAGTGACCTTGGCATGGCCGACGCGTTTCAAATTCAAGATCAAGATCAAGGGTAAGGCAGATTAGCTTGCTGCCGCGTCCGGCAATGCCGGCTCAAGACAGGCCGGGTCGTCGTTGCGCGGATTGTTGACCCGGGTGCCGATTTTCCAGGCGGTCATCGCGTGCGCCGGATAAGGTTTCAGCAAAGCGTGCAGCGCGCTTGGGTCATACGCAGGATCGAGCCAAGCATCGTAGTCGGTTGGATCGAGAATCACCGGCATCCGCGCATGGATGGGACGCACCAGCTCATTGGCCTCAGTCACCAGGATAGTGCACGACTCGACCGGCTCCCCCGCTTGGCGGGGCTCCCAGCGCTCCCACAGACCGGCAAACGCGAACGGCTCGCCATCTTTCAGCTCGATGTACCAAGGCTGCTTGCGCTTCGACCCCGGACTGAACTGCCACTCGTAGAAACCATCGGCCGGAATCAAGCAGCGTCGGCGGCGGAAAGCGTCGCGGAAGGCGGGCTTAGTCGCCACCGTCTCAACCCGGGCGTTGATCGTGGAGTAGCCGGTTTTTTCTTCCTTGGCCCAGTGCGGGATCAAGCCCCAACGCAGCGGTACCAGCTCCCGCACGCCATCGCGGGCAATCCGCACCGCGGCCACCGGCTGCGAAGGGGCGAGGTTGTACCGCTCGAACAGATTCGCCGGCGTGAGGTCGCGGGCGATCCGGAACCGCTTAAGAATTTGGTCGCGGGGAGTTCTAAGAGTATAGCGTCCGCACACGCCCTGGAATCCTTATTCTGCCCCGCTGGCTGCAGCAGGCGTCCACTTGAGAATCGGATGCCGGGCGGCGCGGACCTCATCCGGCCGGCGGATGGGAGTGGTGTGCGGCGCCCGGGACAAGGATTCTGGGTCTTCAGCCACGATCTTAGCCAGCGCCTCGGCGAAGGCGTCCAGGGTCTCGCGGCTTTCGGTCTCGGTCGGCTCGATCATCAACGCCTCGGGCACCGTCAGCGGGAAATACACCGTCGGCGCGTGGAACCCGTCATCGAGTAGGCGCTTGGCGATGTCCATGGCGGTGATCCCGGTTTCCTTTTTCAGGCGCGCCGCCGAGGCGACGAACTCGTGCATGCAGCGGTCACCATGGGGGATGTCCAAGACCTGCTTGACCTTATGGAGCAAGTAGTTGGCATTGAGGACCGCGTGCTCGGAGACGCGGCGCAGGCCATCCGGACCGAGCGTGCGAAGATAACACCACGCCCGCACCAGCACGCCGACGTTGCCGAAAAAGCTGCGCACGCGGCCAATCGAATCCGGCCGATCCTCGTCTAAAAAATACGTATCACCGCGCCGTCCCACTACCGGGACCGGCAGGTACGCACCGAGCGCGGCAGAAACACAGATCGGGCCGGCCCCTGGCCCCCCACCTCCGTGCGGCCCGCTGAAAGTCTTATGGGGGTTGAAGTGCATCATGTCGACGCCGCAATCCCCTGGCCGGGTGATGCCTAAGATCGCGTTCATGTTCGCCCCATCGAGGTAGACCAGCCCGCCGCAATCGTGGACCTGCCGCACGATCTCGACGATCTGGGTCTCGAACAGGCCCAGCGTGTTGGGATTGGTGAGCATCAGCACAGCGACCTGGTCATCGAGCTTGGCAGCCAAATCGTCCAGATCGATGCGCCCCTTGGAGTTGCTCCTGATTTCGACCGGCTCGAAACCTGCCATCCTGGCGCTGGCCGGATTGGTGCCGTGGGCGCTGTCTGGGACCAGGACTTTGGTCCGCCGCTGCCCGAGCTTGCGGAAATGGGCAGCCGCCATGAGCAGCGCGGTCAGCTCGCCGTGGGCTCCGGCGGCAGGCTGGAGCGAGACGGCAGGAAGTCCTGAAATCTCGGCCAAAAATTGCTGCACCTCGAACAAAAGTTGCAACATCCCTTGAACCTCTGCCTGCGGCTGATAGGGATGCAAGCAGGTCAAACCGGGCAAAGCCGCCAGGTGCTCGTTGCGCTTTGGGTTATATTTCATCGTGCACGAGCCGAGCGGATAAAAATGCGTATCGACCGACATGTTGAGCATCGCCAGATTGGTGTAATGGCGCACCACGTCCGCCTCGGCAAGCTCGGGCAGCGGCGGCGGCTCGGAGCGCACCATCTCCGCCGGCAGCAGGCCGCCATCCCGCTCGGGCACGTCGCAGGCCGGCCAGCGCACAGCTCGGCGGCCGCGGCGCGACAATTCGAACACCAACTGCGTTGCCTGGCGATTACGCATCCCTTCCCTCTGCCTCGCCGCTTGCGCGCTCCAGGCAATCTGCCAGCGCCTCGATCTCAGCGCGCGTGCGGCGTTCGGTCACCGCCACCAGAAAACAATCGTCCCATTCGGGATACCATCTTCTCAAGGGGATGCCGGCCCAAAACCCTTCTTTTTCCGCAGCGGCCAAAAGCGCCTCGACCTTGCCGGCCTGATCGCGCACCACAAACTCCTTAAAAAACGGCTGCTCGAACGCCAATTCCAGCCGCTTTATGGATCCCAACCGCTGGGCGGCATAGTGTGCCTTGTGCAGGCATAAGTTGGCAACTTCAGCGAGCCCCTGCGGGCCGAGCAGGGCCAGATAAATGCTCGCCCTAAGCGCCATCAACCCCTGGTTGGTGCAGATGTTGCTGGTCGCCCTGGCGCGGCGGATGTGCTGCTCGCGGGTCTGCAGCGTCAGCACGAAACACCGCCGACCGTCCAGATCCACCGTCTGGCCAACCAGCCGTCCCGGCAGGCGCCGCACCAATCCTGAGCGACACGCCAGGATGCCCAGATACGGCCCACCGTAGCTCATCGGGTTGCCCAGCGCTTGGCCCTCAGCCACCGCGATGTCTGCCCCCAATTCCCCCGGCCCCTTCAATATCCCCAGGCTGATCGGATCGAAGACCTGGATCAAGAGGGCGCCGGCCCGATGGGCGATCTCAGCCGCCGCGGCGACGTCCTCCAGCACGCCGAAGAAATTCGGGTGCTGCACCACCACGCAAGCGACCTGATCGTCGACCGCCTCGCTCAGCTGATCGGGCAATACCCTGCCTGGCGCCGGCAGGGTCACAATCTTCACCTCCTGGTTCGCCAGATAGGTTGCCATGATCTGACGGTACTCTGGATGAAGCGATGCACCGACGACCACTTTCGATCGCCGCGGATCGACCGCCAGCGCCATCAACACCGCCTCGACCGTCGCCGAGCCGCCGTCGTAAAGGCTGGCGTTGGAGACGTCCATGCCGGTGAGCTGGCAGATCAGCGTCTGATATTCGAACATCGCCTGGAGATTGCCTTGAGCCACCTCCGGCTGGTACGGCGTATAGGAAGAGAGGAATTCGCCCCGGGCTGCCAGCGCGTCGACTACAGCAGGGATGAAGTGATCGTAGCTGCCGCCGCCCAGGAAACAGACCTGGCTTTCAGTCGAACGGTTGCGGGCAGCCAGGCGGCCGAGGTGATCTGCAAGCTCCATCTCGCTTAAGGCGGGCGGCAAATCGAGCGGCAGGTCGCGCCGAATCTCCTTGGGAATCTCGCCGAACAGCGAGGACAGGTCGGGGGCGCCGATCGTCTCCAACATCCGGCGGATGTCTTCGGGGGTATTGAACAGGTAGGGCATCTAGCTTGCTACTTTCCGGTGCATCGCTTAAGGTACGCTTGGTAGTCCATCAAGCGCTTAAGCGAGGATTCGTCGGTGAGCTTGACCTTGATCAGCCATCCATCCCCGTAGGGGTCGCGGGAGAGAACGTCCAAATCCTGGGGCAAAGCTGAATTGACCTCGACGACCTCGCCGGTCACTGGGCTATACAATGAGCTGACCGCTTTGACCGATTCGACCTCGCCGCATTCCTTACCCGCCATGACCTGGTCGCCGACCCTGGGCAGCTCAATGTAGACCAGGTCCGTCAATTGCTCGACCGCAAACGCCGTGATCCCGATCGTCGCAATCGGCTCGCCCGCCGAACGGTCGACCTGAACCCACTCGTGGGTATCCGTGTAAAGCAGTGTTTCTGGTTTCACCGTTTCTCCTCGCTCGACCTAACCCCTCTCAAATCACGATACCACCAGCCAGCCGGCGCCATCAACCTGCGCTGGGTCGCCGGTAAAACGGCAGGGGGACGATTCGGCCAGCTATCTTCCGCCCGCGCACCTCAACCTGGACTTCGGTGCCCACTTCGACCGCCTGCGGCTTGACATATCCCATCGCGATCGGCACCTCCAAGGTCGGCGAAAACGCCCCGCTGGTCACCTCACCGACGCTCTGGGCTCCGACCACAATCCGATCGTGCTGGCGGGCGGCCCGCCGGCCTTCCAGCCGCAGCCCCACCCGGCGCGGCAGCGAGGGATCCAGAAAGGCCTGGGCGATCGCATCGCGGCCGATGAATTCATGCTCCTTCAGGTCGATCGCAAACTCAAGGCCGGTCTGAGCCGCGTTGATCGATGCGCTCAATTCGTGGCCATACAGCGGCATGGCGGCTTCCAAGCGCAAGGTGTCGCGCGCGCCCAGACCGGCCGCCCTCCCCCCAAGCGGTTCGGCCAGTTCCACCAGACGCTGCCACAACGGCACTGCCGCCTCGGCCGGCACGATCAACTCGCAGCCATCCTCGCCCGTGTAGCCAGTGCGGCTTAAGATCGCTTCGATCCCGCCGACCGTGGTCACCGTGCCGGTGTAATAACTTAACCGGCGCAGGTCGCTGCCACACAGCGGCGCCAGCATGGCCAACGCTTTGGGGCCCTGGACTGCGATCATCGCTTCAGCCAGCGTCCGATCCTCGGCGCCGAACCGGCCGAGCTGCGGCACCTTAAGCTTTAGCCAGTCCCAGACCTTTATCCGGTTAGCGGCATTGACCACCATCAATGCAAATGGCCCTTTACGCTCTGATCTAAGGTGATACACCAACACGTCGTCGAGGATCCCGCCGCGCTGGTCGGTCATCAACGCATAGCGGATCCGTCCGGGCGGCAGGTCGGCGACACGCCGCGTCGTCAATCGATCCAGCAGCAAAAGGAACTGTGGATCGGCGAAGTAAAACCGGCCCATGTGGGAGATATCAAATAGTCCAATCGCGTTGCGCGTCGCGCGATGCTCCTCGATGATGGAGCGATACTGGACCGGCATCCACCAGCCGGCAAAATCGACCATCCGGCCACCGTGCAGGCGGTGCCATGGACCGAGCGGGGTATGATATAAAGCCACAGCGGATTGACCGGAATTGCGTATGACGATGCTAGGATACTTCAACCACAAACCGCGTTGGGTTCTTTATGCCATATCCTGCGCTTTATGGCTACCAACGCCGCAGTAGATTTTTTCCACCAATGCCTTGAACCACTTCGGCCGCGCGATGACGACATATAAGCCGATGGAGCTCGTCACCGGCACTGGGGCGATGTCCAGCAGCAAAAGCATCAGCAGACAAACCAAGCTCTTGATCCGGGCAATGTTCGCCGCAGCACAGTTTGCAAGAGGCTTAAACGAAATCGCGTCACCTGCGTTTCGATAAAGCTTTTGCACGAGCTCGAAAAACCAGCGCGGCCTTGCGATCACGACAAACAAACCGATCAGACAAGTCGGCGAAAGCGGACCAAAACCGATCAAGAAAAACCCCATCAACACCGCCAAGCATTTTACCTGGGTGTCGTTCATCACAGCCGGTCTAGCCCTTTGAACCTAAGCAGGAAAACATAATTTTAGAGTACCAAGATAGCGAACGCATACATCTTCTTGCCACATCCTCCCCATGTCCTTACTATAGGATTGGCAAAAAAATTAATCATTCTCATTAATGTTTTGTAGTTTGCTATGACTCATTTATTTCAGCCTTTAAGCGCTGCTCTTCCCGGCCAACGCGTGCGGATCGCCAGCGTGGCGGAGAAACGCTTACGCTTGCGCCTATTGAGCCTGGGATTGCCCCCAGGTACCGCGTTGACCATCTTGACAAACCGCGCCGGTACCGTGGTGGTAGGTAAGAACGACGACCGCCTCGCCATCGGCCGCTCCATCGCCAAGCTTGTCATGGTCCAGCCCGAAATCCCATGAACACCTATACTGTCGCCCTGATCGGCAACCCCAACTCCGGCAAAACCTCCCTGTTCAATGCCCTCACCGGCGCTCGCCAGCGCACCGGCAACTGGCCCGGGGTGACGGTCGAACGCAAGGAAGGACGGTTCCGCTACGGCAACGCTCAATTCGTCCTCATCGACCTGCCTGGTACCTATTCCCTGGACCCTGGAGAAACTTCCGCCGACGAACGCATCGCCCGGCAGTTCATCTTGTCCCGCAAGGCCGACGTGATCATCAACATCGCTGATGCGACCCACCTGGAACGGGCGCTCTATCTGAGCTTGCAACTCATCGAAACCGACACCCCCTTGTGTCTGGCCCTAAACATGATGGATCTAGCGCAGCGCCAGGGTCTGGTGCTGGATCTTCAGGCCCTGAGCGAGGCGCTTGGGGTTCCGGTAGTCCCCTTGGTGGCGCGTCAAGGCAAGGGGGTAGAGGTTCTCAAAGCGGCTTTGGCCGAACAGGCCAGTCGCCCTCGCACGGCTGTCCAACTCGCTTATCCCCCGCCCCTGGCTCAGGCCATCGCCACCCTGGCCGCAGAACTTGCCGCCGCTTCTAGGCTACCGCGCATGCATGCGCTGCATCTTCTGGCCGGCTACCCCGCTTGGGAGGGGCTGCCCAAAGCGCTTCAGGTCCGTGCTGCGGAGCTACGCACGCAGGTGGAACAGTCCCTGGGGGAGGAAGCCGATCTTCTGATCGCCGATGTCCGCTACCGGAGGGCCAGGGAAATTGCCCTAAGCACTATCAAACAGCGGCAGGCCAACCGCGTTTCCTCCTCCGACCGGATCGATGCCGTCGTCCTCAACCGCTGGCTGGGCGTGCCGCTATTTCTCCTGGCGATGTATCTGATGTTCACCTTCACCATCAATGTCGGCGGCGCGTTCGTCGATTGCTTAGACCTGAGCGCAAAGGCAATCCTGGTGGACGGCCTGCGGATGCTCCTTAAAAGCTTGGGCACCCCAAACTGGCTGCAGGTATTTCTGGCCGACGGAATCGGCGGGGGGCTGCAAGTGGTGGCGACGTTCATCCCCATCATCGGCTTTCTCTATCTGTTTTTGACCTTCCTCGATGACTCAGGCTACATGGCGCGGGCGGCGTTGGTGATGGACCGGCTGATGCAGCGCCTGGGGTTGCCGGGCAAGGCATTCGTCCCCCTGATCGTGGGCTTTGGGTGCAACGTGCCGGCGATCATGGCAGCCCGTACCCTGGAACGCGAACGCGAACGCATCCTCACGGTGATGATGGCGCCGTTCATGTCCTGTGGCGCGAGATTGGCGGTCTACGCGCTGTTTGCCGCCGCGTTTTTCCCCCAAAACGGTCAGAACGTGGTGTTCATCCTCTATCTGGTGGGGATTCTGGCGGCGATGCTGACCGCCTTGGTGCTCAAGACTACTCTCCTCCCAGGAGAGCCGCAGTCCCTCCTGATGGAACTTCCCGCCTATCAATGGCCGAGCTGGCGCAATCTGCTCCTGCACACCTGGCTGCGCCTGAAGGGCTTTGTCACCGACGCCGGCAAATACATCGTGGTGATGGTGATGGTGGTCAACGTCCTCAATGCCTGGAGCACGGACGGGCGGTTCGGCAACGAGGTGCCTCCGGAAACCTCCATGCTGTCTGCGGTCGCCAAAACCATCACGCCGCTATTTAAGCCCTTGGGTATTAGCGAAGCCAACTGGCCCGCCACCGTCGGCATCCTGAGCGGGGTGCTGGCCAAGGAAGTGGTGGTGGGCACTTTGGACGCCCTGTATTCACGCCTGGACCAGACCATCGCTGAACCGGATGACACCGCCTTCGATCTCCTTGCCGCCCTCCGGGAGGCGGCCGCCACGGTGCCGGAAAACCTGAACCAAACCCTTAACGCGCTCACCGATCCGCTCGGCCTAAGAGTGCTGAAAGCCGCTGACGATCCAAGCCGGGCAGCCGAGGAGCTCGAAACCCATGCCACCACCTTCGGCGCTATGGCACGGCGCTTCGATGGACAACACGGGGCCTTTGCCTACCTCTTGTTCGTCCTGTTGTATTTTCCCTGCGTCGCCGCCACCGCCACCATTCGCCGCGAGACCGGGTGGCGCTGGATGTTTTTCGCCGTCACCTGGACCACCGGTCTGGCTTACGCCATCGCCTGCCTGTATTATCAAACCGTCACTTTCGCCCACCATCCCCGGCAGGCGCAGCTCACTATCGGCGCCATCGCAGCCGCCTTTATCCTGGTATACGCTTTGCTCAGGCGCCAGGGCCGAGCGATGGTCCAGGCCGAAGACACACCCCACTCCGGACACGGCCCAGGCCTGTTCCACCGAAGCTGCTGCAAATGATCCTTAAGCTGCGCGACCTGCTGCGCCAAAGCGGCCAGCTTCCCCTCAAGGAGTTGGCCGCACAGCTTGGCGTCTCCCCCGAAACCGCCCGGCTCATGCTCGAGCCCCTGATCCAAAAAGGCCAGGTCGAGCGCCTGCCTGCCGGCAGCTTGTGCGGCGGGGGTTGTAGGACTTGCCCACCGGAAACGGTAGAAATTTACCGTTGGATTGACCATACTTGACGATGGGTTGAACCCCTCCCTTGAGAATTTGGATGGCTTTTCTCCGCTCGCCCAGGTTTGTGGTCTTTTTGTGCCTCCTGTTTGCGCTGGGGCTAGAGCAGCTAGGCGAACGCCTGGTCTCCCGCCACGCTGAGCTTTACGAACGCCAGGCGGTGCTCACCGAGCTCTCGTCGATCCGCGCCCGCTTAGAGGGCGCTATCTACGCCAACTTCTATCGGGCGCGCAGCCTGGCGGCGGTGATCGCGCTTCACCCCGACCTCGATCAGGCAACCTTCGCCCGCGCCGCCCGCCCGCTGGTGGACGGCACCACCTTGCGCCACGTCGCCGCCGCCCCGGATCTGGTCATCCGCTTCATCTACCCGTTAGCAGGCAACCAAGCGGCTTTGGGCCTAGACTACCGAAAAATCCCTAGCCAGCGCGACGCCGCCTTGCGCGCCCGCGACAGCGGCAAGCCGACGCTTGCCGGACCGACACCGCTGGTACAAGGCGGAATTGGCGTCCTGGTGCGCGAACCGGTGTTTGTCTCCAGCCCCGGTGGCGAACAGCGCTTTTGGGGGCTGATCTCGGCGGTGATCGACGCCGAGGTGCTCTACCAGCTGGCCGGCTTAGATCAAACCGGGCTTAAGATCGCGCTACGCGGCACCGATGGCCTAGGCGCGCAAGGCGAACCCTTCTACGGCGACCCTAAGCTGTTTACCCAAGGTCCGGCAACTTTGGAGGTGTCGTTGCCCGGCGGGTCGTGGCAACTGGCCGCTATCCCACGCAAGGGGTGGGGACAGACACCGTTTCTGCCCTACTTTCGCGCGCTGTTTGCTATCGCTACCCTAGCGGCTGCCACTGCGGCCTGGGCGCTGACCCGCTACTTGCACCACCGCCGCCAAACCGAGTGCCTGCGCTCTTTGCGCGCCGAAGTCCTAGAGGGCATACTCGCCAACCGGCCGCTCGCCGAGCTTTTGACCAGCATCGCGCAACGCTTGGAAACCTTGCAGCCAGGCTGGCGAGTGTCCATCCTGCAGCAGCGGCAAGGACGCCTGTATACCCTAGCGGCCCCTAGCCTGCCGCAATTTTACAATGAGGCTGTCGACGGTCTGGAGGCCAAAGCAGGCTGTGGCTCGTGTGGCACAGCTGCCGCTACCGGCCAACCGGTCATCGTCGCTGACGTCTTCAACCACCCCTATTGGGCGCCGTATCTGGACATCGTCCGCCGCGTGGGGTTTCGCGCGTGTTGGTCGGTGCCGTTCACCAACCCGAACGGAGCAGTGCTCGGAACGTTTGCGGTATACCACGACACCGTGCACCATCCAAGCAGAGCGGACATCGCCCTGGTCCAGGAGTTCGCCGCCCTAGTCGCTTTGGCGATGGCACAAGCTGAAGCCGAGCGCCATCGGCGCCAAGCTGCCACCGTATTCGAGCATACCCGCGAAGGTATCATGATCACCGACGCCAACGTCCGCATCGTCGCCGTCAACCCGGCGTTCTGCCAGATCACTGGTTACAGGGCTGAAGAAGCGTTGGGGCAAAACCCAAGCTTGCTCAAATCTGGACACCAGGACCTGATGTTTTACCAGGAGATGTGGCGCTGCCTGCTCGAGACCGGCTACTGGCAAGGGGAGGTTTGGAACCGGCGCAAGAGCGGTGAAATCTATCCTCAGCTCTTGACGATCAACCGGGTGCACGAGGCCGGCGGTCACTACTACGTGGCGCTGATGCACGATTTAAGCCAACTGCGCCACGTTCAAGAACGTGTGGATTACCTAACCCATCACGACCTGCTCACCGGCCTGCCCAATCGCCTGCTGCTGAAACTTAGCCTCACCCACGCTTTAGAGCGCGCCAGGCGCTGCGGTCACCGAGTTGCGCTGCTGCTCCTTGGACTAGATCGCTTCAACCTGATCAACGAGAGCTTGCATCACACCGTCGGCGATGAGCTGTTGCTGGCGCTGGTCGCGCGGCTTAAAACCCAGCTGCGCGGCGCGGACCTGCTAGGGCGCTTGGCGGGAGATAGGTTTCTAGTTGCGGTCGAGAACGTGCTTTACCCAGAAACCGCCGCCCACATCGCCGAACACCTGCTCCAGGCCCTGGCGTCGCCGTTTGAAGTCGCCGGGCAAGCGATCTACTTAAGCGCCAGCATAGGCATCAGCGTGTATCCCGACGATGACACAGATGGCTCTGCGCTGATCCAGCACGCCGAAACCGCCATGCAGCAAGCCAAACAAGAGGAGCGCGGCAGCTACCGTTTCTACACCGCCGCTTGGGCCGCCAAGGCGCGCCAAAGGTTGAGCCTGGAAGCCAAGCTGCGCCAAGCGCTAAACCGCGCCGATTTCGTCCTGCACTACCAGCCAATCGTGCACCTGCCTAGCGTCCGCGTGCTCGGCTGCGAGGCTTTGGTGCGCTGGCACGACCCAGAAAACGGCTTGATCCCTCCCGATCAGTTCATCCCCTTAGCCGAGGAGACAGGCTTGATCCTGCCGCTGGGGGAATGGGTGGTAGCCGCCGCCTGTAAGCAGATGCGCGCCTGGCTGGACCAAGGGCTAGCGCTGGAATTCGTCGCGGTCAATCTGTCGGCGCGCCAGTTTCGGCTAACCAGCCTAAGCGAGACGATACGAGCTGCTCTAGAGCAAGCTGGGCTTGCTCCGCCACAGCTGAAACTGGAGCTGACCGAAAGCATGGTCATAGGGCACGGCGAAGCAATCATACAACGCCTTCAGCAGCTCAAATCCTTGGGGGTCATCTTATCCTTGGACGATTTTGGCACTGGCTACTCCTCTTTGGCCTATCTGAAACACTTCCCTTTAGATGAACTCAAGATTGACCGCAGCTTTGTGCACGATGTCCCCCACGACGCCAACGCGGTCAAGATTATCGCCACCATCCTCCAGATGGGCAAGACCTTAAATCTCAAAGTCGTCGCAGAAGGCGTAGAGACCTTAGCGCAACACGCGTTCTTGCTCCACCAGGGCCTAGGCTTAGGCCAAGGCTACTTCTACAGCCGTCCGCTGCCGGCAGAGGATTTTATCTATCTGATGCGCACGCCCTTGCGCCTACCCGTCGGCGAGTAGCTCTATCCAGTGCACCACGGGCGAGACGACTTCCCTAAGATAGAGCAGACAACCGAGGTTGGCGGTGGCGATGACTTCAGGCTGGCCGCCTGTCAACGCCGCGACTTTGGCTTGCCGCAATCTGCTCGCCAGCTCCGGCTGAAGCAGCGAATACGCGCCTGCTGAGCCGCAACAAGCCGGTAAATCGCCCACCTCGGTCAAGACAAAGCCAAGCCGGGTGAGAATGCTCTCGACCAGCCCCCCAAGGCGCAAGCCGTGCTGCAAAGTGCACGGGATATGGCACGCCACTTTCAGAGGTTTAGGCTGAACTGGGGTAAGGTCCAAAGCTTGGGCTACTGCTTGGCTGATGTCCAATGTTTTGGCCGAGATTGCCTTGGCCTTGGACGCATACTGGGGGTCTTTGGCCAACAGCTCGCCGTACTCTTTGATCATCAAACCGCAGCCAGAGGCGGTGCTCACGATAGCTTCGACACCCCGCTCCAAATATGGCCACAGCGCGTCGATCCCGCGCCGAGCAAAATCCAATCCCTCTGCCTGCGCGCCCAAGTGATAGCTGAGCGCCCCGCAGCAGTAGACTTCAGGCGCGCGGACTGGAGAAATACCCAGGCGGTCCAAAACGCGCGCAGCGCAGGCCGAGATCTGTGGCGCCAGCACTCTCTGGACACAACCCTCTAACACCACCATCCGGCGAGGATGATTGGCCATCGGCCAAGCCGGCGCCTTGCGGCTAGGCAGCCTGGCGGCTAGCCCAACCGGCAGGAGAGGACGGGCGATTTTCGCCAAACGCACCCAGGGCGCCAAGCGTTTGGGGTACGGTACCAATTTGCGCAAACCCAAGCGCAGCAGGCGCTGCTTAAAGCCAAGCGTGCGCTGCGGTTCCACGATCGCCCGGCCGATGTCGAGCAAACGGCCATAGCGCACGCCTGAGGGACAAACCGATTCGCACGCGCGGCAAGTCAGACAGCGGTCAAGATGGGTCTGAATCCTGGCTGTGGGGGGCTGTCCCTCCAGCAGGGACTGGATCTGATAGATGCGCCCGCGCGGCCCGTCCAGTTCATCTCCCAAAAGCTGATAGGTCGGACAAATAGCGTTGCAGAAGCCGCAGTGGACGCAAGCGCGGATGATCTGGCAGGCGGTCTCCGAATCTGGATGGCTCTTGAGCCAGTGGGCTGGTTGAACGTGCATCTACAGTCCCACGTACATGCGACCCGGATTGAAAATCCGGTGGGGATCGAAAGCTTCCTTCAGGGCTCGATGGAGTTTGGCCAGGGACTGGGGCAACGGCTGAAACACCTGCTCCCTAGCCCCCCGCGTCCGAAACAAAGCAGCATGCCCTCCCAGGTCGGCGGCGACCTGGAAAATCCTTGCCGCAGCCTCCCAGGTGCGTAGCCAGCGCTGGGCTCCCCCCCAGTCCAGCAGCAGGCGCCCGCCCAGATCCGGCAAGGGTGAGGCGGGCGGCACCGAGAGACGCCAAAGATCCTCATCTCCCTCGGTGAAAAACGGCCTGAGGTGTTCCCGCAATCCATGCCAAAATTCATCACCTTCGGCCAGCCGCTCTCCCCCTAAGCGGCTGGCAGCGGCCGCCACCGCCTTCTCGGTGCCGCTTAAACGAAAATACACCAACGGCTCCTCATAGGCAAGGGCGCTCAAGGGGAGGGATTGGCCCATCCAAAGTGCCATGGTCTCTAGGGCTTTTCCCGGTTCGACTGCCTGGCACAGCGTCAATTCCAGCGCTGGCCGGGGCAGGACTTTCAAAGACACCTCCAGGATTACTCCCAGCATACCCAGAGATCCCGCCAACAGCCGGCTCAGATCGAAACCGGCCACGTTCTTCATCACCTGGCCCCCAAAAGAGAGCACTTCGCCGCGGCCGGTCAGCAGTTTTGCCCCCAGGATAAAATCGCGCACCGCACCGGCAAAAGGCCTTCTCGGGCCGGACAAACCTGCCGCCACCGCCCCCCCGATGGTCGCGGGGCCGAAGTGGGGCGGCTCAAATGGCAGCATCTGCCCTTGGGCAGCCAATACCTGTTCCAATTCCGTCAACGGGGTACCCGCGCGGGCAGTGATCACCAGTTCCTCGGGAGAGTATTCGATCACGCCGCGATGGCCGGCCACCGAAAGCCGCTCGCCTTGCGGCTGGCGCCCATAGAAATCCTTGCTCCCACCGCCGACGATGCACAGCGGCTGCCGCTTGGCGATGGCTACCTTGACTTGTTCCCAAAGCTCAGCGGTCAGGTCCATGTCAAAAACGCTCCAAGTCTGGATGGGGCAGACGGCCGCGATGCACGTGCATCCTGCCCAATTCGACACAACGGGAAGCCGTCGGGATGGCTTTGCCTGGATTGAGCAGTCCTCTGGGATCAAAGGCCCGCTTGACGGCGTGGAATTGGGCTAGCTCAGGGGGGGTGAACTGATAACACATGCCGCCCAGCTTTTCCACCCCTACCCCGTGCTCGCCGGTGATGCTGCCACCGACAGCCACGCACAGAGCCAGAATCTCATCCCCCATGCGTTCCACCCTTGCCAACTCTCCAGGAACAGCGGCATCGTACATGATCAAGGGATGGAGATTGCCGTCCCCAGCGTGAAACACGTTGGCCACCTTGAGCCCATATTGCTTGCTCAACGCGGCGATGCCGGCCAGGACTTCGGCTAACCGATGGCGGGGGATGGTGCCGTCCATGCAGTAATAATCCGGGGTGATCTTGCCGATCGCGGCAAAGGCAGCCTTGCGCCCGGCCCAGAAGCGCTGCCGTTCGGCCTCGTCGCGGGCGATCCGGACTTCGAACGCCCCGCTGCGCTTCAGCACCGCCTCGGCCAAGGCCGATTCCTCCTCCACCTGGGCGATGGAGCCATCCACCTCGCACAGGAGGAGCGCCTCGGCTGCGACCGGATAACCGGCATGGACGAAATCCTCCACCACTTCGATGGTCACCCGGTCCATCATCTCCAACCCTGCAGGTACCAGCCCGGCCTGAATCACCGCTGCCACCGCCTCCGCCGCCAAGGTGATGGAGTCAAACGCAGCCAAAAGCACCCGCACGCTCTCCGGGAGCGGCAGCAGCCGCACCGTCACTTCGGTGACGACTCCCAGCAACCCCTCCGAACCGTGCATCAAAGCGAGGATATCCAATCCCGGTCCGTCCAGACCGCTGCCGCCAACGCTGACCTCCTCGCCAGCCATGGTCAAGAAGCGAATCCCAAGCACGTTGTGCACCGTCAGGCCGTACTTGAGGCAGTGCACCCCGCCGGCGTTTTCGGCCACGTTGCCGCCTAAAGTGCAGGCGATCTGCGAGGAAGGATCGGGCGCGTAGTACAGGCCATACGGTCTGGCCGCCTGACTGATCGCCAGGTTGCACACCCCGGGCTGGACTCTGGCAATGCGGTTGGGCGGATCGATGACCAAAATCCGGTTCAGGCGCGCCAGGCTGAGCAGCACGCCGTTTTTGAGCGGCAGAGCGCCTCCGGAAAGCCCGGTCCCAGCCCCTCTGGCTACTACCGGCACGCCGCGCGCATAGCACCAAGCGAGCACCGCCTGCACCTGTTGCGCGGTCCACGGCAGCACGACCACCTGCGGCCGGCAGCGGTAGGCGGACAGGCCATCGCATTCATAGGGCTTAAGTTCATCCGGCTCGGTCAGAACCGCATCCTGCGGCAGGAGATCGCGCAGGGCCAGAATCAATGCCTGGTCAGATTCCGTCAGCATGGGTCTTCGAACCTTTGAGCAAGAACAGGCGAAATAACAGGAAACCGGCAGCAAATCCACCCAAGTGCCCCCACCAGGCAATATTGGCATAAGGCTCCTGCGCCGCCATGGCAGTGGTGGCCTGATAAGCCTGGAAGATCACCCACAACCCCAAAAAGGCAACCGCCGGCACCGGAATGAACAACGGCAGGGGGAAAATCCACACGATGACTTTGGCATATGGAAACAGGTAAAAATAAGCCGCCAACACGCTGGCAATCGCACCCGAAGCACCCACGGCAGGAGTGATGGCAGCCCGGTTGATGGTCACGTGGACGAGGTTAGCCAGCACGCCACAGACAAGAAAGAAGCCCAAAAATCGCCACGGCCCCATCTGATCCTCGACGTTATCGCCGAAGATCCAAAGCAGCCACAGATTGAGGATCAAATGGAGCCAGCTGCCATGAAGGAACAGGTTGGTCAGAAAGGGTAAATAGTCATGAGCGTTAAGCCCCACCGCTGCAGCCCACTCGGGATAGGCATAGCGGGCTGGCACCAGGCCATAGAGAAAAAAAATTCCAGTACGCACCTCCTGCGGCAAAACCCAGGTACCCAGGAACGCTGCAAAATTCACCCCCATCAGGGTCCAAGTCATCCAGGGGGTAAAGCGGCGCGGGGCGGTATCCTGGAACGGGATCATTCGTCCTCTTCCACCTCGGTCCGGCCACGCAAGTCCAACAGGCTGTCTAGCGCCCCAAGGAAGGCCAGACCAATAACCGCATACTGCGGCATCAATACCAGCAAGGCATACGCCGGAACCAACCAAAAACCGCTCAGGCTGCGTAAGGAAACGATCCCGTGCAATACCGAAAGCCCCTGAAACAGATAAATCGCCATGGAGACGAGCAACAAATCTGCAAGCAAAATTTTGCTCCAGTAACCTGCCAGCCATATCCCCCCTACCAAGGCCGGCAATAGCCAACGCGGCAATCTGAGCTGGCAGAATTCAGCATGGAAACCGCCCGGATGGTAGAGCATCGCCTGCCACCAGCGTGCCAAAAGCAGCGAAACTATGGCACTGGCACCATATGCCATAGCCACCAAACCATTCATCAAGCGCAAGGTGCCATCGCGCCTAAACCCTTCCACGGTAGCTCCGGGGACGTTGGCAATGGCCCTCTCGAGCCACGCTTCCCAGAAGCCTTCCACATCACCGCCGGTCAGCGCGTGCATCGCCGCCACATAGATCAGCATCAGCCCACCGATGACCGCCAAACTCAACCCTTGGGAGAAGGTATAACGCAAAACCAACGCACCGCTCCAGACCGGAGGCCACAATGCAAATACCAACGGAAAAGTAAACCCGGGTTTGGGGGGTAAAAGCAGGAATACCCCCTCAACGATGACGGTCGAAGCCGCCATAACCATCACCCCCTCCCAACCGCCGCGGCGCAGGGTCACCAGCCCAACGGTTGCTGCGCTGAGCAAAATTAAAGGTAGAAAATACACCCCTACCAGGCCAAACCCTGCAGCGGCAAGCACTGCGCGCCAGCGACTGGCCATGATGAATGCAGCGATTTCCCTCACGACACCTCCGGTTAGATCTATCCGGTTCAATGCAACCGTCAGTATAAAGCAAAACCCCGGCCGGGCTCTTGCCCGACCGGGGTTTCTTCAACCAAGAGATTCCGAAAGCTCTTATTTGACCACAGAATCCGGAAGTGCAAACACGCTCAGCACACCACCCAACTGGGTGTACTTGTCCAGCGAGCGATAGGCACCCACCGCCCCCAGACCTTCGGTCTCACCTTCTAGGCCGGCCGCCATCCCGATGCCTGCCCAACCACCGAGACCGGACAAGACACCGATGTATTGTTTGCCCTCGAACATCCAGGTATTGGGGTTACCGATGATGCCCGAAGGCGTTTTGAACTTGTACAGTTCCTTGCCCGTCTTGGCGTCGCGGACCTTGAGGTAACCCTCCAAGGTGCCGTGGACCACGATGTCGCCCTTGGTCGCCAGCACTCCGCTCCAGACCGAGAAGGGTTCGTCATACGACCAGACGATCTTGCCGGTCTTGGCGTCCCAAGCGGTGAACACGCCCAGGTTGGTAGAACCGTTCTTTTGACCGGTCTTGGCGTCGCGACCTGCCGGGAACATGGTCAAAGTCGCGCCCACGTAGGGCTGTCCCGGGGTGTACTCCACTTCGAACGGCTCGTAGTTCATACACACGTGGTTGCCGTTGACGTAGAACAGACCGGTACGCGGCGAGTAAGCCACCGGACCCTGGTTCTTGGCACCCAAGGCCGCCGGACAGACGTCTTCAGTGGTCACGTCCTCGCCGTTCTGCTCGGTGCTGTATTTGGCATCGACCACCGGCCGGCCGGTCTTCATGTCCACGTGCGTGGCCCAGTTGACCGCTTTGTCGTACTTTTCCGCCACCAGGACTTCCCCGGTCTCGCGGTCCAAAGTATAGGCAAAACCGTTGCGGTCGAAATGCACCAGGGTCTTGCGCAGCTTGCCGCCAATCTCCTGATCGGCTAGGACGACTTCGTTGATGCCGTCATAGTCCCATTCGTCGTGAGGAGTCATCTGATAGACCCACTTGGCCATGCCGGTGTCCGCATCGCGCGCCCAGATGGTCATCGACCATTTGTTGTCGCCAGGGCGTTGGACCGGGTTCCAGGTGCCGGGGTTACCCGATCCGTAATAGATCAGATTCAGTTGCGGATCGTAACTGTACCATCCCCAGGTAGTCCCGCCGCCGATCTTCCACTGATCCCCCTGCCAGGTCTTGAGCGAAGAATCCTTGCCGACCGGCTGTAGTCCTTTCTCTTTGCCCATCCAAGTCATGGTCTTGGCGGGATCGATTTTCATCTCTTCATCAGGACCGGTGCTGTACGCCTTCCAGGCGAGCGAGCCGTCTTTCAAATTATAAGCGGCGACGAAACCACGAACGCCAAATTCCCCTCCCGAGATGCCGGTTAAAACCTTGTCCTTGACCACCAGGGGCGAGTTGGTGTTGGTCATCCCTACCTTGGGATCGCCGTTCTTGACTTGCCAAACAACCTTACCCGTCTTAGCATCCAACGCGGTCAAAGTAGTGTCAGCCTGTTGCAGGATGATCTTGCCGTCACCATAGGCCAAACCACGGTTGACGGTATCGCAGCACATGACCGGGATAGTGACGTCTGCATCCTGGGTCGGCTCATACTTCCAAATGATGCTCTGATCTTTCGGATTGATGGCATAGACCCGGTTCGGGAAAGGCGTATGGACGTACAGCACCCCGTTGATGAACAGCGGTCCACCTTCGTGACCACGCAGCACCCCGGTAGAGAAAGTCCAGGCGGGTTGCAGCTTGTCGGCGTTTTGGCTATTGATCTGGTCCAGCTCGCTGTAGCGGGTACCCCAATAGTTACCACCCCAGGTGGCCCAGTTGGCCGGATTCTTGGACAGATTCATCACTTCCTGGTTTGCCTGCGCCCCACCGGCCATCAGCACCGATGCTACGGCAGCTGCAATCAGGCCGCTTTTGAAGGGTTTTTTCATAGGTTCCTCCTCATTGTTTTTAGAAGGTGGTAGGTTGAAAATTTGCAGGACAGCTTAAGGATAACTTCCCTAAAGCACCGGGAGTTCTTCCCAGCCGATCCTTGAAGCGGTAAGTTGAAGGATTTTCCCGCAAAAGTCAACCTCAATGAATCCTGGGCCCCAACTCGCCGCCGGCATACACCCGGATGGCACAGAACTTGAACTCCGGAATCTTCGCGTAAGGATCCAGCGCCTCATTGGTCAGCAGGTTGGCCGCGGCTTCATTGTAGCAAAAGGCCATGAAGACGGTGCCACGCTGGATGCCCAGATTCGGCCTAGCGAACGCAGCTACCCGGCCACGCCGTGATTCCAGCGTGATGATATCCCTCGGTTGGGCACCCAAAGTCGCCAGATCCTGCGGGTGAATCTCGGCCACCGGATAGGGTTCGATCGCATCCAGCACGTTTGAATGGCGAGTCATCGCGCCGGTGTGCCAGTGTTCCAGCTGGCGGCCGGTAATGAATACGAGCGGATACTCTGCATCCGGCAACTCCGCCGCATGGACGAATTCGGCTGGCACGAACAACCCCCGACCGGTCGGGGTCGGAAAGCCTTCGGTGAAGATCACCGGCTCACCCGGATCGCCTTCTTGCTGGCATGGATAGATGACCGAATCCTCGTGCTGTAGCCTGTCCCAAGTAATTCCGGCGATGCTCGGCATAGCTTGGCGCATTTCCTCGAATACTGCTTGAGGTCCAGCATAATCCCAAGGCAGCCCCATCCGCCTGGCGATCTCCTGGATGATCCACAGATCCTGGCGTGCCTCACCGGGGGGATCGATGGCCTGACGGCCCAATTGCACCCGGCGGTCGGTGTTGGTGAAGGTACCGGTTTTTTCCGGGAAAGCCGAAGCCGGCAGGATCACGTCGGCAAAGCCTGCGGTCTCAGTCAAGAAAATATCCTGCACCACTAGGTGCTCCAGCTTGGCCAGCGCCGCACGGGCGTGGGCGAGGTTGGGATCGGACATCGCCGGGTTCTCCCCCTGGATGTACATTCCCCGGACCTGCCCTTTCTCGATCGCATGGATCACCTCCACCACGGTCAAGCCCGGCTCAGGGTCCAGTTTCACCCCCCACAGCGCCTCGAACTTGGCGCGCGCTTCTGGATCCTTGACCGACTGATAATCGGGAAAGACCATCGGGATCAGACCCGAATCGGAGGCGCCTTGGACGTTGTTCTGCCCGCGCAGGGGATGCAGGCCGGTACCAGGGCGGCCGATCTGGCCGGTCATCAGCGCCAGGGAAATCAGACAACGGGCGTTATCGGTGCCGTGCACGTGTTGGGAAATGCCCATCCCCCACAGGATCATCGAGGCCTTGGAAGTGGCATACAAGCGCGCCACCTCGCGGATGATCGAGGCCTCGATGCCGCAAATCGGGGCTACCCGCTCGGGAGCATAGTCTCTCAGATGCTGACGCAGCCTCTCGAAGCCCTCGGTATACTCGTCGATGTATGCCTGATTGTAGAGCCCTTCCTCGACGATGGTGTGCATCATACCGTTGAGGAGTGCCACATCGGTGTCGGGACGGAATTGGAGGGAATAGGTGGCGAACCGGCAGATCTCGGTCCGGATCGGATCGGCCACGACCAATTTCACGCCCTTGCGGGCGGCATTTTTGATCCAGGTGGCTGCAACCGGATGGTTGACGGTGGGGTTGGAACCGATCAGGAAGATGACTTCGGCCTGCATCACGTCGGCGACCGGGTTGGACACTGCCCCGGAGCCGATACACTGAAGCAGCGCCGCCACCGAGGAGGCGTGGCAAAGACGGGTGCAGTGATCCACGTTGTTGCTGCCGAAGCCAGTCCGGACCAGCTTTTGGAACAGATAGGCCTCCTCGTTGCTCCCCTTGGCCGAACCGAAGCCGGCCAAAGACTTGGGGCCATATCGATCGCGGATCCGCTTGAGCCCGCCCGCGGCAAAATCCAGCGCTTCCTCCCAGCTCGCCTTGCGGAAAACCTTGAACATGTCGGCAGGATCCAGAAGCTCGCTGGTCTTGGGAGCGCCTTCCTTACGAATCAGGGGGTGGGTCAACCGATAAGGGCTGTGGACGTAATCGAATCCAAACCTGCCCTTCACGCACAAGCGGCTGTGGTTGGTTTCGCCATCCCGGCCGTCCACGTACAAAATCCGGTTACCACGCACGTTGAAGGTCAAAAGGCACCCCACCCCGCAGTAAGGACAGGTGGAATCGACTCGTTTGTCCACCGGCAGATAGCCGACCTCGCCGGCCGGCATCAGGGCGCCGGTGGGACAGGCCTGGACGCATTCGCCGCAGGCAACGCAAGTGCTCTCTCCCATGGGGTCGTCCAGGTCAAACACGATCTTGGATTTGGCGCCTCGCAAAGCATAGCCGATCACGTCGTTGGCCTGCTCCTCGCGGCAGGCGCGAACACAGCGGGTGCACTGGATACAGGCATCTAAGTTCACCGCCATCGCGGGATGGGAGAAATCCGGAACCGGCTGCTTTCTGGACCTAAAACGCGGCGTTCCCAGCTGCATTTTCTCCACCCAGTAATCCAGCTCGGAATCGCTGCGATAAGGAGACTTGTCCTGTCCCGCCATGTCAGACAGAAGCAGCTCCAGCACCAGTTTTTGGGCTCTCACCGCCCGCTCGCTGCCTGCCTTGACCTGCATGCCCTCCTTGGGGGTACGGCAACACGCTGGCGCAAGCACCCGCTCGCCTTCGATCTCCACCATGCAAGCCCGGCAATTGCCGTCTGGGCGGTAGCCTTCCTTGTAACATAAGTGGGGGATTGCGATGCCATAGCGTTTGGCTGCCTGCAGAATGGTCTCATCTGGATAAGCCAAGATTTCTTGCCCGTCCAAGGTGAACTTGACGGTTTTCAGTTCGGGCGGGAATTCGGGAATCGCCACCATCGCTTTAGCCCTCCAGTTCGTGGGAGAAATATTTGAACACGCAGCGGATCGGATTGGGTGCCGCCTGGCCCAGTCCGCAGATCGAGGCATCGGCCATCACTTGGCACAGGTCCTCCAGCTTCTCCCGATCCCAGTCGCCCTGCGTCATCAACTGGGCGGCTTTGGCGGTACCGACCCGACACGGGGTGCACTTGCCGCAGGATTCGTCCTCGAAAAAGCGCATCGCATTTAAAGCCAAATCTTTGGCACGGTCGTGCTGAGAAAACACGATGACCGCCGCCGAACCGATAAAACAGCCATAGGGGTTTAAGGTATCGAAATCCAGCGGCAGATCACCCAAAACGGCGGGCAGAATACCGCCCGAAGCCCCGCCTGGGAAATAGCCATAGAATTCGTGACCCGGCAGCATGCCCCCGCAATATTCATCGATCAACTCGCGCACGCTGATCCCAGCCGGCGCCAAGTGCACCCCCGGCTTCTGCACCCTGCCCGAGACCGAGAACGAACGCAGTCCCTTGCGGCCGCGGCGCCCGAACGAGGTAAACCAACTTGGCCCCCGTTCGACGATGTCCCGCACCCAGTACAGAGTCTCCAGGTTGTGCTCCAGCGTCGGACGCCCAAATAGCCCCACTTCAGCCAGATAAGGTGGGCGCAGGCGCGGCATGCCGCGTTTGCCCTCGATCGATTCGACCATCGCCGATTCCTCACCGCAAATATAAGCACCGGCCCCGCGGCGCAGGTGAATCGGCGGCAGGGGTTGATCTAGCGGTGGATTTGCATTCAGCTTGGCCAATTCGGCCTGGAGGATCTTGCGGCAGGCAGGATACTCGTCGCGCAGATAAATGTAGATAGCCTCGCACTCCACGGCCCAGGCAGCTACCAACATCCCCTCCAGAAAGCGGTGGGGATCGGATTCCAGATAGTACCGGTCCTTGAAGGTGCCAGGCTCACCTTCGTCGATGTTCACCGCCAAAAGGCGCGGCTTGGGTTGTTTTCGCACGATCTCCCACTTGATCCCGGCGGGGAAACCAGCCCCTCCCAGGCCGCGCAAGCCGGCATCTTTCAGCGCCGCAATGACCCCCTCACGAGCGCGGCCACCTTCCAGGCAGTCTTTTAACAGCCGATACCCTCCCTGGGCCAGGTAAGCCTTAAGATCAAGGTAATCAGGCAGCGGCGCCTCCACCGCTTCGGCTTCCACCGCCGCCACAACCTGTGCAGGCGTGGCCCGGTCGATGGGATTGTGGCCTACGACCGCCACCGGCGCGTGCTGACAGCGACCCACACAGGGGGCGGGCACAACCCGCACCCTGCCGTCCAATGCCTGCCTAAGCGCAGCGAGCAACTTTTGGGCACCGGCCATGTCACAGGCAATCGATTCACACACGCGCACGGTCAATGGGGGCGGCGGGGTATCGCCTTCCTTGACCACATCGAAATGGTGGTAGAAGCTCGCTACCTCGTAAACTTCCACGTACGCAAGCTTCATCTCATAAGCCAGCGCCACGATGTGCCTGGCGGAAATGTGGCCGTAAGTATCTTGGAGCTTATGCAAATGTTCGATCAATAGATCCCGCCGCCGCGGTTCGTCTCCTAAGAGTGCGCGGACTTCCTCCAGCGCTTTGAGGTCGACTGGACGTCCCCGGGAGATCTTGACTTGCTTTCCCCGCTTGCGCGTCTGTTCGGCTGCCATTTTCTGACCTTTAGTTTGGATGGAACTTACTTTACGAAACAAACCGCCTTCGCCGCCGCCTCGGCTGCCTTGAGCTTGTCACGCAGCCTGCCGGCCTGCGGCGGATCACGGAAGACCCCGCCAGCCTCTCCGGGCATAGAGCGCAGCTTGGTGAACACCACCGCTTCGGAATACTCCTGGTAGGAAAGCTTTCTGGCTAGCTCATCCATCATGCAGCTGCAATGGTAGAGATTGTCGTAATTCTGACCGCCGTGCTTGTGCATACACTCGAATACGTACTCCACCCGCGCCTGGGTGGGGAAATCGTTCGCTGGCAGGACCTGGGTTGTTGGCTGAGTTGCGCAGCCACTCAACCCCATTACCCCCAACCCGATCAGCCACGGTTTGACTGCGTATATCATTTTATCTCCCTTTCCCGACAAATTCAGTAGGACATTGACCGGATTCCGACCAAATCGATCTTGGAAAAATCCCTGACCTTAAGGTAACCGGCCTCCGGTTGGAGGCTTGCCTCGCGCACCAGCCAAATGGTTTGCATCCCTGCCGCATCCGCCGCATCCAGCTCCGCCTTCACATCCGACAGGAACAGGATCGCCTGCGGCTTCATGCCGATCTCAGCGGCGATCCTGCGGTAGCTTTCAGGATCCCGCTTAGATCCTATGCGGGTATCGAAAAAACCGGAAAACAAACCCGTCAGATCCCCCCATCGGGTATGCCCGAACAGCAGTTTCTGGGCCGGAACCGATCCCGAGGAAAATACGTACAGGCAGATACCAGCGTCTTTCCAGGCTTTAAGCTTTGCCACCGCATCGGGATAGACGTGGCCCTGAAAATCCCCTTGCCGATAGCCCGTCTCCCAGATCATCCCCTGAAGCGCCTTGAGGGGCGGGATTTTCTCATCCGCATCGCTCCACTTGAGCAATTGCCCGATCACTTCCTCCAGGTCCAGCCTGCGGCCGACGATGCAGCGCACCTCTTCCAACCACCGCCCGACCTCCGGATCGCCTTGCCGGGCCAGGACAAAATCCGGCAGGCGCTCGCGCGCATAGGGAAACAACACGTCCTTGACGAAGCTCAAAGACGAGGTAGTCCCTTCGATGTCGGTGACGACGGCCCGAATCATTTCATGCGCTCCAGATATTCTTCCAGCTTGGGAAAGCGGTCGGCGATGTCGCTACCGGTGTACCTGGCAACCCAGCCTTGGGGGGTGGTAAACAGGCGGATCACTTTAAGGCTGGGCCGCTGCCCCAGGTCGAACCAGTGTCTGGTACCGGCCGGTACGCTGATCAGATCGCCGGCTTCGCATAGGACGATGTAGACTTTGGAATCTGGATGGAGATAGAACAGGCCACGCCCATCGATGAAAAAGCGCACTTCGAAGTCGCTGTGAGTATGCTCGGCGAGGAATTTTTGGCGCAGCGCTTCACGGTCCGGATGGTCCGCAGTGATACTGATCACATCGGCCGACTGAAACCCGTATTGTTGCTTCAACCGCTCGATGGAATCGGCATAAGCGGCCAAGATGCTCTCTTGACTTGCATCTTCGGCCAATGCCAGGCCCACTTGCCAGCGTTCGAACCGGACCCCAATCTGCTTCAGTCGGGTGGCGATTTCGATCGGATCGGCGTAATACTCGAAAGGTTCGAAATCGCTCTCGGAATGAATGGTGAGAATGCTCATCGGTGCCTTGCTCCGTATAGTCTGACTTCACAATCGAACATGAACTCCAACGCCTCTACCCGCACCAGCGCCTCTGCGACACTGCGCCCCCAGGTATAGAAACCATGGCCGGCGATGATGTAGGCGTGGATGTCACCCTGATGGTCGATATAGGCGTCCACCCGGCGGGCAAGACGCTCGCTGTCCTGGTCGTTGGGAAAGATTGGTATCACCACTCGGTGGGCGTGGGTCCTGATCCCCTCCAAAGCCTTCAAAAGCTCGTGATCGGCCAGCACCACCTGCCCCTTGAACAGGCGCGAGGCGAGAATCGCTCCGGGCGAGTGGGGATGGAGGACCGCCCGGATCTCCGGATAACGGCGATACAAAGCCAGGTGCAGGCCGGCTTCAGCAGAGGGCTTGCGTCCGTCCAGCGGACGACCGTCAGGATCTAGGCGCATGATGTCATCCACGGTCAGGCGACCCTTGTGCCGGCCAGAGACAGTGATGGCAAGGCTGCCGTCCGCCAGGCGGGCGGAGAAATTGCCGCTAGTGGCAGGCACCCAGCCCCGCTCGTACAAAACCTGACCGATAGCTACCAGTTCCCTGGCACGCTGGTCGAACTCTTGATTTAGATTCATGCTATCCCCAGATTGTCGATCAGGCGCGTTTGCCCCAACCACGCTGCGGTCAGAATTCTAAGCGGCCGGTCATCCGGATCAGGTTCGGATAAATCCTTGGCGCGACGGATTTCAAAGTAGTCTGGCTTAAACCCTGCCTCAGTCAAGCGGACCATTTGCTGTTCTGCTAAGGCTTTGAAATCCCGCTCGCCGCCTAGGATGGCCTCGCGCACCTCACCCAAAGCCTGATACAACCTGGGCGCCCTGGCCCGCTCTTCCTTCGAAAGATACCGATTGCGCGAACTCATGGCCAACCCATCGGCTTCGCGCACGATGGGAACGCCTACGATCTCCACCGGGAAGTTCAGGTCCGCCGCCATCTGCTGGATAATTAATAATTGTTGATAATCCTTCTCACCGAACACCGCCACATCCGGTTGCACCAGATTGAACAGCTTGGCCACCACTGTGGCCACGCCGCGGAAATGACCCGGCCGGAAAGCACCGCACAAGATTCTAGAGAGCATCGGCACCTCTACGAAAGCTGCCGCCTCCAGACCGCGCGGATACATTTCTGCCACCGACGGGGAAAACCATGCGTCCACACCGAGATCGGCCAGCTTCTGCCGATCTGCCCCAGGAGTCCGGGGATAGCGGGCGTAATCTTCGTCAGGGCCGAATTGGAGCGGGTTGACGAAGGTGCTCACCACCACGCGCTGGGCCCGCCGCTGAGCTTCCTTGACCAGGCTTAGGTGAGCTGCGTGCAAGTTGCCCATGGTAGGCACCAACGCGATGCCAGCCCCATCTCTGCGCCAGGCAGCCAGCTGCTTACGCAAGCCCGACATCGATCGAATGCACACCATGATCATTTCACCGGTAAGCGTGCTGCTCGGCTGGGAAGCGAACCGACTTGACCGCTGCCACGTATTCGGCCACGGCGGCTTGGATGCTGTCTCTCCCGGCGAGGAAATTCTGCACGAACCGACGCGGCTCTGCGGGTGTGAGCCCCAACAGATCGTAAACCACCAGCACCTGACCGTCGCAGCCGGGGCCGGCGCCGATGCCGATGGTGGGAATCGACACCTCCGCGGTGACCGCCTCGGCCAGGGTAGCTGGAACGCATTCCAACACCAACAGGTCGGCTCCGGCCTGCTCCAAAAGGCAAGCATCCTCCAGCAACCTTTGGGCTGCCTGAGGCTCGCGCCCCTGTACCCGGTACCGACCGAGGCGATGGATGGACTGTGGCAGCAGTCCAAGGTGACCGCACACCGGGATGCCCTCCGCCACCAGTGCGCGTACCACTTCCACCCGCCCGCGCCCGCCTTCGAGCTTCACCATCCGAGCGCCGCCTTCCTGAAACAGGCGCGCGGCGCTGTGCAGTGCACGTTCGGGGTCGGGGTAGGTGGCAAACGGCAAATCCGCAACGATCAGCGGCCGCGTGGTCACGCGGCTGACACAGCGGGTATGATAGACCATCTCCTCCAAGCTGACCGGCACCGTGGTGGCATGGCCCTGGATCACCACTCCTAGCGAATCCCCCACCAGCAACACATCCACCCCAGCCGCTTCCAGCACTCGGGCGAAGCTGGCATCGTAGCAGGTCAAGCAGGCAATTTTCTCCCGCCGCTGCTTGAATTCACGCAGCGCAGGCACTGACAGAATCTCAGTCATCGCTGATCTCCAACCGCTCTAGCCCCTCCCAGGGGCAGCGTCGTAACCATTCCCGCAGCGTTCCCCGACCCGGAATCAACAGCTCAGGTGGGGCGATCTCCGCCAGAGGATAGAGCACGAATGGCCGTTCAGTCAGGCCGCAATGGGGTACAGTCAGCTTCTGACTGCGAATGCAGTAACGCCCGTAAAGCAGCAAATCTAGATCCAGCACCCTAGGTCCCCAGCGTTCGCTGCCGCGCACCCGGCCCAGGTCCTGCTCGATCGCCTGCAATGCGTCCAACAGTCCGTGGGGAGTGTGCTCGGTAACCACGGCCATCACCGCGTTGATGTAATCGGGCTGGTCCAAAGGCCCCATGGGGGCACTGCGGTATAGACTTGAGAACCCCTGTTCGCTTGTTCCTTCCAGCGCGGCGATGGTATGCCGGGCACGCTTGACCTGGGCGATCGGATCGCCCAAGTTGCTGCCCAAACCAATATAGGCCAGCTCAGCTCTAGTCATGACAGCACCGTGGCTTGCCTGGCCTTGCTGCGCCGCCGGCGCTTGCGCTGCGGCCCCTCCAACATTTTTCTGCGCTCGTCTTCATCCGCCCGCAGGAAACGGGTCCACCAGTCTGCCACTTCCGGCTCCGCTTCCCCCGCCTCGCTGCGCAGCAGGAGGAAATCGTAGCCAGCCCGAAACCGGGGATGCTCCAACAATCTCAAGGGGCGGCCGCCCTGGCGACGCTCTAGGCGCGGTTGCAGCATCCATACTTCACGCATCGGCAACGCCACTCGGCGGGGAATGGCCACGTTCCGGATCTGCTCATTCAACACCTTCCTGGCAGCCTCCTGCATCGCGATCGAGGGTGCCATCCCCGCCGCCAGGCGGCGCTCGACCTGAAGCCGCACCGGCTCCCATAGCAACGCGGCATATAGAAAATATGGGGCAACTGGCTTGCCTTCATTCAGGCGGCGGTCGGTAGTCTCCAGCATCCGAACCAAAAAGGTCGACGGAAACCCTTGGTGTTCGTACGCCAGCGCTTGTTCGGTGGCGGGAAACAGAAATTCAAACAGTCCGTAGTGGCGCAGCAGCTCGAAGGTCTGCACCCCATAGCCGGACAAAAACAGCTTCAGCACCTCATCATAGAGGCGCGCCGGCGATATGTCGGCTAGCAAGGGGGCCAATTTGGGCAGTGGTTCCTCGCAGGCAGGATCGAGGATAAAACCGAGTTTGGTCATGAGCCGAACCGCGCGCAGCATCCGCACTGGATCCTCGCGGTAGCGGCTCTCGGGATCGCCGATCAAACGCAGAACCCCATGGCACAGATCCTCCATGCCGCCGACGTAATCGATGACCGAAAAATCAGCAATATCGTAATACAAGGCGTTGGCGGTGAAGTCGCGCCGGAAGGCATCCTCCTCGATGGTTCCGAACACGTTATCGCGCAGCAGGCGACCTGATTCCTCCTGCACCCAGTCGCCCTCGCGCCCAGGGGAGGCGGCGGCGCGGAAAGTAGCCACCTCGATGACTTCCCGGCCGAACTGGATATGCGCGAGACGGAACCGCCGTCCGACTAAACGGCAATTGCGAAACAATGCCCGTACCTGCTCTGGATGGGCGTCAGTAGCCACGTCGAAGTCCTTTGGTTCGCGCCCCAGAAGCAGGTCGCGCACGCATCCACCCACCAGGCACGCGCGAAATCCAGCACCTTTTAGGCGGTACAGCACTTTCAGCGCGCCGGGGCTGATCTGAGCACGGGAAATAGGGTGTTCGGAGCGAGCGTAGATCCGCGGCTGAATGGGTGCGGGCGAGGATGCGCCCGGATTAAGAATTTTTTGGACGAGCTTTAGAATAGGCAAAGCGGTAAAAGACCCAAGTTGATGCATTCAAAGTCAGTCAGATCCCCATGCTGCTCAGGGCGACCATGATGTCGTTGATAATCGCGGTCAGGCGGGGGTGCTCCACTTCAAAATGCATGATTTCCTCCTCCAGTTCCTGGAGTAAGCCAGGCTGGGTCTTGTTCCCATCACCCTCAGCCAAGCGTCGTTCCACCCTTTCCACCAATGCCTCCATCCGCTTGCGGGTGGTTTCATCGGCACCCTCCAGTTCTGAACGCAGGCGCCTTAGGCCTTCATCGAGTTTCCGTTTGCTTTCTTCCTCGGTCATGGTGTACTCCCCAAAGTCATGCTTCGGACAAATCCTATCATAGCGGCGAAAAACCCTATACCTGGAAAACTAGATCGCCGCCGACAATCATATCCCTTATAATGCAATCGGCATGAATCCAAATCAAAAGCGAGCACGTTCCCCTTATTAGAGGAGGTTCTTCAATGATAAAAATCAACGATTATAAGATCAGAATCAAATATGAGGAGTTCCTGACTCATCCGGTCCTGACCGCGGTGTTCGTAGTATTGTTCTTTAGCCTGAGCTTTGCCCGCCTGCCTGCCCTGCTCTACATGCTGATGCTGGCGGTGGAAGTATATATCGCCATGTTCTTCGGAGCACGTTTCGCCAGTCCGGAAAACGGAGGCGCTGCACCTGCCGAATCGCAGACGCTTGGAGAATCCTCCTAGACTTAGCCAAGGACCCTAATGGATTTCGCCCTACACATTGGAGCCGTCGACAAAAAACGCACCGATTGTCTGATCATCGGTGCCTATGAAAAACAGCAGCTGACTCCAAGCGCCCAGCAGATCGACCTGGCAGGCGGCGGGGCGTTGGGCAAGCTCCTCAAACGCGAGCAGTTCAAAGGCAAACCCGGCGATACCTTGCTGCTCCATCAGTTGCCGGGTTGCCGGGCGGATCGGGTACTGGTAGTAGGGCTGGGCCCAGCCAAGGAACTGATCGCCAAAAACTATCGCAAAGCCTTGACTTCCGCCATCAAGGTGCTCGCCGCCACTCCCAGCCAACGGGCTCTGTGCACCTTATTGGAAGCGGAGGTAGAGGCGTGCGACAACCGCTGGAAGGCGAGACAGATCGCGCTCGTGTTCGCGGATGGCTGCTACCGCTTCGCTGAGCTCAAAAGCGAACCTGAGGATCTGCCAGTCCTTGCCCAGCTGGATCTCCATTGCCAGGACAGAACGCAAAGCGCTGCTGTCGACCAGGGCGCCCGCGAGGGCAATGCCATCGCCGCTGGCATGAAGCTGGCTAAGGATTTGGCCAACCTGCCCGGCAATATCTGCACCCCAGCTTACCTGGCCCAACAGGCCCGGAAACTGGCCGACCGCTATCCAAAGCTCACGGTCACGGTGCTGGAGGAGGCAGACATGGAGCAGCTCGGGATGGGGGCGCTGTTGGCCGTCTCCCGCGGCAGCCGCCAGCCGCCCAAGCTGATCGTCCTGGAATACCAAGGCGGCAAACCCAAGGATCGACCGATCGCCTTGGTGGGCAAGGGACTGACTTTCGATGCCGGCGGCATCTCCCTGAAACCGGCCGAAAACATGGACGAAATGAAATACGATATGTGCGGCGGCGCGAGCGTGCTTGGAACCTTGCTGACTGCGGCAGAGCTGAGCTTGCCCCTGAATCTTTTGGGCGTGATCCCCGCCTCCGAAAACCTTCCCGACGGCAACGCTGTAAAACCGGGAGACATCGTCAAGACCATGGCCGGCAAGACCGTCGAAATCCTCAACACTGATGCTGAGGGCCGGCTGATTTTGTGCGATGCGCTCACCTACACGCAGCGCTTCACCCCCAAAGCGGTCATCAACATCGCCACGCTTACCGGTGCTTGCCTGGTGGCCTTGGGCAGACACGCCACCGGCCTGTTTGCAAACGACGACGGCCTGGCCCAGGCCTTGCTCAAGGCTGGCGAAACCGCTCTCGATCGCGCCTGGCGACTGCCTTTGTGGGAAGACTATCAAGACCAGCTCAAGTCCAACTTCGCCGATCTGGCCAATGTCGGCGGTCGCGAGGGCGGAGCGATCACCGCCGCAGGTTTCCTGGCGCGCTTTGCCGAAAAATTTGCCTGGGCTCATCTTGACATCGCTGGGACTGCTTGGACCAGCGGCCGAGACAAGGGCGCCACCGGTCGGCCCATTCCCTTGTTGACCCAGTTCCTACTCGACCAGCTTGAATGACCCGGGTCGATTTCTATCTGCTGCCGGACCGAGACCCTCAGGCGCGGCGGGTGTTTGCCTGCCGATTGGCGGAGAAAGCCTATCGGCTGGAGCACAAGGTTTTCATTTGCACCGAGGGCGAGGCCGAGGCGAGGATCCTGGACGATCTCCTCTGGACCTTCCGCCAAGGGAGTTTCGTCCCCCACACTTTGGTCGAAAATTTCCCCAACGATCCCATGGTGGCGGTGGTGATCGGGACTGACGCAGCACCGGCACCCTTTCACACCCTACTCATCAACCTGAGCCCGGAAGTTCCGTCAGACTGGCAACGGTTCTTGCGCATCGCCGAAGTCATCACCCAAGACGACACTACCCGCACGCAAGGTCGCAGCAAATACCGCTTTTATCAAGACCAAAGCGCTGAGCTTCACCTCCACCAGTTGGCTTCGGACTGATTCTGGAAAACAAGGCGTATCCCATAACACTGTGCCCATCAGGACTTGAAACGCCCTCGTCTGCCAGGAGCTGAACGAGCTGACCTTTTACCGAATGCTATATTCAATATAGAAATAAATATTTATTTTTTTATTCTTGTTTGTTATTTATCAACCGGTATAATTACCTGGCTTTCATCCAATGGAGCTAGCATGACCATCCAAGCCTGGATTGCAGTCGCTGTCGTGATCGCTTGCTTTGGCGGATTCATCTTCACCTCCGTCTCCCCCGAACTGATATTGCTGGGGGGGGTTGGCATGCTCATGCTGGCCGGAGTGCTGACCCCGGCGCAGGCCCTGGCAGGTCTGGCCAATGAGGGGATGATCACCGTCGCCCTGATGTATGTCATCGCTGCAGGCCTGAGAGAAACCGGGGGGGTCGATTTCCTCACCCAGCATGTCCTCGGCCGTCCCCGCAGCGAGCGCAGTGCCATTGCGCGCTTGATTTTACCGGTCGCCAGCGTCAGCGCTTTTCTCAACAACACTCCCGTAGTAGCTGCTTTTTTACCGGCGGTCATCGATTGGGCCAAACGCTATCGGATCTCTCCTTCCAAACTGCTCATCCCGTTGAGCTACGCCGCCATCTTGGGCGGCACCTTGACGTTGATCGGCACCAGTACCAATTTAGCCATCAACGGATTGCTCTTGAGCCAAGGGGATCCAGGCTTTGCGTTGTTCGATCTGACCGGGGTAGGGTTGATCTGCATGGGGGTGGGTGCTTTATACCTGATCCTGTTTTCCCCCAAGTGGCTGCCCGCCCGGGTTCCCGTCCACGAGGTGTTCGAGAATCCCAAGGAATACACGCTGGAGATGCTGGTCGAAGAGAATGGGCCGTTGGTGGGAAAAAGCGTGGAACAGGCAGGTCTTCGCCACCTGCCTGGGCTTTACCTGGTGGAAATCGTGCGCGACGGGGAAATCCTGGCGGCGGTAGGACCCTACGAACGCCTCCAAGGCCGCGACCGGCTGGTATTTGCCGGAGTCGTGGATGCGGTGGTGGAGCTGCAGCGCTTCCGGGGGCTACATCCATGCACCGATCAGACCTTTCACCTCAAGGACCGGGAACACCGCGAACGGGTCCTGGTGGAAGCGGTGGTCTCACCGCGCTGCGCCCTGATCGGCAAGACCATCCGCGAAGGCAGATTCCGCATGACCTACGGCGGTTCGGTGATCGCCGTCGCCCGGGAAGGCCAGCGCATTCAAGGCAAAATCGGCGACATCCGTCTGCAACCCGGAGATGCGTTGCTCCTGGACGTGCGTCCGCCTTTCCTGGAACGTCACCGCAATTCTGCGGATTTTCTCCTCATCAGCCCGATCTCCGAATACGTTCCCATCCGCCACGAGCGCGCCTGGCTTGCCTGGTCAATCCTTGGAGCCGTGATCGTCAGTGCCGGCGTCGGCCTCTTAAGCATGCTCAAAGCGGCCCTGTTGGGCGCTGGCTTGATGCTGGTGACCGGCTGCTGCACGCTGGGCAGTGCCCGGAAAAGCATGGATGGGCAGGTACTCCTTTCCATCGCCGCTTCCTTCGGGATCGGCACAGCTTTGGAGGTCACCGGAGCCGCCACCCATATCGCCGCCGGTTTTCTCAGCGTGGCCGACGGTACGCCTTGGTTAACTTTGGCAGCGGTCTATGGGATCGGCTCGCTTCTGACCGAGGTCATCACCAACAACGCAGTGGCAGTGATTCTGTTTCCCATCGTCACCGCCCTTGCCGATCAACTGGGCGTGGATCCCAAACCCCTGCTGCTTGCCCTGATGTTTTCCGCCTCGGCGAGCTTTGCCACTCCCATCGGCTATCAGACCAATCTTATGGTTTATGGGCCGGGAGGATATCGCTTTACCGATTTCTTAAAATTCGGTCTGCCCATGAATATCCTAGTGGGGATCGCCACGATTATGGCCATTCTCTGGTTATGGCCGCTGTGACTTCCACCCTCTCAACGAGCAATCCCATGACCTTCGCAAACCGGCTCATTTGCTTCTGCCTGCTTCTGCTCACCCATTCAGCCTCGGCCTTAGAGCGCCTGCGCCTGGCCACCACCACCAGCACGGAAAATTCGGGCCTGTTGGCGGTGCTCAACCCGGCCTTCGCCAAGCGCTATGGCGTTCAGGTGGACGTGCTCGCCGTGGGCAGCGGTCAAGCCTTAGCGCTCGGTAAAAATTGCGATGTCGATGCGGTGCTCGCCCACGCACCTGAAGCCGAAAAGGAATTCGTCCAGGCCGGCTACGGCATCAACCGGCTAAAAGTGATGCACAACGATTTTCTCATCGCCGGTCCCAAGAACGACCCGGCCAAGGTCAAGGCCGCCGAGACCGCTGTTGAGGCCATGCGCCGGATCGCCGCAGCCAAGGCGGCGTTCATCTCGCGCGGCGACAATTCTGGCACCCACCAGAAGGAAACAGCGCTTTGGCAGCAAGCCAGCATCACCCCGACAGGCAAGTGGTACTTTGCCATCGGCCAGGGAATGGGGGCAGCGCTCCAGTTCGCCGATGAAAAGCAGGCTTACGTCCTCACCGACCGCGGTACTTTTCTGGCGATGCAGGCCAAGCTCGATCTGGCCCTCGCTTTCGAGGGCGACCCGGCCCTGTACAACTCCTATCACGTCATCGCGGTCAACCCCAAACGCTGCCCGCACGCCGCCTACGACCAGGCGATGCAATATGCCGCCTTCCTCACTGGTCCTGTTGGCCAAAAGCTGATTGCGGATTTCAAAGTCAAAGGCAAGCGGCTGTTTCAACCGGATGTGCTCGATTATTGATGGCGTCCCAGTCGTGAGCGCCGGATCATTCGTCGTCCGGCCAGGATCGAGCGGATGGCCTTATCCGTCGTGCCGACCAATTCATCCAGCCGAGCCACAGGCTGATGAATGTGGCGGCGAGGAGCCCTTCCCAGGCCACCTCGTGGACCCAGGCAAAGGCAGCAGGGAAATGCACGCCGATGTAAAACAGGCTGACTAGCCGCAGCAGGTTGATCGCCCACAGGATGGGGACTGCGATCAGCATCCCCACCCATTTTGTTCGCCAGGCTGCAGGATAAGCCAGGACACAAACCATGAAGGTGGCTACCGGCAAAAAGCCGGTACAAATATAGGCGATTTCGTAAGCAAAGCCATCCGGATGGGTGATGATGGCACCTTCCCGCACCGCATCGATGCCGAGCAAATCCAGCAGGGCTAACACCAGGCGTGCGGTTCCTGCCGCGAGAGGTGCCAGGATGGGTCCCAGCACCTCGTTGCGGTAGAAAAGGAAAACCGCTCCGCCATAGCTCAGCATGATCCCGGCGAAGCGCAAGTCGAGCCGGTCAAGCACTAGCCGTCGCCCTATACCGCAGCAGTCCCAGCACGATGACCGCTGTCAGCAGCACCAACCAGCTGAACCTTGACAGATCTGGAACTGGCGCTGGTTGCTGGACGGTGATGCGTTTGTCCGCCTTGGCGCCTTCCGCCTGAGCAGTGATGGTCGTTTCCCCCCCTGCATTGGCCTTGACGGTGGCTTCCGCCTCCCCCCTGGCGTTAGTCGTCACGGAAGCGGGCGAGACCGAGGCGATGGTGCTGTCGGCGGAACTGAACTGCACGGTCTTGCCTGCCTGAGGCGTCCCGGCCGATTTCACCGACGCGCGCGCCGTGACCGTCTCGCCCGGCTGATACGTAGCTTTGTCTGGATCAAAGCTCAGGCTCACTTGGATTCCCGTCGGGCGCACCGCACTCAACAGACCTGCCCCGCAGGGTTTTGGACAATCCGCTGCGGTCCGCGGTCGAGCCGCTTTCTGGAGTTCCTCGAGCAGGGTCTTCGGCGTCAGAGTCGGGTCTTGGGCAAGCCACAGCGCCGCTACGCCCGCAACATGGGGGGCGGCCATCGAGGTGCCGTTGTAGTACGCATAGTCGCCCTCGACCGCGCACGCGCTGGTGTTGTCGCTGCCGATCGTGCTCAGGATGCCGTCTGCCGGTATCGAACACCCTGTATGCAGCCCGCCGGGCCCCATGATTTCGACCGTTTCCCCAAAGTTGGAAAAGGATGTCAGCTGCCCCCGCGGATCGCTCGCCGCCACCGTGATGACGTTATTACAGCCGGCCGGGTTGTAGTTGGCGGCGTCCTTGCCGTCGTTGCCCGCCGCCACCACCACGGTGACCCCCTTGTTGAAGGCGTCGGTGATGGCCGACTGAGTCGCCGGCGACAGAAAGCATGGCAGGGCCCCGCCCAGGCTCATGTTGATCACCTTGGCCGGGGTCGGGTTGTTCGGAACGCCCGGCACCGGCAAGCCTGCAGCCCAGCGGATGGCGTCGTTGATGTCCGAGGTTGCCCCGCCGCACTTGCCCAGCACGCGCAGCGCCTGCACCTTGACCTGCCAGTTGATGCCGGCGACGCCCAAGCTGTTGTCGGTCATGCCGACGCCGATGGTTCCAGCGACATGGGTACCGTGCCAGCTGTTGGGGAAATCGCGGGGTGGCTGGCCGCCGCCGCACTCGCCTTGTTTGATGGCATCGCCGGTATCGGTGGGATCGGCGTCGCGGCCGTCGCCGTCGTTGGCCCGGGTGGCGTCGCTGATGAAGTCATAACCCGAGATCAGGTTGGGCGAGTTCTTGATGTCGGGATGATCCGGCAGGATGCCGGTGTCGATCACCGCCACCACCACGTTGCCGCCAGTGCTGATGTCCCAGGCTTTGGGAAGATCGATTCCTCCTGGCGATTCCCCAAGTCCTGTGCCGTTGTTGAAATAATGCCACTGTTTGGCATAGAGGGGATCGTTGGGGGTCTTCATGGGGTAGAGGATGTAGTTGGGCTGCGCGTATTCCACATCCGGCCTTTTTTTCAGCTGCTCCACGATTTCCATGGTTCGGTCGAGCACTTGGGTAGCCGACATAACGCCCATGATCGAAGGTGCTATGTGGTAAATGATCTCGCCGCCAGAGGTCAGCCGGTCTTCCGGCTGAATCCCCAAGGCAGACAGATCGGCAGCTTGAAGCCTCATCTGCGGCTTCATCTTGACGATGATCTGTCCGGGTACGAACTGCGCCTTCGGTCCGGAGTATCCTTCTTCCAAAGCCTGGGTAGGGAGTGAATGAAGCGCCAAGCCGAACACTGCCATCAAGCCGATGTATCTTAAGATTTTCATGGTTTCCTCCTCCCGCCTTATGTGGTAAGGTTCAAACAAGTTCTATAACGTCTTTTTGTTTTCGGTCACGTCCCTCCTGTTCACAGTGGTGAAAGCCTATGAACAAGAGTCTTGGTACACGCAGCGGATGCAAAGGCCTCGCGTTGCCCTGCATCTTGGCGTGGTTGGCCGTATGCCTGCCCCTGCTGGCGTCGGCTAAGAGCCCACCACCGTTCGTCCCAGGCGAGGTCATGGTCAAATTTACCCCCGACAGCGAAGCGGCGAAGGCGCTTTCGCGAGCCGCCCGGTCGACTCCGGCAAAGCTCGAATTGTTGATGCCGACTTCCCGGCTCCTGACGGAGAAGACCGGCATTCCGCTAAAGGCAAAGCAGGCCTTGAGCGGCGGCTGGCTGCTCCTGGCTGTGGACTTGGATGAGCTGGCGAATCTGGCTGCGGCAAAGTTGCGCAAACACGGCGCGGTAGCCGATGTCCAGGTAAAAGCCTGGGAATCGAAAGGCGTGGGCATGCCCGAAACGCGCGTTTTGGAGGTGGCCTTCCGGCCAGGCAGCGCAGAGGCCAAAATCATCGAAGACCAGCGGTCAGGCACAACGGATAGACGCTTCAGCGACCTGGTCGACGACCTGGCCAAGCTGCTCGATCTGCCCTTGCTGGTGAACGCAGCCAAAGCTGCGCACCTAATCATCGAGATAGACCTCCGCGAGCTGACTTTACGTTTGTCGGAGCAGCTTAGGGCCGCACCCGAGCTCATCGAATCAGTCGATCTGAACTATATCACGACGATTCGCTAAAGCGAAAACTTCTCTGCCACCTAATTAGGCTTCCAACTGGGGGCTGCGGTGACAGGAGTTCTCCCATGGGCTACCCGCAAGGGGAATTTAAGGCTGGGAAAAAGCGCTGACGCAGATGCTGCCGCCAGCGCTCTTTTTTCTCGCGGCGCATGGCTTCGAGTTTTTCGACCTGCTCCGGTGTCAGTACTTGCTTGAGCCGCTCTTGGGCTTCTTCGTGCACCGCCCGCATTTTCTCCAGCTGCTCCTTCAGGATCGCTTCAACCTTGGGCTTTTGTTCGGCAGTCAGATCCAGCCGCTCCAGCCGCCACTCCATCCAATCCTTGCCAGCTTCGCCCGGCTGGGAGAAAACGGCAAACGAACCAGTCAACAGAACGGCACCAACCGTCCACCTTGCGTTATTCATAGGGCTTTCCTCCATAAGTTCCAAAACTCATCCAAGCATCAGGCGCAAGTCGAAAGGCTGCCCGGGCGATCTCCTCGAGCGGCTCGCGCTGCCGCAGCGCCAGCTCCCGCGCACGCAGCTTCCGATTTTAGGTAATTTCAACTCCCCAAAGCAAATCATTGAATAGATCCGCTACGCCATGCTCGCCACCTCCCACGGGCGTGTTCCAGCAGGAATAGACCGCCGGCACGACCACCACGGTCGACAGGGTGGAACTTGACCATACAGGATTCTTCTTCAATAACAAACTGGCACCGGGTCCAAATGGCGCCACAAATACCAAGCGGCCACGGTACGGTAGGGATACCAGCGCATGGAAAACTCAGCGAGCCGCTGCTTGTCGATCGACGCGCCAGCGAAATAAAGGCTTGCGACCGCCTTTTGGAGGCCGATGTCGGCAGGGGAAAAAATATCCGGCTCATGCAGATGGAAAATGGCGAACATCTCCACCGTCCAGTCGCCGATCCCTTTGATGCGAAGCAATTCCCGGCGGATTTCGGCATAAGACCTGCCTTGCCAGTAAGCATCGCTGATCCGGTGCTCCAGATAATAGGCAGCCACTTGATGCAGATAGCTGGCCTTGGCGCGCGAGAGACCGATCTGTTGCAGGGACGACCGCGGGCAGGTCAGGATCGCCTCGGGCGTGATCCTTCCGATCCTGGCCTCCAGCCGTTGCCAGACGGTATCGGCTGCCTTGATGGAAATCTGTTGTCCGACGATGGCACGGACCAGGGTCCCGAAAGAGTCACCGTGCCGGCTCAAGGCTTCGGGATAACGCTCAATCAAAGCTGCCATCACTAGATCTTGTCGGCTCAGATAACGTTGAGCCAAAGGCCAGTAAGTTGGACTCGTCATGCAAAGCCCAGCAAAGTTCGATGTTAAAATTTATCTAAAATCAAAATCGACTGCATCCTCATGGAAAAAACCTACGACCCGCACGCGATCGAACAACGCTGGTACAAGATCTGGGAGGAGCGAGGGTATTTTGCCCCCTCCGGCAAGGGTAAGCCCTATTGCATCATGATCCCTCCCCCCAACGTCACCGGCAGCCTGCATATGGGTCATGCCTTCCAGGATACGATCATGGATGCCCTCATTCGCTATCACCGGATGCGGGGCGACAACACCCTGTGGCAACCGGGCACGGATCACGCAGGCATCGCCACCCAGATGGTAGTCGAAAGACTGCTGGAGAAGGAAGGCAAAACCCGCCACGAGCTGGGACGAGAGGAGTTTGTCGAGCGGATCTGGCAGTGGAAGGAACATTCGGGCGGCACCATCACCCGCCAGCTGCGCCGACTTGGGGCGTCGGTGGATTGGTCGCGGGAACGCTTCACCATGGACGAGGGCCTGTCACGGGCGGTACGCGAGGTGTTCGTTCGCCTCTACGAGGAAGGGCTCATCTACCGCGGCAAGCGGCTGGTCAACTGGGATCCGGTCCTGCGCACTGCAGTCTCCGACCTGGAGGTGATCTTCGAGGAAGAAAAGGGCCGTCTGTGGCACATCCGCTATCCCCTCGCTGATGGATCAGGCTTTGTAGTGGTGGCCACCACCCGCCCCGAAACCATGCTTGGTGATGTGGCGGTTGCGGTCCATCCTGAGGATGCCCGTTACCGCCATCTGATCGATAGCGCTGTGAAACTGCCACTCACCGACCGGGAGATCCCCATCATCGCCGATGCATACGTGGATCCTGCATTCGGCACCGGCTGCGTGAAGATCACCCCGGCTCACGATTTCAATGACTACGAGGTGGGCAGGCGGCACGATTTGCCGATGATTAACATTTTCACCCCTGATGCCCGCCTCAACGACAACGCTCCCGCTCGCTATCGCAGCCTCGACCGCTTCGAGGCGCGCAAACAAGTCGTCGCCGATCTGGAAAAGCTGGGTCTTCTGGAAAAGGTCGAAGACCACGTCCTCAAGGTACCGCGCGGCGATCGGTCTGGGGCGGTGATCGAACCGTATCTGACCGATCAATGGTTCGTGAAGACCAAACCGCTCGCCGAACCCGCCATCCAGGCGGTCAAAGAAGGTCGAATCCGCTTCATCCCTGAAAACTGGGCCAAGATTTATTTTCAATGGCTGGAAAACATCCAGGACTGGTGTATCGGCCGGCAGATCTGGTGGGGCCACCGGATTCCGGCCTGGTACGATGAGGCAGGCAACATCTACGTGGGTCACTCGGAAACCGAGGTCCGCACCAAATACAAATTGAAAGACCAAGCCCTGCGCCAGGACGAAGACGTCCTAGACACCTGGTTCTCCTCGGCGCTATGGCCATTCTCTACTCTAGGCTGGCCGGACGAGACCCCAGAGCTCAAAACTTTCTACCCCACCAGCGTGCTGGTGACCGGCTTCGACATCATCTTCTTCTGGGTCGCGCGGATGGTGATGATGGGCCTTAAGTTTCAAGGCGATGTGCCGTTCCAGGAGGTTTACATCCACGGTTTGGTGCGCGATGCTCATGGCCAGAAGATGTCCAAGTCCAAAGGCAATATCCTTGACCCGCTCGATTTGATCGATGGCATCACCTTAGAAAAGTTAATCAAAAAGCGCACCTTTGGGCTGATGCAGCCGCAAATAGCCAAGCAAATCGAGGAACAAAGCCGCACAGAATTCCCGCATGGCATTCTTTCCTATGGTGCCGATGCCCTGCGCTTTACCTTTGCCGCCCTGGCCACCACTGGCCGCGACATCCGTTTCGATCTGGGCCGAATCGAGGGCTACCGCAACTTCTGCAATAAGCTCTGGAATGCCGCTCGCTATGTATTCATGAACACCGAAGGGCAGGATCTGGGCTTGGCAGGCAGCGAAGTGGAATTCACCCTTGTGGACCGCTGGATTCGCTCCCGCCTGCAGCGGACGATCCAAGCTACCATCAACGCCATCGAAAACTACCGCTTTGATCTGGTTGCTGCCACCATCTACGAATTCCTGTGGGAAGAATACTGCGACTGGTACCTGGAGTTGTCCAAGGTTTCCCTCCAGACCGGCGACGCTGCGCAACAACGCGCTACCCGCCGAACCCTTATCGAAGTACTGGAAACTTTCCTACGCCTGGCGCACCCTATCATTCCTTTCATCACCGAGGAAATCTGGCAACATGCGGCACCGATCGCCGGTATTCAGGGAGAGACGATCATCCGACAGTCCTTTCCGCAGTCGCATCCTCAAGCCATCGATGAAACCGCAGAAATTGAAATCGCCTGGCTCAAGGAATTCATCCTGGGATTGCGGCGGATCCGCGGCGAGATGAACATCGCGCCGGGCAAATCCCTGCCGATACTGCTCCAGTATGGCACCGATCTTGACCGGCAGCGGGTGGAAGATTACCGTCCCTATCTGGAACGTTTCGGGCGGGTCGAATCGATCCGCTCGTTAGCGCCAGATGAGATCCAACCGGAGGCAGCCATCGCCCTAGTGGGTGAACTTAAGATATTAATCCCCCTGGCGGGACTGATCGACAAAGAAGCAGAGCTCCAGCGGCTAGGAAAAGAAATCCACCGGCTCGAAAGAGAATTGGCACGGGCTGAGGCCAAACTTGCCAATCCGAAATTTACCGAGTGTGCCCCGAAGGAAGTGGTCGCCAAAGAATGGCAGAAATTGGAAGAGGCACGAACCACCCTAGTTCACCTGCAGGAACAGCGCGCTAGAATCCGGGCACTTTAGACTACCATCTGGAACCGCCCAGGCATGGGGGACGGCAAATAAAAAAGCCCCCTGTTTGAGGGGGCTTTCAATTGAGACAATGGGTCGTTGTTATCTTAAAGGCCCCAACCTTACATGAAGGTGGGG
>FWPU01003176.1_pt1 | contig 42330 bp, 41 predicted proteins | sample 2228361 | NCBI WGS metagenome assembly FWPU01 (sample SAMEA103939777, study PRJEB20133) | metagenome | reverse complement strand
CTCTAAGTGCGACATTTCTCGTTTTACAGGTCAAAAACGGTAGTAAATACCTGCGACATTTCTCATTTCATAGGGCAATGTTCAGGGAGGCTTCTCAAGGGGCGTAGACACTCAATTCTACTGAGTGACAGAGGGAAGGGCGGCTTATACCGAAATGTCTGGAGGAGATGGTGGAAGATGTCATCAAGTTCATCGAGTTTAGGGGGGGCACTATGGGCTGAAGATGTGCGACAGCCTGTTCATCTACGTTTGCTTGCCGTGCCAACGTTCCACGCCGCGCAGTAACAGCCATCCCGCAAAACCACCCATTGCGCCGAACAGGAGGTGCAGCATCAGCACGGGCATCGTGCCCCACGTCAGGAAATGGGCGGGCACGCCTAACAGGACGGTCGGCACGTTGTGAAATCCATACTTGGCGAGATGACACAGCGCGCCGCCCAACAGTGCAGCGGGCAGCCACCGCAACCGTTCTGCGCTCAAACTGAAAGCGTCCAGCACCAAGCCGGCGGCGACGTAAGAGGAAATGTTCAAGCCACGTCCGCGCGGGAGTTCCCAGAGCGCCGCGCCCATCAGCGCGGTCATCGTCGCTGCGCCCGTTCTTCGGACCGAGGCGCGGGCTAAGAACAGCGTCGGAATCCAAAACGCGCCCGCGTGACCGGGCACGCCCTCGAAGAATTTCCCCGCCCACTTGCTCGCCCAGAACAACACGGCGCAGAAAAACAGCCAACTTACGTCCGTCCACGTTGCGGTTTGCCATTGTTGTCTGACTCGGATGACTATTGCTTGCATTCTTGTCGCTCCTTTCGTTTCTGCCCGCCCTTGCCCAACTCAACAACACGCCAAACATCCACGCCTGCGGATTCCACCAACAGCACGGGTTGACGTCGTCGCACGAGGGGGCGCACGCGCCCGCCGTTGGTGTCCACTGCGCCGCTGGTCACTAACATTCCGTTGGCAGTGCGAACCTCCTTCACCCCGGAAGACAGCAGCTCTTCGACGGAAACCACGCCGTTTAACTCTCGCGTCCTGCCTACTTCGACGAACCGCCCGTCGTTTCCTCCCGCCGCTAAAATCACGCCCGCCATTGCGCCGATAATGCCGTCGCCTGTGCCGCCCAACGGACGCAAAATCGCTTTGACTTCGCGCGCAACCGTCAATGCTTCCGCTTGCGTCGTCAAGCGCGTCTGCACCGCTTCACCGAACGGATGCCCGGCAGCGGACGCCTCCGCGATGCACAAGCCGGGGTCGCTTCCGACAAGACAACGTTCCGTCAACAACTCACTCACCCATGCCATAAGAACGTTCCTATCCGCGTCGTCGGTCAGCAGGTGAATCACGTTGCAACTGTTGTTGCTGGTGTAGGGCACGCGGTCGTCCACGAGCAACTGATGGCGCGACACGCCCAGCACGGGAAACCTCTCGCGCAGCACGGCGGCGATGCTGCGCGCCACGCGCCCGGTGCCGCCGCTCTCTTTGTTGTCCGTGTCATCAATGCCGATGAAGATCATCGCTCGCCCTCCAGGAAGACCGTTTGCGGCTGCTGCAACAGCACCTTCACGTGCCCATCCATGCACAGGTAGTTCATCGTCTTGTTGCCGATGCGGTGCGCCGTCTGCCCGCTGCGTTCAAACCAGTCGGTCATCAGCCAGCGGTTTGGGTTACCCCGGTCGTCAATGACGTGCGACGCTGGCAGCCACTGTGGACGCCGCGCGTTGTTGACGCTGTCGTTGAGGTAGTTGAAGTAAATGTAAGAAATGTTGCCCGCCGCCCAGTTTGCGGGCGTGTAGGTGATGAGCGGATTGTTAGCGCCCGGCGCGCTGGGGCAGTAGAAGATACCCTCGCTCTTGATGTAAGGCAGCAGCGCGCGGGTTAAGCCAAAATGCGGATTGTAAAGCGTCGGCGCGATGAACAACTGCTCATCGTTGTCCTGCGCGTACATGCGAATCGCCATGCCCAACTGACGCAAGTTGGACGTGCAAGCCGTCATGCGCGCCTTCTCTCGCGCAACCGAAAATACGGGCAGCAGAATCGCCGCTAAAATGGCGATGATGGCAATGACGACCAACAACTCAATCAGCGTAAATCCACGAACGGGTTTAGACATTCATCCTCCTCGTTATGTCCATTGGTCATAACGCTTCGACAAAAAAACGAGTTGGGAGTTGCAGCATTTTGTCAACCCTCAACCCTGAACCCTCAAACTTTGCGGAACGTTTCCTCAAACCGCCGCTCTACCGTCTCCTTCAATCCCTCCGTGAAGGCGCGGAACTGGCGCACGAGTGCGCGCCCGTTTGCCGTCAGTCGCGTGCCGCCACCGTGTTCGCCGCCGACGGTGCTTTCGACCAACTTGACGCCCAATCGTTGCTCCATCTCCTTCAACTTCCGCCACGCGACGCGGTAGTTGACGCCCTGCTTCGCCGCCGCTGCGTTGATGGAGCCGGTTTCTTCCACCGCCTCCAACAGCGCGACGCGCCACTCGCTCAACACGACCTCGCCGTTCTTCTCCACCCAGAAGTTGGAGCGCACTTGCATGGGAATCAACCGCGCTGATTATAGCACAGCGGAGACGCGGAGGCAAATTTTCTTGACATCGCGCGCCTCATCTGCGTATAATGCGGGGCATGATGACGCCTCATCCACAAACTTCCTTCACGTTTCGCGCCGTCCTCCTCGCGCTTTTGTTTGCGGGATTGGGCTGCTGGTGGGTGGTGGAGAACTCGCTGGTGCGCAGCGGGGTGCAGGTGGGCGGAAGCGTGCCGCCGATTCCGGCGGTGGCGGCGCTGCTGCTGCTGGTGATGGCGAATCCGCTGCTGCGGCGATGGGGCTGGCGGCGGGGGGAGATTCTGCTGATTTACGTTTTCGTCGCCGTCGCCGTGAGTTTGCCCGACGTCAACGTCCTCACGTACCTTCTCGCTTTTCTGACCGTGCCGCATTACTTTCAAACTCCCGAGAACAAGTTCGGCGGATTCCTGCCTCACATTCCCTCATGGTTCGCGCCGCAGGACGCCGAAGTGCTGCGCGGATTCTACGAAGGCAGCACGAGCGAGATCGTGCCGTGGAGCGCGTGGGGGATGCCGCTGCTCGGGTGGGGCGTGTTCCTCTGCGCAATGTGGGTCACGACGTTCGCGCTGCTGTCGCTGTTCCGTCAGCGCTGGATTGAACGCGAGCGACTGCCGTTTCCGATTGTGGACCTCGTGATGAACCTGACCCCTGAGAAGGAGAGCCAAACGCCGCCCTTCCTGCGCGACCCGGTGATGTGGGCGGGCTTTGCCCTCAGCGCGATTTACAACGTCTTGAACATCGCCAACGCTTTCAATCCCACTGTTCCCGCGATGGGTAGGTTCTTCGATTTGGGCGCGCTGTTCACTGAGCGTCCGTGGACGTCGCTGCGCCCGATGTGGATTTCGTTCCGCCCCGAAATTTTCGGCATCGGCTATCTGATGAGCACCGACGTTTTATTCACCGCCTGGCTCACCTACCTCCTCCTGCGCGCCTTCAATGTCCTGCGCACCGTCCTCGGTTACGAGGTCATCTCGACAGCCTATGACTATCAGGAAATCGCCGCCGGCGCGTATATCGGATTGATGGTCGTGCTGGTGTGGATGGCGTTTCGGGCAAGGGATAAGGGAGGGCAAGGCTCCCGCCGCGCCCGATATGATGTTCGGCAGGAGCCTCACTCTCCCAACGATGTTCGGCAGGAGCCTCACTCTCCCATGTCACTCGTCACTCGCCGCTCGCTGCTCCTCGCCCTCATCGGTTTCGCCTACATGCTGTGGTGGACGACGCGGGCGGGGTTATCGTGGTGGCTGGGCGGGTTGCACCTCGCGCTACTGCTCTCGTTCGCGCTCGTTTATTCTCGGATGCGAGCGGAAACGGGCGCGCCGCTCATCTACCTGTTTCCATTCTGGCAACAGCAAAAGATGCTGCTCAACTTTTTCGGCACATCGGCGTTGAGCGCGGACGGCGGGGCGTCGCTGACGATCTTAGCGTCATTGGGGTTTCTCTCGCGGGGCAACTTCCCGGAACTCGCCGCGTTCCAGATGGAGGCGATGGACATCGGCGAACGCGCTCGCATCAAGCCGCGCCACCTGACGGCGTGCGTGCTCGCCGCGATGCCGTTCGGTTTGCTCGTCGGCTCCTATCTATTCCTCACGAACTGTTATCGTTACGGCTTCAACGTGCTGGACGCGGGCACGGTGCAGGGCGGCTACCGCGTTTACATCGCCACGCAGCAATACCGCGAACTCGTGCAGTGGCAAACGCAGCCGAAGCCGCCGGACGTATCGCTCATCTTTCAAACTTTGCTGGGATTCAGCTTGACAGTGGGCATGGTCGCTTTGCGCTCCGTGTTCCTGCGCTTCCCGCTGCACCCGTTGGGGTTTGCGATGGTCACGTCCTACGGCTTCCACCTGTGGGCGCCGTTCATGGCGGTGTGGGCGTGCAAACTCGTCATCGTCAAGTTGGGCGGCGCGCGGCTGTATCGGCGGTTGATTCCTCTGTTCTTGGGGATTGTGTTGGGGCACTACCTCGTCGCGGGCGTGATTTGGGGCGGGCTGTCACTTTACGACGCGGAGATTGCGCGGCGGTACGTCATTCATTTTGCGTAGTCATACCGCGCTTTTCAGTCTTCCAAACAGGATTCAGAAGGGCGAAACTCCCCAATCACCTCAATCAGCCCCACGATATTTTGATTGAACTCCTCCAAATCCTCCGACGGAATCCAATACTCCTGACACATCGAACTGCCAACCGTCCGCACAGGGTAGCGGCTGAGAAAATCCGCCTTCACGCGAAAGCGCGTGACGTAGCCGACATAACCCGACGCCTCATCCTTCGTGTTCCAATCCCGCGCAATCTTGGTCGCGTATTCTTCGTTGAGGACAGGATAGAAAATCGGCTGAAACGGCAAGCGCGGCGGAAACGTCCGATAGCCGCTCTCGCGGATGAGGTCTAATTCTTTCTGTCCGACGGGACGGAAGAGGGTAATGGTTTCTTCCATAATCGTTTACAGCGGCACAAACACTTTCACTAATGACGAAATCCCAAAACTCGTCAGCGCGGTCATCAGCGGGCACGCGGGCCAGAGTTTATATATCGTGCGGACGTGCTGGTTCTGCGCGGTGCTGCGGATGCCCGCGTGCGCGCAGCCGAAGCCGATGACGGAGCAGGTGATGATTTCCGCCAGCGACACCGGCACGCCCGCCCGCGAAGCCGTCAAAACAATCGTGCCGCAAATGAGTTCAATCAGCGTCGCCTTGGGCGGGTCAATTGCGGTGATGCCTTTGCCGACGGTGTGCAGCAAACGAGGTCCCACAATCAGCGTGCCCGCCGCCATGCCCAAGCCGCCCAACACCGCCGCCGCCGTTGGGGTGACAATCTCCGCGCCCACCAGCGGACTGACGGCTTTGGCGAGGCTGTTCGAACCCGCCGAGAACGCCATGTAGCAGCCTGACAGCGTGATGAATCCGCGATAGAAAAACTGCACAGTGTTTTGCGCGGGGAGGTTGTTGACCCAGCGATTGAGTCGGTCGTAAGCGTAACGTCCCAACAGGAAGGAAATCACCAATGACGCTAGCGGCGTCACCAGCCACCACGCCACGATGACGCCGACCTTTTCCCAGTTGACTCTGCCAAAATAAACGCCCATGCCGACCACTGAGCCGACCATCGCATGACTGGTGGCAATCGGCACGCGCAGATAATTTGCAAGGGCAATGATGGAAGTCGCCGACAGAAGGATGATAACCACCGCGCCGAAGTGCTTGCCCAACACCGCGCCCGGCATGATGTCCTTGCCAATCGTCTGAACGACGTGCCCGCCCGCCAGCACCGCCCCCAGCATGGAGAACACGGCAATCAGCAAAACCGCTTCTTTCTTAGAACGCACGCCCGCGCCAAACGCCGGTCCCATCTCCGCCGCCGAGTTGTTCCCGCCGACGTTCATCGCCAACGCGACACACACCACCACTGCAACAATCGCTAAAAAGTCCAACGCTAAACTCCTACACCGATGCAGGGATGCAGGGATGCGAGGATGCAGAGATGCAGGGATGCAGCTTTGTATCCTTGCATCCCTGCATCAAATGAAGTACGTCAAATTCCCCACCGTCCTCTGGTCCGACGGCGCTTCAATCAAAACTTCAAGCGAAGTATTGTCCAGAATCTCCCGCACAGCGTTACCCACGCGCAGTAAAACGCCCGCCAATCCTGTGGCTGTCCTCGCACTCTCCAGACGCACCCATGACGGCAGCGGCGTCAGTCGTCCTTCCATTGCTCGCAGCGTTTCGCCCAACGTAATATCCTTCGGCGGACGAGACAGACGATAGCCGCCGCGCTGTCCCTTCTTGCTCTCCACGATGTCCGCCTTGCGCAAGTCCAGAAGAACATGCTCCAGAAACTTCTTGGGAATCTTCTCCGCCTCCGCAATTTCCGCAATCTGCACCCACTCCTGCTGCCCGTAATGGCGCACCAGGTAAGTCAATGCCTGAACCGCATAGCGCGTGCGATGGCTGAGTTTCATCGGAATTCTACTTTCCCTATCAATTTAGTCGTGTTTTGATTGTACTCCCGGTGGAGGGGTCTGTCAATAGGCAAAGAGAAAAAGTGGCAGATGTGTTACAATGGAGTGTCAGAAGATTGACACAGAGGGGGAGTAAAGACCCATGACGTTTGAACCCTGTTACCTGCGCGCCTATGAGAGCGGCGCGTTAGAGCGCAAGGTAGAGGACGCACTGCGGTTGATGGCGGACTGCACTGCTTGCCCCCGCGACTGCCACGTGAACCGTCTCGCGGATGAGAAGGCGATTTGCCGCACGGGACGCTACGCGGTGGTCAGCAGTTACTTCGCGCACTTCGGCGAAGAGGACTGTCTGCGCGGCTGGAATGGCAGCGGGACGATTTTCTTTTCGTGGTGTAATTTGCGCTGCAGTTTCTGCCAAAACTACGACATCTCTCACCTCGGCGAAGGAAGAATCATCACTCCGCAACGCCTTGCGGCTATGATGCTCGACTTGCAGAGGCAGGGGTGTCACAACATCAACTTCGTCACACCCGAACATGTTGTCCCGCAGATTTTGGAGGCGATGCCGTTGGCGGTGGCGGGCGGGTTGCGCGTGCCCCTCGTGTATAACACCAGCGCCTACGACAGCATGGAAAGTTTGCGCCTGATGGATGGCGTGGTGGACGTTTACATGCCCGATTTCAAATACTGGTCGGCGGAGCGGGCGCAGCGTTATCTGAAAGCGCGCGATTATCCCGACGCAGCGCGGCGCGTCATCAAAGAGATGCATCGACAGGTGGGCGATTTGGTCCTTGACGAACGCGGGCTGGCACGGCGCGGCGTGATGATTCGGCATCTGGTCATGCCCGGACACCTGGACGAGACCCGTGAAATCCTGCGCTGGATTGCGGAGGAAATCGGTCCGAACACCTACGTCAACATCATGGCGCAATACCACCCGGCGGGCAAGGTGAGCCGCGAACTTTACCCCGAAATCAACCGCCGCATTACCCGCGAAGAATACGAAGCAGCTGTGCGATACGCCCACGAGGTCGGGCTGACGCGCCTCGACCCGCGCTGGACGAGAGGGCGGGTGTGGATGATGTTGTGACTGCGAACAGTCGAAATCGGAAACAGATTCCACACACAAAAGGTGGGGCTGTCGCTCTCTTCAGTCTGAAAAACAACGACAACCCCACCCCTCCAATGCCGCTGACAGGATATCGGCGTTCCGATGCGGCTTAGAAAGAGAACGTTGCTACATAGGCGTTGTTCTTCTCCTCGGAGTCACGCCAGCCGACGTAGGGCAGCACGTTGTCACGATACTGGCTGAACACCGTCTTGCCCACGATGGCGTCATTGACGCTGATAAACGGCTGATACCAAATCTCGTAGGGTTTCTCGGTGCAATGATTGCAAGGATAGCGGTTGATGGAGATGGTCGCCACGTCGCTGACAGTCACTTTGTAGTCCAGTTTGTCGGTTTTGTAGGTGATGGGAACGGACTTGGTCGCGACGACTTTTCCCAGCGCCGCGCCGTACTTGGCGGTGACCATGTCGGCAAGGGCGGCGCGCTGCTCGGCAGAGCCCTTCGCGTCCACGTAGAGAACGGAGCGACGGGTCTTTGTGTCCAGCGCGAGCGGGCTGTCCGCCACCACGACCGCCGCAACGGTCAGATCCTTCAACGATGTGCCTTTCCACGCGCCCTCACGAACGTTCCACACCAGCGTGCCCTCGCGCCCCGCCAACCCGAACTCGCCTTGCGAATGGCACGGACCGGCTAAGATGCTGGCGGAACGAATTTCGAGGTAGTCCCCCGTGACCATCGGCTTCGTGTCGGCACACACGCCCACTGCGCACAACGCCAGAACAACTCCTGCCCACATCATCATTTTCATCAGTAGATCCCTCCCATTTTGGAATTTCAACCCCAACGAGTCGGGGCTGAGTTCTTAGACAATTATAGCATGGGTGGGTTTTTCCGTCAAATAGAAATTCCCGTCATTCGGTTGACAGGAAGAGCCGCGACGGTTATGATAGGTCAACGTAATGTTCAATTGAGGAGGGAAACAGCGATGAAAGAACTGGAAATCGGTGGTGTCAAGTTCACGGTAGAGTATCGGCATTTTGGCGGAGACCGCGGTCCGGCGGTGCGGGTTTATGGCAACGTGGACGGCAAGGACGTGCAACTGCTGCGCTTCGACTGTTTTGAGCGCGACCCGCACTATCACTACGACCCCGACGGCAAAGACCACAAGTGGAACCTCGACGCGCTCACGATGGGCGATCCAACGGAGTTCAGCCTCGCGCAAATCAAAACGCGGCTGAAGGACATGATTGCCAAAGCGGGCTACGAAACCGTCGCCGCCCGCGTTGACCAGTGCGCCGTCGCTTCGGGCGTGTGCCAGATTAAGGAAGCGATTGAAGCGGCAAAGGCAGAAGCGTAAATGACATGGATGGGGGTATGGGAGTATGGGAGTCAAAAATACCCATATCCCCATACCTCCATACGTCGTTAAACCACCATGCCCTCCCTCTCCCGCCGCCTCGCCCCCCTCCGCCCGTCCGCCGTCAACCGCGTGCTGCAAAAGGTGCGGTCGGCGGAAGCGCAGGGGAAGAAACTGGTATCGCTGCTGCGCGGCGAGCCGGACTTTCCCACGCCGCCGCACATTGTCGAAGCGGCGACAGACGCGCTGCGACGCGGGCTGACGCACTACCCGCCCAATCAGGGACTCCCCGAACTGCGCCGCGCGGTGGCGGCGAAGATGCAAAGATGCAATGGGATGCAGGTGGATGCAGATGACGAAGTTCTCATCACCGATGGCGCGACGATGGGCTTGGCAGTCGCGGTGTCTGCGTTGTGCGACGCGGGCGATGAGGTGTTGCTGCCTGAGCCAGTTTACGATTGCTACGCTTCGCAGATTGCGTCCGTCGGCGCGGTGCCCGTTCCCGTCCGCGCCGCGCGCGTCGGCAATCGGTTTGTTTTGACCCGCGCCGCGCTCGATGCCGCTGTTTCAACGAAAACAAAAGCCTTGCTCATCAACACTCCTTGGAACCCCGTCGGCACGGTCATACGCCGCGAGGAGTTGCAGACGGTGGGCGAGTTCGCCGTCGAGCGTGACTTGTTCATTCTCAGCGATGAGATTTACGAGGCGATTGTTTACGACGGTGCATCCCACATATCCGTTGCCTCCTTGCATCCCTCGTTCCGCGAACGCACTGTCACCATCCACTCGTTCAGCAAAACTTACGCCATGACCGGCTGGCGTCTCGGCTACAACGTCGCGCCGCCCGAAATCACGCGGGCGATGCTGCTGGTGTATCAGCAATCCTCTCGCGGTGCAGCAACCTTCGTGCAGCACGCCGGCGTCGCCGCCTTAGAGGGAGCGCAGGATTGCGTCGCAGAAATGCAGCGCGAATATACCGCCCGTCGTCAGATGCTGGCTCACTGTTCCCTGCCCGCCGCTCGCTGGCTTCTTCCCGAAGGCGGATTCTTCGCGTTGCTGGACGTTTCTGAAACGGAACGGACATCGGCGGAGGTCGCCGACTTTCTGCTCGAACACGCGGGCGTCGTCGTGATGGACGCCTTAGCCTACGGTGCGGCGTGCGAAGGGCTGCTGCGGATTTCGTTTGCGGGGTCGCGGGAGACGATACAGGCGGGGTTGGAACGGCTGACCGATGGATTGACGCGACTTTGACAATCAAAGAAAGGACAATACGAATGTTCAAAAACTGCACGACGGCACTCTTCATATATCTCCTGACAACGTTTTTGCTTTGCGCCGTCTTCGCCGATGACTGGCCCCAGTGGCGCGGCGTCAATCGAGATGGCGTGTGGAAAGAAACTGGTCTCCTTGAAAAGTTTGACAGCGCGGAAATCAAAATCCGCTGGCGCGCGCCGATTGCCAACGGCTACAGCGGTCCGACGGTGGCGAACGGCAGAGTTTACGTGATGGATCGCGTTGTGGAGCCGAAGGAGCAGGAGCGCGTTCACTGCTTCGACTGGAAAACGGGACAAGTGATTTGGTCGCACGCCTATGATTGCGTTTACAAAGGCGTGGGCTATCCCAACGGTCCCCGCGCCTCCGTGACGATTGACGACGGGCGCGCTTACTCGTTGGGGTCCATGGGACACCTGTTTTGCTTTGACGCGGCGACGGGCAGAGTGCTGTGGAGCAAAGACCTTTACACCGCATACAAAATTCGTATGCCCGACTGGGGCCTCGCTGCCTCGCCGCTGATTGACGGCGATTTGGTCATCGTCCACATCGGCGGCAGCGGTGGCGCGTGTCTGGTGGCTTTCGACAGGAAAACGGGAAAGGAACAATGGAAGGCTCTGGATGACCGCGCGTCGTATTCGTCGCCTATCGTCATCACGCAGGCGGGCCAGCGCGTCCTCGTGTGCTGGACGGCGGACCGCGTGGTGGGGCTGAATCCGCAGACGGGGCAACTGTATTGGGAACATCCGTTCCCTGCGAGCCGTTGGCCCATTGCCATCGCCACGCCCGTCGTCAACGACGACAAACTGTTCCTGTCCAGCGCGATTGACGGCGGGTTGATGCTGCGCCTCCTGCCCGACAAATTGGGCGTCGAAAAACTCTGGCTGCGGCGCGGGCAGAATGACCGCAGCACTGACGCGCTTCAGTCGCTCATCTCCACGCCTCTGATGATAGGTGCCTACGTTTACGGCATAGACCTGAACGGGGAGTTGCGTTGTCTGGAGGCGAAAACCGGCGACCGCGTGTGGGAGGACACGACCGTTGTTCCCCGCGCGCGCTGGGCGGCGGCGCACATCGTCCAAAACAGCGACAAGGTATGGATTTTCAACGAGCGCGGGCAACTCATCATCGGGCGATTATCGCCCAAAGGTTTCGTGGAAATCAGCCGCGCCCAACTCATCAAACCCACGCGGGGGCAACTTAACGAACGGGGCGGCGTCTGCTGGTCGCACCCAGCCTACGCCTACAAGCACGTTTTCGCCCGCAATGATGAGGAACTCGTGTGCGCGAGTCTGGAGGCGCTGAAATAGCGTGAGCAGAAAGCCGATTGAGTGGAGGATTCTCCATAGACAGGGATGACAGATTCTGCTATAATAATCGCATCCATCATATACACTCGGGAGGTGCAAATTCTTATGAGGAAACGTGGTTTTACTTTGATTGAGTTGTTGGTCGTGATTGCCATCATCGCCATCCTTGCCGCCATCCTCATGCCTGTGTTCGCGCGCGCCCGCGAGCAAGCAAGGAAAACGGCGTGCCTGTCCAATCTCAAGCAGATTGGCAGCGCGATTCTCATGTATGCGCAGGATTACGATGAGAGGCTGAATCCTGTGGCGACGGGGACGTACCCCGGTCCGCGCGCCTTCGGTTGGGCGGACATCATTTTCCCCTACATCAAAAACGCGCAGGTCTTCGACTGCCCTTCGGCAACGTGGCGGATGAGGCTGAACGAGAACGTCAACCCGCCGCGCTTCATGCGCGACCGAGGCGGCAATCCGCCGGGGGTCAACACCGAGTGCGTCACGGGGCAGCCGATTCCCTCTGGCGTCAACTACAACTACGGCGTAAACGCCTTCGGCGCGCCAGCGGGACAGCCCAGCAACACGTCAGGTCCGTTCGCTGCGGCGAATCGCGCGCTGTCCTCCATCCCCGCTCCGGCGCAGACGGCGGGCATCGCCGAGGGACGCGGCGCGTCGCCATGGTCTCTCAACGGCGGCTTGGGACCGTGGGATTATGACTCGGTGGATGGTCAGGTGGACGCGCGGCGTCACGTGGACAACCGCGCCCGTAACGCGGCGGGCGCGTGTAACATCATGTTCATGGACGGTCATGCGAAGTTCACGAATCTGCCGCGGTCGGTGATGCGTCCGGGGAACATCTGGACGGTCCGGGATGATGATTAGCCTGTTTCGCTTGCGCCCACAGTTCCCGTCGCGCTGAGGTTGCCTTTCTCGCGTCCGTCAATCCAGTAGAACAACGGAGAGGCGGCGAGCGTGGTCACAATCGCCATCAGCCCGAGGATAGTAAACAGCCCGTGCGTGATGAAGCCTTTTTTCCAGCGCGATGTTGACGAGGATGAGTTCCATCACCCCGCGCGCCTGGGTGCATTACGTAAAATTTGCAACCCTCGTAAGGAAGCGCTGCTCCGACGGATGTGGGGCAGGAGGCAGGAGGCAAATTTTACGTCCTGCGCCCCGTTGGAGCCCTCCTCCCGCCGAATCGAATTCGGCGTCTAAGACGGCTACAAAGCCTGCTAAAAGCAGGCTGAACCACAAACGAGTCTGCTTCAGCAGACTTTCGTTCTGGCGTCTTAGACACCGAATTCGATTCGGTGGCAACAGGGCGGCAAATTCTGCGTAATGCCCCCCGCGCGCCTTCATTGATGAATCGCGAGTCGAAAGTTCCCTCCCATAACCTGCCCAACTGCCTAACCACCTAACCACCCTTGATGTCGTAAGCAAACAGGTTGTCTTGGTCGCGCAGATACAGTCGCCCGTTGGCGATGACGGGATGGGACCATGCGTTCTTGCCGCTGCGGTCGGGTTGGTCGAAGCGTCCCTTTTCAACGTAGCCTGAAGGCGTCGCTTCCACCAGTGCGACTGTGCCGCGCGATTCGCCGCGCGCGTAGAGATGACCGTCGGCATAAGCCAGCGAACCTTTGCCCACGCTGCGATGCGTCCAGGCAACTTGCCTGGTCTTAAAATTCAGGCAGGTCAACGTGCCTTCATCAAAGCCGTAGAGATAACCGCCGACCAGAATCATCCCGCCATGATGGTTCCTCATCTGTCGCGTGAAGTAGACTTCCTGCGCTGAGATGCCGCCGCCCGTTGGCACGAGCCGCACCAAGCCGCCGCCCGTGTTGTAGGAAGACGCGGCGAACACACAGCCATCCGAGAAAATCGGCGTGGAGCAGTTCGCCGTGTCATTCGCGGGACGGTTGTACCGCCATAGGAATCTGCCGTCCCGCGCCGCGACACCGACAACACCCCGCTGCAAGAACTGAACGTATTGCCGAATGCCCCCGACCTCCGCCACAATGCAGGACGAATACTGCGCGTCATCGCCCTCCGGCACTCGCGCCGCCCAGATAAGCGCGCCGGTCATTTTGTTCAGAGCCACGAGGGTCGCCTGCCTACCGCCCGGCGTAGCAATCACTTTTTCGCCGTCCACCAGCGGCGATTCGCTGTAACCCCACTGCGGCACGCTGCCGCCGAAGTCCCTGACCATGTTCTTGCGCCAGAGAATTTTGCCGTTCGTTGCCGACAAACACACGAGGTCGCCGCTGACGCCCATGACGTAAACGCGGTCGCCGTCCACCGTCGGCGTGCTGCGCGTGCCTTCCGGCGAGCCGACGCGCGTGTTGGCTATGGCGATGTGCGTCACCCACAGCCCTTTGCCGCTTTTCTCTTCCAGCGCCCACGCGTCCTCGTAGTTGCCGCGATAGCCCGCTCCGTAAATGCGTCCGCCCGTGACGGCGACCGAGCCGTATCCGCCGCCGAGGTGGGAAGCCTTCCACACCAACTTCGGACCGCCTGCGGGCCAACTCTTCAGTAATCCGCGCTCCCGAGAAATGCCCGTTCGATTCGGTCCGCGCCACTGCGGCCAGTCCCCTGACAGCGTTTGCGATTGCCCGAACGCCAACAGCGCGCTCAGGCTCAGGATGACAAGTCCAACGAACAAGCCCATTCTCAATTGGTTGCTCCTCCGAAGATAGTCGTCGCCGTCGTCCTCGTAATCGTCATCGGCTGTTTCCGAAAAGACCGATAAACGACCGATGACGACCACGACGAGGACGATGATGATTCCCATGCGGCGTGGTGTATCAACGACGCATGAGAGATTCCTTCAAAAATAATCGACCTCGAACTCGGACTCGCACGTTTCAGACATTGCGCTGCAAGGCAGAAACGTCCGAGTTCGAGGTCGAGTTTCGCGCGACTCAGGACACCGATGAACTTCGTTGACATGAATCCCATTCCTTGTTCGCTCACTGATTCTTCAAGTCATAACACAGCAGGATGTTGTGATGCCGCAAGTAGAGCCGCCCGCCCGCGACGACGGGATGCGGCCACGTCCGCGTCGCGTCGGGTTCCAAGCCGGGGTCGGAGTCGCTGGGCGGCGTGAAGCGTCCCTTCTCAACGTAGCCCGTCGGCGTCGCCTCAACCAGCGCGACGGGTCCGCGTTCGCTGCGCACGATGAAGTGCCCATCGGCATACACCAGCGAGCCTTTGCCCACGCTGCGGTTCGACCACTTGAGTTCGCCCGTCTTGAAGTCGAGGCAGTTGAAAAGTCCGGGGTCGTCGAAGCCGTAGAGATAGTCGCCGACCAAAATCACGCCGCCGTGATGGTTCTTCATGTTGGCGGTGGAGTAGACTTCCGTCGCCTCCACGCCGTTGGAGGTCGTGGTCAATTTAATCAACCGCCCGCCCTTGCCGTAGCCTGCCGCGACAAAAACGTGATGGTCGCGATAAATGGGCGTGGAGCAGTTCGCGGTGTTGTTCGCCGCGTGGGGATTGAGCCACAAGAACTTGCCATCCTTCGCCGCCACGCCTGCCACCCCCCCCCGCAGGAATTGAATGTATTGCCGTACACCATCCACGTCAGCGGCAATGCACGACGCATACTGCGCCCCCCCGCCTTCGGGCACTTGCGCCTGCCAGAGGGTCTCACCCGTCATCTTGTTGAGCGCGGCGAGGGTCGCCTGCCGCCCGCCGGGCGTGACGACGACTTTCTCGCCGTCCACCAGCGGCGACTCAGCATAGCCCCAGTTCGGCACGCTGCCGCCGAAGTCGCGCACGAGGTTTTTCTGCCAGCGGATTTTGCCTGTGGCGGTGTCGAGGCACGCCAGTTCGCCGTTGACGCCCAGCGCGTAGAGGCGGTCGCCGTCCACCGTCGGCGTCGAGCGCGGACCCGCGCCGCGTCTGCCGGGGTTGGGCTGGGAGGGTTTGGTGAGGGAAGCGCACCAGACCTCCTTGCCCGTCACCGCCTCCAGCGCCCACACGACTTCCTCTTCGCCCCGCAAACTCATCCCGTAAACCCGCCCGCCGACCACAGACACCGTTCCGATGCCGTTGCCCAACCCCGTCGCTTTCCATACCAGTTTCGGACCCTCAGCGGACCAACTTTTCAGTAAGCCCGTCTCCTTAGAAACCCCGTCGCGGTTCGGTCCGCGCCACTGCGGCCAGTCGCCGCCCGATTGTTGAGCGCGCGCGGTGAGGACCATGAAAGTCGCTACTCCATAGATGATTGCAGCCGAAATGATTCTTCGTGAAAGCATGAGCATCTCCTTGTTGGAAAGTTTGACACCACCGATGAAATCAATGGACGCGGAGGTGGGGAAAAATCGTCCGCGTCCGTCTCTCCTATCGGCGGTATCACAGACGATTGACACTCTCCGCTGTTCATTCGTTTCGCAATGCTGCCATCAGCGACCCGCGCAGCGCGAGCAGCGTCGCGCCCCACGTCCAGACGAAGCCGCTGAGGAAAACAGCAACGAGAGTCAGTGACAACGAAACCATCGGCACGTCGGCTTCCGAGCGCAGCGCGGGCACGACGGCGACGAGCGCGGAAATGACCCCAACCAGCAAACCCAGCACCAGCAGCAAGGCGTGTTCGCTGAACACCAGCCACTGCAACATCCGCGAACGGAAACCCACCGCTCGCAGCAGCGCGAGTTCGCCGCGCCGCTCCAAAACGTTGCGCAGCACGACGACGCCAAGTCCGACGCTGCCGAGCAGCAAGCCCAAACCACCCAACGCCGCAAAAATCGAGAGGTAAGTGTTCTCTACCGTGTTGAACACTGCGAGACGTGCGGGCGTGGGCGTGAGGTCGAGTCCGACGTCTTGTAAACCGCGCGTGAGTGCGTATTGCGTGTTGCGTGTTGCGTGTCGCGGCGCGTCAATCAAGAACACCTGATACCCTGCCTGTGACGGGAATCGCTTGATGAAGTTCTCTTCCGAAATGATGAGGCTGCCTTGCAGAATTGAATTGGCGATGACGCCAACAATGCGGATTTTGAACTCGCTGCCGCTGTCGTCAAGGAAGATGAGAGTATCGCCTAACTTCTTGCCCAGCGACCAAGTCACCGTGTTCACGTCGCCGACGGCGGGAACCGCGCCATCTGGTTCCTGACCGTTCAACAGCGCCCAACCGTCGGTCGTCTCGCGCAGAGTCTTCGCAAACGTGAACGCCTTGCGCTGGCTCAATGCTGCCGGGTCAACGCCCAACACCCGCGGCACTTGCGCACGATTCAAGTTCAAGCAACTCGCCTCATCGCCGCCACGCAACCGCAGTTGAACGATGTTCACCCCCTTCAAGCCCTCCTCATCCAGCGCAAATGCCTCGCGCCCCTCCGCGCTGTTCAAATCGTGATAAACCGGCAGCGACGTTTCGCCGTAGAACGCGAACCCGCCCGTGCCCGACGAACGTTCTTCTGCGCCCTCGTTTGGGTCGTGGCGGTTCGCACCGACGGCGATGACCATGAAACTTCCGCAGGCGAGCATCGCTACAATCGCAAGGCTGCGCCCGGCGCGACGCACGGTGTTGCGCACGCCCAACGAAGTGGTTGTCAGATGAGAGTGGAGGGTGGAGGGTTGAGGGTTGAGGGACGCCAGAATAAGCCGACATGCCGCAATGCCGCCTATCAGCAGCAGCGACCCCGCGCCGAAAAACACGCCCGCTGCTTGCTCACTTCCGCCACGCAAGCCAAAGATGACGAGACCGATGGCAGCCATGAGCGCAACGATGGCCGTCCGGAAACTCAATGAATGGGAGAGTGGGAGGATGGGAGCGTGAGGCTCCCGCCGAACCTGTTGGCTCCGCAGGAGCGTCGCCCCTCCACTCTCCCACTCGCCTACTCCTCCACTCGCCGCCAACAACATTCTCGCTGGCAACTTCGCCTGCTGCCGCGTGATGAGCCAGATGGAGAACAGCGCGACGACAAACCCTGACACCGCACCGACGGCAAGCGTCTTCGGTTCTGCGTGAAACTGCAACGCCGAATGTGCGACCGCGCCACTCCAAATGGTAGACAACCCGCGAATGACGGCGTGCGTGTAAAACACGCCCGCCGCCGCGCCGATGACGCCCGCGATGAACGCCAGCGCGCCCCCTTCCACCAGCAACAACCGCTGCACGCGCTGGGGCTTGAATCCGACCGCCAGCAACGTACCAACTTCCTCCGCCCGCTGCTCCACGCCGAACGCAAACAACAGCGCGGTCAGCAGCAATGCGGCGACGATGAGGAAGCCACTGAAGCCAAGAAAGAGCATCCCGAAGTCCACCGCTGGACGGCTTGCTGCCAACGCTTGCTCGCGCACCGGCACGAAAAACAAGCCGATGGACGCAGGGTTCAATCGCTGCTTGATGCACGCCTCAATCGCCCCCCGCGACAATTTGCCCATCGGATACCGCACTGCCGTCAAGTTGCCGAAGCGGTTGTTCCAAATCCGCTGCCCCGCCCGCAGCGTGATGAACGCCTTCGGCGCGCCGCGATATTTGTCCCAGTAGTCCTCATCCTTGTCGCGGATTTTTCTCAAGTCAATCGGCACGCCCGGTTCCCAATCGCGGCAGTTCTTCTTGTCAGTCAGACCGGGAATCGCAGGCATCAGGTCGGGGTCAACCGCCGCCCCCTCCATCGGCAAAATCGCCTTCACACGAAACGCGCTCGTCTTTTCTTCCAGCCGCCGCATCGGTCCGACGACGAAGTATTTCAGTTGCAGCGTGTCGCCGACCTTGGCTTGCAGGTCATCCGCGAGCCACTGGTTGATAGCAATTTCGTCGTCTCCGAACCGCGACGGTGACGGAGCGGTTGTCCGCTCGCTCACGCTCGCGGCTCGGATTAAGGAATCAACGTCCTGAACCGCTGACACAGTGGAATAGGGGGGCGCCCGATTGCCAACGCGAATCTCGTTGACGAAGTAAGTCAACACGCCCTGCGCCGCGCCGGGTACGGCTTCCATCGCTGCCCTGCCGATGGGCGCGTCAAGGAACACGCGGTCGGTGCGCAACTCCAGCACGCCTTGTTTTGGCAACTCGCGCAACTCTAAACTGGCGTCGGCGAGTTGCCACTGCTTTGCCAGAGCGATGCTCGCCTCGTTCAGGGGAGGGGATGGACTCTGCGTCGTTTCTTGTCCCACCAACAAAACGTTCACCCGCTCGCTCTGCGCGATTTTCTGCTGAAGCAACTTGAGCGGCACGAACGCCGTGAACGGAGGAACCTGATTCGCCTCAAGGCTGAAGCGCCCAAACTCAGCGTCGGTTGCAATCGCGGCAACAGGAAGACGAAGCGTCACCGACGCATCTTCTACTGTGGAAAGTGGCGCATCCCGCGATAGCAAACTCGGCTTGTCCACGCGCAGCAAAACTTCGTCGCCGACCTTCGCGCCGAGTTTCTGCGCGAGACGCTGATTCAACGCAACGGCTTCTTCATCGCTTCTCAAAATCGCCTTCGCATTGCCCATCTCCCAAAAACGTTTGTCCACGCCGACGACCTGCACGCGCCCGACGCGCAGGGAGGGTGAGGCTCCTGCCGAACCCGATCCTGCCGAACCCGCTGACCCAGCGGAAGTCGGCTCGGCGGGAGCCTCACCCTCCCGAACCGCCGTTCCGCGCAGCAGAATCACAGGGGCGACGGATGTGTTCAGCGTGGACGAAAGTTCACCCGCCAACCCCGCACGGAAAAAGCGGCTCTGCCCGTTGAGCGCGAGATGCACGTTCCCCAGCCGCGCCAATGCGAACGCGCGCAGACTGAAGCGCACCGAATCGCCCACTGCCAGCGCGCCGACCAAAATGGCAGTGCTCAACGTCGCGCCGAGCAGCACGCCGAGATGAGAGCGCCAGTGAAAGCGCAGGCTGCGAACAACTAAAGTCAATGAGTTCATGGGTCAACAGGTCAATGGAGCGATGGAGTAATGGAGGAGTGGAGTTGTGGGCAGCGCTCCACCACTCCATCACTCTATCACTCCACTGACCAGCACGCCGTCGCGCAATTCTATCACCCGCGACATTCTTTCCGCGAGGCTCGTTGCGTGCGTGACGACGATGAGACTGACGCCTTCCTCGCGGTTGAGTTCAACGAGAAGGCGCGAGAGGTTATCGGCGGACGCGCGGTCGAGCGAACCTGTCGGCTCATCGGCGAGGAGAAGTTTCGGCTCGTTGATGAGGGCGCGCACGACGGCGACGCGCTGACGCTCGCCGCCGGACAGTTGCCCCGGTCGGTGAGAAAGTCGTCCCGACAAACCGACGCGCTCAAGCAGTCGTTTCGCCCGCGTTAGTGGTTCTTCTTTGCGCTTTTCGGGTCCGCCCGCTAATGTTGGAACGAGCACGTTTTCCAGCACGGACAGTTGCGGCAGCAGGTGATGAAGTTGAAAAATGAACCCAATCTCGCGGCAGCGCACGGCGGCGAGTTCGCGCTCGTTCAACGCGGACAAGTCCTTCCCGTCCAGCACCACGCGCCCTGCGTCGGGACGGTCGAGCGTGCCGATGATGTTGAGCAGCGTGCTCTTCCCCGAACCCGACGGACCGACGATGGCCACCGACTCGCCCGCCGCCACACGCAGGTTGATGTCTTTCAAAACCGTTACAGCATCCGTCGAATCCGTCGCCGCGTAATGTTTGGCGACGGCGGTGAGTTCAAGCAGAATATTGGTGTTCATTGCCCGCTTTCCTCATGCGCGCCGTTCGTGATCACGTTGACCGTCGTGCCCGACGTATAAAGCGCGATACCTTCCGCCCTGAACCGTTCTAACGCCGTGCTGACGATGTCATCCTTCGTCTGCCGCCGTCGCTTTGGCTCGGCAAGGTAGCGTAAGATGACTTCCAACGCTCCCGTTGTTGTCGGAACAATAACGACCGACGGTTCCAGTCGCTCGTGCTGAAACATATAACGTTTCCCCATCCGCTGAACTGCCGCGCGCCCGCGTTCGATGAACTGCGCGGCGTGTTGTTCCCCAGCCTCCTGCAAAATCTGCCGCGCTCGTTTCCAGTCGGTGTTGTGCGGCACGGTCAACTTGACTTCATCCCAGATGAGGTCGAAGTCTTTCGTATAGTTGAACAGCGGTTCTTTGAAGATGGAGGCGTTAGAAACCAGCACGATGCGCCCCGTGTAGTGGTCGCCCGTCATCCACGCGCCGATTTCCATCAGGGTCGTGCGTAGCACGCCAATGTCAATCACGTCGCCTTTGATGCCGCCCATCTCCACGCGGTCGCCGACCTGCATCGAGCGGCTGGTGATGAGGGTGAGCCATCCCGCAAAACTGCCGATGACCTCCTGTAAGGCGAAGGCAATCCCCGCCCCCATCATGCCGATTGCCACCGTCAAATCGCGTGTGCGTTCGACCCAGATGAGCAACAACCCGACAGCAAGGATAACGCCCAGCGCATACTGACTATACTTGCGCAGGTAGTAGCGGCGTTCGACGTTGCTGATGGTGCGGTTGACGATGAACGGCAGCGCAAGAAACAGGACGCCCAGAACCACCGCCAACTTGCCCGTTGCTATCGCCTTCTCCTGCCACGTCTGCGGTTCCGGCGCGGCTTCGACGGTGACGTAGCGAACGCGCTCTTTGGGGTCCGCTGCGGCGGCAGGCGCGGGAGGTGTCACGGGCGTCGAACTGGGCGGAGCCGACGGAGGAGATGAAGGCGTAGAACGCGCCGTTCTATTCGGCGCAGGCGTGCGTGGTGCGGGCGCGACGGGGGCTGATATCGTCGTCTGCTGACCAGCAGTGGGGGATGTGACGGTTTCTCCCGTCGTCGCGCCCACAGCGGGCGACGCGGCTTCTTCTGGAGGGGTCTCGCTCTTCTCTCCCGCTGGCACAGGTTCGCCCTCTTTGTTTGGCTCTGCTGCGCCCGCCTCGTTCGGCTGTTCCGTTTTGTTCTGCGGAGAGGAGTCGCCCTTTTTGTCTGCGGCGGTGTCTTCGTGTTTAGTGCCTGCGCTCGGCTTCTCGGTTTCAGAAGGCTTTACCTCTGCGGAACTCTTCTCACCCATCGGTTGCTTGGCTTCAGGAGTGCGCTTTTCTTCCTCCTTCCCTTTTGGTGTGTCAGACGCGCGCGGCGGTGCCTGACTTGCTTTGGCAGGCTTGCCATTTTTGTCGGCGGGCGCTTCAGGTGCGGCGGCGTTCAAGCGATATGCCGACACAAGTGAAAGAAACACTATCAGAGTGATGACCCAACATTTCATTGTCTCACTTCCTTCCCTGCGCGCGAACCGCGCTCAACGACTTTCGATTTGTGGCGTCAACTTCGTCTCGTCAAAACTGGACAGGTAGCCTGATGCGGCGGCGTCGGTTCCGACAACGGAGCGCACAATGAGGTCAACGTTCGGTTGCACATGCCGACGCAACGCCTCTTCCATTCGCTTGACCTGCGCTGACTCAATCTGACGCGGCGTGCGCGCTACCGCAAACAGCAGCAGGCGTCCGCCGCGCGGGGCGTAGCGGAACTCTATCAGGCTCGCGCCTTCCGCCAGTTGCTTGAGTTGATTCTTCAACGCTGCGCCCAGACGACGACGCAATTTCAATGCCTCACCCGTCAGGGGCTTGGGTTCCTCTTTCTCTGGCTCATAGATGAACCGCTGCGCGTCGGCGTCGCGGGTGAGGATGGAACGCACGATGAGACGCACGGACGAGCCAACCGTTTTCCTCAGCGCGTCTTCGATGTCCGCCACCTGCGCGGGTTCAATCGCCGTCGGCGTGCGCACGATGGCGGTCACAACGGTTTGCCCGTTCGTTCGCTCGCGGCGAACGTCCGTGAGTCGCGCCCCCGTGACCCATTTGAGTTGCGCGTTCAACACCTGTGAGGTTTGCGTGAGAAACTGCGTCTGCTCCGCCACCTGCGCGCGGCGCTCGCGTTCCTCCTCGGCGACGAACACAGCCCCGTGGCGGTCGGCGTCTTTGGAAATCAGGGAGCGCACCACGAGACGGAGGCGCGGGTCCACCCGCTGGCGCAAAACTTCTTCGATACGCGCCACTTGCGTCGGCTCAAACTCTTGCGGCGTCAGGACGGTGGCGACCACCTCCAGCGCGCTGTTGCGCTCCTCGGCGCGGAACTCCGACAGGCGCGCGCCCACGGCGGAACGCACCTCTTGCGTCAGCGTTTTCTCGATGGCGCGAGAGAGGCGGCGTTCGGCAATCAGCGCGAGCAGCGTCTGCGTCATAAACGCAGCCACCACAACGAGCGCAACGAGGCTCAAACTGAACCGCCGCAGGAAGCGAACAAAGGTGAAGGATTCTTCCGTCTTCATCCCCGCCATGCCAAACACGGTGAAAACAATCGCCGCCGCAATTTCGATGGCTAAGAAGTTGGCGAAGAACAAAAGGAACGCGCCGAACGCCCAGCCCCAGCGGGCGGCGGAGAGGCACAGTCCGCACGTCGTCAGCGGCGGCACGAGGGCTGTGGCAATGGCGACCCCCGGCAGCGCGGGACTGATGCGTTCGTCCATCAACGCATACGCCCCCGCCAGCCCCGACGCTAAGGCGATGATGATGTCATACAGCGTGGGCTGCGTGCGCGCCATGATTTCCGAGCCGAAGCCTAAACGCAGCGGCACCAATCCAATCAGCGCCCCCACTGCCACACACAACAACACCCCGCACACTTCCGCGACGACGGCGCGCCGCAGCAAAACAGGATCGCCCGCTGATAGACTCAACGCAATGCCAAAGATGGGACCCATCAACGGCGCGACGAGCATCGCACCGATGACCACCGCCGTGCTGTTCGACAGCAAACCGTAAGCGGCAATCGTCGTGGAGAGCGCGACCATCAAGTAGAACGACTTGCGCGGCGTGGACATGCCCACAACTTCCTCATAAACCGCGCGTCGCCGTTCGGGGGTTGTCCAAACGCTGGGAATTTTCACGGCGACTCTCCTTCCTCAGGGTTCGGCTCGCTCTGCTTGCAAGGTGGCTAACTGCTCATCAATTTTCTCGGCCAACTGCCGATAGTCTTCTTCATCCAGCAACCCGTTGCGCTCGGCTTCTTGCAGCGCGCTCTTTTCGGCGAGCAGAACGAGGCGTCGCGCCTCAGTGAGTTGCTGCGCCTTCAACGCCTCGTCGCTAAGGTGCAAATCATCTATGTTCCTCTCCAAGTCATCCAACCGTGTGCGATATTCTTTCGTCAGCGACTCGCACACCGCGCGCGGCAGCACGCCGTTCGTCTGCAACTGCTGCAACTCCCGCAGCGCGGCTTCACACGCCAGACGTTCGCTCGCCAGACGTTGATAGTCCGACGCTTTCGTGCGCGCCTCAGTCAACTTGAGTCGCTTCAGCAGCGGTCCGACGGTCAGCCCTTGCGCGAGCAGCGAGAACAGCACGACGCCGAACGTCAGCACGACCAGCGTATCGCGCTGCGGAAACTTTGCGCCCAACCCCAACGCCAGCGCCATCGAAAGCGCGCCGCGCAATCCGCCCCAGAACAGAATGTGCTGCCACGCGAACGGCACGCCGCCCTTGAGCAGGTTGACGAGCGGCGACAGCGCGTAAATCGCCACCGCCCGCCCGATGAGCACCGTGCCGACCGCGCCCAAGACTTTGCCGATTTTGTCCCACAAATCCAGATAGGTGACTTCGATGCCCAGCAGCAAGAAAACGATGGAGTTGACCGCAAACGCGGCATACTCCCAGAATGACGACACCGCTAATCGCGTCGTCGGCGACATGCCCGTTTGCATCCCGTAGTTGCCCACCACCAACCCCGCCGACACGACGGCAATCACGCCCGACACGTGGACGGTTTCCGCGCACAGATACGCGCCGAACGCGACGATGGTGGTCAGCGTGATTTCCAACAGATGGTCGTCAAACTCGCGCGTGATGCGCGACGCCAACGCGCCGATGCCCGCGCCCACGCCCGCGCCGCCTACGACGACGATGAGAAACTGCTGGATGCCCTTCGCTGCCGTGACGCTGCCGCCCGTCGCTGCGTCCATCAGCACGCCGAACAACACGACGGACATCCCATCGTTGAACAGACTCTCCGCCTCCACGAGCAGCGACAGCCGCCTGCCGACGCCCAATCGCTTGAACACCGCGACGACGGAAATCGGGTCGGTGGTCGAAATCAACGCGCCAAACACCAGCGCCGCGCTCAACGGCAGATTCAACGCCCACGACGCCAGACCGCCGACGATGAACGTGGAAATCAGCGTGCCGCCCAGCGCGTAAATCGCAATCGGTTGAACGTTGCGGCGCAGCAGTTCGATGCGCAGATTGATAGCCGACTCAAACAGCAGCGGCGGCAGAAACACAGTGAACAGCGTATGCGGGTCGAGGTGCGCCTTGGGCAACAAACGCGGCGCGCCGACGACCAAACCGACGATCACCAACGCCAGCGCGTAAGGCACTTTAACGCGCCGCCCCAGCATCGCCACGATGGAGGCGATCAGCAACAACCAGAAGAACTGCGTGATGTCGAGTCCGCCCGCGTGTTCGCTTCCCAAGTCCGTTCACTCCACGAGGATTCCTACTATACGCGGTGTGCAAGTTTCTGTTTGACTATGATGAGGTCGGGAGGGTCCCAATGAGTCGGGAGCAGGGTCCACTGCGACCGATCTCATGCCGTCATCGCGTTCGCCATCTGTGCGCGGAAATCAGCGAGGCTCTCACAGCGCACGGCAAGGCGATGCAGATGCCGCAACGTTTCAAGGTCAGCAATCTCCGCCAACTCGCTCGTGATCTCTGGCGGCACCTCACCAAAGCGAATGTTCAAGGCATCTACAATGTCGTCGCGCCTGCTTTGCAGCGCGCCTTCCTCCAAAATCTCCTGGTAAGTAGGTGATTCTTTCATGGTTTCCCTCCGAATGAGTGAACGTAGTAACTCGCGTGAATAACGCAGCCCACCGAACACCCACAGTCCGGTGTAAAGGTCGGCGCGCTCCACAGCGTCGGGCGTGGCAGCAGCGGTGGAGACGGCGGGTGCATTACGTAAAATTTGCCACCCTCGTAAGGAGGCGCTGCGCCGACGGATGTGGGGCAGGAGGCAGGAAGCAAATTTGACATCCTGCGCCCCGCGGGAGCCCTCCTCCCACCGAATCGAATTCGATTCGGGGTTACGGTAGGAGGGGAATCCTTTCCCCGATAACTCGGTGGCAGCCCTCATCCCGCCGAATCGAATTCGGCGTCTAAGACGGCTACAAAGCCTGCTAAAAGCAGGCTGACCGGCAAACGAGTCCCGATGCATCGGGAGTTTAGTTCTGGCGTCTTAGAGCCTATCCGAAAAGTGTAGCGCAGGCATCCTGCCTGCCCGCTCGCCCCCCTGCCCCCCACCCTTTCCCTCCCCGTTGACGGGGAGGGCAGGGGTGGGGGAGCTGTCCCCCGCCAGCGGGGGACAGGGGGATGTCGGCGCTACTTTTCGGATAGGCTCTTAGACACCGAATTCGACTCGGTGGCAACAGGGCGGCAAATTCTGCGTAATGCACCCGAGACGGCTTGCGTTAGTACCTCCACCGACGGCTGCTCGCCCATCAATGGAATCAATAGCAGCAAGGCAGTCTCACCCGCTGCCAGATAGTCGGCAGGCTCCAACTCCCATAGTCGCACTTCGGCAAACTCAAACACCAACTGTCGTTGTCCGCAGACAACTTCCTGCAGACGATTGTGTCCCGCACCGGGGTAGCCTTCTGTTGACCCCCCGCGAACGCAAGCGGCTGACGCAACTGCGTCACGCGGCTGACCGTATCATGCTGCGCCGCGCCCGCGCTTACGTGTTGCTCAAGTGGCGAGGTTACGACATTGCAGAAGTTATAGAGGGCGTAAAATGAGCCGCATTAGCCGCCGTCTCCGCGACCATATTGCCGCTGCTACACGCCACCGCTGCGGCTACTGACTGACCCGTGAAATAGATCATTCGCCTGTCTCCCTCCGCACCCAGCGTTTTGCCTTGAGCTCAAACCTTGGCAGCGTCCCCGGCGGCACGAGCGCGACGGGCACGCGCAAGTCGAAGGCGTTGCGCAGGGCGGCTTCGACTTCGCGCCCCAGCGCGGCAGGGTCGGCGCAATCGGGTGTGGGTTCGAGTTGGAGGCGCAGTTCTAACATGGAACGCTCGGTGAGAACTTCGACGCGATACTCCGCGATAGCCTCGAAACCGCGCAGGATGGCTTCCATCGCGCTGGGGTAGAGATTGACGCCGCGCACGACCACCATGTCGTCCGTGCGCCCCAGAATACCGCCTTCGAGCGCGAGGTCATAACGCCCGCAGAGGCAGGGCGTCGTTGCCGACGTTTTCACGATGTCGCCGGTGCGGTAGCGAATCAGCGGCGAGCCAAGTCGCCCCAAGTTCGTGAGGACAAGTTCGCCCTGTTCGCCGGGCGCGACGTGATTGCCTGTCTGCGGATCAATGACTTCGGGAACGTAGGCGTGTTCCATGACGTGCAGCACGCCGTTTTGCGCGGGACATTGAAACGTCACCGGACCGATTTCAGTCATGCCATGATGGTCGCGCACGCGCGCGCCGCGCCATAGCTCTTCAATGCGACGGCGTGTAGCGGGGATGCTCGCGCCCGGTTCCCCCGCGCCAAGAATAACGCGGACTTTGCTCTGCGTGAGGTCAATCCCTTCGTCGGCGGCAACCTCCGCCAACCGCATGGCGTAGGTGGGCGTGCAGCAGAGAACCGTGACGTCGTTGTCCAACATCACGCGCAATCGCGCCGCGCTGCTCATGCCGCCGCCGGGAATGCACAGGCAGCCCATCTTCACGCCCGCCTCAAAAGCCAGCCAGAACCCGATGAACGGACCGAAGGAGAACGCGCAGAAAATGCGGTCGCCCGGCACAACGCCCGATGTCTGTAAGATGCGCCCCCAGTTGTCCACCATCCAGTTCCAACTTTCGGGCGTGTCCAGCCAACGCAACGGCTTGCCCGTCGTGCCGCTGGTCTGGTGGAAGCGGACGTAACGCTCGACAGGATACGTCAGGTTCGTGCCGTAGGGCGGGCAGTCGCGCTGGTCGTCCACGAGTTCCTGCTTCGTCGTGAACGGCACGCGGGCAAAAAACTCCTCCAAACTTTGAGGTGCGTCCGCCGGAAGTTTCTGCGTGTAGAAACGATTCTGGGGAATCAGTTCCGCCCACATTGCCTGTAATGCGGCAAGTTGATGAGCGGCGATAGTTGTGCGGTCGGGGAATGTCATGCTTGTCTCCACTATCGGCATCACTTCCCCTTCATCACCGTCGTCTGCGGTGGCGCGGGTTTCTTGGGCGATTCAGGTTTGTATTTCGTCACGAGAAATCCGCCCAACGCCGCCAGCAAGATGCCCAGCACAAAGGGCGGTTTAATCGCGGACAACCCGCCTTCGGGTGGGTGCACCATCATCGTCACGATGGCGTTGACGATGGGCGCGCCGGCAAAGACGATGGACATCACGACGGCGGGCGTTCCCTTCGCGCCGAACGCGAGCAGCACGCAAAACGCGCCCGCCGCGCCGGCGATGCCCGCAATCAGCGAGAGATACATCGCCTGCGGCGGCATCTTCCACGAAACGTTCTTTGCCATCAGCAACACCGCCAGCGGTGCGAGAACCGCCGTCAGAAAATAGGCAATGCCCACGAACAGAAACGCCTTGTATCGCCCGTTCACCGGGTCGCCCATTCCCATCTGCCCCGCGTGCAGCAACACCCCGTAAACGCCCCACGAAAACACCGTCATCAACGCAAACATCAGCCACGTCATGCCGGGCTGTTGAGTCTGTCCGGTTGCCATCAAGTCACCTGTGAGTTAGTAGTCACGCACGGAGCATAGCGGAGTGCGGTTTTTGAACGGCACTTCGCTACGCTCCGTGCCTAACTACAAACAGTCATTTCTTCGGGCGAGCCAGTCGGAAATATCCCGTATACTTCTGGCTGGTGAAGAAGCCAACGAACTCGCCTTCGGTTGACCTCCCTATCCAGTCGTAGACGCCGCCGTCTTTTTCGCCCAAATCGGCGGTGCCTTTGAACAGGACGACGTCACCCGCCTGCCGCCCCAGCATTTGCACAGTGTAGTTGTAGGGTCGCCCACATTCGCCCTCAAAGGTCGCCTGCCAGTTCCCGTCGCTCAGTTCTACGACTTTACAATCCAGCCGCATCTCTTTTTCCGAGTGTTGGGGCTGCGTCGGCTGCGGCGCCCCCTCTTTGGGAGGGCTGTATATGCCCCATTTTCCCGTCCATTCCCCGACAACACGGGGACGCTTGTCCTGCGCCGGTCCGCGGGACTGCGCCAGCACAACACCCACAATGACCGCCAGAGTCACTCCAACAAACAAATTACAGCGTTGCATGATGTTTCCCTCCTGTTCTTTTTCCCGATGGTCAATGACAGGCACTGCCATTCACCATCAACCCTACGCCTCCGCCGGCGCCACCTCAATTTTGCTGGCGATGGCGTCCGGTATCGGCGTGGCTTTCATGTTGCCGTTTCCATCTTTCTCCACGCACACGACGACGAGCTTGCCGCGCGCGACTTCAATGGGCGGTTCGCTGTTCACCTTGCGAAAGATGAATTCGTAGGTGAGCGACTTCTCCCTCTTCTCGCGCACAAGCAGGTGCGCTTCCACTTCGTCCTCAAATTTCAAGGGATACTTGAAATCACACGAAACGTGAACGCGCGGGAAGCCCACTCCCAACTCCTTCGACACAATCGAATGTCCCAGCGACCGAAAGAAGGCGTGTTCGGTCACTTCCATGTAGCGAAAGTAACTGGAATAATGAATGATACCCGCCATGTCGGTGTCAGGAAATTCGACGCGGTGGATCATCTTAAATTCGTAAGGCATAAGCAATCGTCCTCGTCGTCAGTGGTTTATGGCTTGCGCGTTGGCGACTCCAACATTCGCCGCGTCTTTTCCAATTCCGCCTCCAATTGCTTTGGGTCGGGCAAGGTGAGACGATACTCCGCCGCCATGATTTTGTTCAGCATGTTGCCCGACCACCCGCCGCGCACCGCCTCCGTTTCGTAGAACGCGCGGGCTTCGGGCGTCCTCACGGAGAGAAGGCGAACGTAGTGCGACCACGACATGGGGAAGGCTTGCGCCAATGCCGCCAAATATTCGTCCAGAGATTTCGCGGAAGGCGTCTGCGGAATTGGCGTTGATGGAGATTTACGCGACAGTGTCGCGTAAATCTTGTCAGGAGGAAAGGCAAGGAAGAATGACCTCATGCGCTGCAAATTGTCAACGCCAAAACCTCGCCCGAACCCCGCGGTCAAATCCTGCGACAGTCGCACCAGTAGTTGCTCCCCATACGCTGCCCGCCGCTTGCCCTTCTGCTCAAACTCCACAATCCGCCGACCAATCTCCCAGTAGGTCGCGGTCAGAATCGCGTTGACCGACCGCGCCGCTTGATGCCGCGCTTGTTCAAGCAACGCAGCGATGTCGCCCGCGAAATCCGCGTAGGCATCGGTGCGACGAGCCAGTGCCGTTGTTGTCTTTTTCTTCTTCATCTGCCCATCACTTGATTGAGGACTCGTAGCACTCCGTCCGCCATCCGTTCTACACTGAATTTCTCCACCACTGCCTGTCGTCCTCTCTCACCCATTGCTCGGGCGGCTTCAGGGTTGCGGAGGAGTTCTTCAATGGCGGTGGCTAATGCCTGCGGGTTGTTCGGTTCGCACAGCACGCCGCCGCCCGTGGCTTCGATGAGTTCGGGGAACGCCGCGTGGCGCGGCTGCACGACGGGCACGCCCGCTGCCCATGCCTCAATCAGGTAAAGCCCAAACGATTCGCCGTAAGTCGCGGGAACGGACAGAACGGAGAGGCTCTGCAAGAATGCGATTTTTTCGTCGCGGCTGAGGTTGGGCAGAAACTCCACACCGTCCGTGATGCCCGCCGACGCGAGATGTTGACGCAGTTGGTTGACGAATTGTTCATCCGCCTTCGTCATGCTCCCGCCCACGCGCAGTTTCAAGGGAGCGCCGACATCCTGTCGGCTTGCCCCGAAGGTCGGGGCGCTGCGTTTCCGTAGAATGATGTAGGCTTCAACCAGCGTTGGCAGTCCCTTCGGCGGACACATCCGCGCAAGGTAGCCCAACGTCGGTTGGCTCGGCGGTGTCGGCGCGGGCGCGTAGCCGTCCAGCAATATGCCGTTGTAAACGACGGGCACGCGGTCGGCGAGCAGTTGGGCGCGTCCGCGCATGACGTTAGCGTAATAGTGGCTGACGGCGATGAAGGCGTCGCAGTCCTTCGCCCGTTCGCTCAACGCCTCCCACGCTCGCTGTCGGTCGGGTTCGGGCAAACTGTCAAGGAATGAGTCCTCGCCCTGAAGCGTGCAGACCACCGCCGCGCCCGTTTGCTGCTTGATGCGCCGCGCCAGTCCGACAAGGAGCGCGTTGGAGAGCATCACGACATCAGGTTTCTCACCCGCCAGCCACTCCACGAGCCGATTGAGTTCCTTGACCTGATTTCCCTCCTCGCCGCGCAACGTCGAAACCGTGAGGTCGCCCAAATCGCGCGCGCTTGTTGAACCTGCTCGACTGGCTGCCATCTGGAGGATTTTCGGCGAGTCGAAGAGTTTGTCAACGGCGCGCGGCAACTTGCGGAAGAGGACGGACTTTTGTTGAAGATAGACGTTGACCCCGCCGTAAAACAGTGGCGCATCTTCCGCCGTCGACGCCTCGTCGAGAATCGGCGGCAGATACATTGGCACCATCCGCGCCTCATGCCCGCGCCGACGCAGTTCCGCCGTCAGCGCGTTGTCGCGCAGGCAAGTGCCGCAGTAGAAACTGCCGGTGCCGGGGGTCAACTGGATGATACGCATGAAACAAATCGTCCTCGTCGTCGTCCTCGTCGTCGTTCTCGGTTGTTTCTTAAACGACCGGCGATGCGGACGATTACGATCCTCCCAGCGGCTTTCCATAAGGCAAAGGCTCGGGTAACCTTGCGAACTCGCCGATTCGCGCAAACAGTTCGCTGAAGTTGCGGAAGAGATGACCGATGAGGCAGTCCGTCAAATCGCCGCGCAAGTGCGGATATTTGTTGATAAACTCACGCATGGAGAATTCGTGCTCGTAGAAGGCATAGACCAGATTGCGCATGGCTTCAACGCCTTTGCAGAGGGTCTCACCGTAGTCGCGGAAGCGTCCAGCAGAAACGTCACCCGCTTCGAGCGCGGCATGAACGGCGTCAGCCGCCAGTTCGCCGCTCTTCAACGCGAGGAACACGCCCGACGAGAAAACGGGGTCGAGAAAACCAAAGGCGTCGCCCACCAGCACGAGACCATCCATCGCGCAGTAACGCGAGCGGTAAGACCACTCGCTGGTAGTGTAGAACGGACCGTCCTTTACGCCGGGCGCATGGACGCGCTGGCCGGGGGCGAGGTGTGTTTTAATCCAGTTGTTCTTCTCCGCCTCACGGTCGAAAATCGCGGCGAAGTCACGGGTGTCGGAGAAAAGATATTCACGGTCTGCAACGATCCCCACGCTCACGAGGTCCTCGGGCAACGGGATATACCAGAACCAGCCTTTGTAGGGTAGAAAAGCGACGGTGGTTGCGCCCTCATCCAGTCCGGGGTCGCGCAGCGCGCCTTTGTAGTAAGTCCACAGCGCGATCTTCTTCAACCGCTGGTCGGGCACGCGCCAACTGTTGCGAGCGACGGAGAGGGCGTCACGCCCGCTGGCGTCAATTGTCATCGGCGCGCGGAACGTCCGCGTCCGTCCTGACTTGCTCACCGCCTTCACGCCCACCACTGCCCCGTTGTCCTGAAGGATTTGCGTGACCTTCGTTTCCTCTAACACCGTCGCGCCCTTGTTGCGGGCGTTGTTCAGCAGCATCCAATCGAACTCGCTGCGCAGCACCTGCCACGTGGTGGACGCCTCATGCTTGAGGTGCTGAAAAAAGTAGAACGGCTGCGACACCTTCCCGCTGAGGCTCACGAACTGCACGCTGTATTTCTTCGGATAGTGCGAGTTCTTCATCCGCTCGATGACGCCAAGGCGCTCCAGCGGGAAATAGCAGTAGGGCATCAGCGACTCGCCGATGTGATAGCGCGGGAACTTCTCCTTCTCCAGCACCAGCACGCGGCGACCGTGCAGCGCCAGCACCGCGGCGGCGGTCGAACCAGCGGGACCACCGCCGATGATGATGACATCGTAGTTTTTATCTTGACGCATACGGGGCATACCTCACTATCAATTATCGCAGAAGCGACTGAATTGCGCAATCGCCTTCCTTCGCTACTGACACAGACGTAAGCGGAAAGTTTCCGGCTCGTGAGGGTACGGCGGGATTCCGCATCAAATCCGCTCTTGCGCTCATCGAACGTCAATGGTATAATGAGCGACGTTAAAGCGAAGGGTTGAGGGTTGAAGACAAAGTAAACCCTTAACCCTTTGAATCTCCTTCCTGCTCCGAACAGCGGAGCCTGAGGTCCAGAGGAAGGGAGGTGTAAGTTTGGCAGAAGAAATGACAGCCGAAGTCGCACAGGAAGAGACGACGGCAGCAGCGGAAGCCGCGGGGGAGGCGGTGGTTGAAGAACAACCCGCCGAGGTTGAAGAATCGGCAGAGCCGTCAGAGCCCCCCGAAGAAGAGGCGGCTCCAGTCGCCGCGATTGAGACGATTCCCGGGCGCGATTACGAGTTGATTTACATCCTCGAACCCACGCTCGATGAGGGACAGGTTCAGGACATCAACGGGCGCGTGCGCAGTATCATCGAGAGCGGCGGGGGAGCCATTGAGAACATGCGCGTTTCGGAACTGCGCCGGTTAGCCTATCCCATCAAGAAACGCAGCGAAGGTCTCTATGTCGTCATCAACGCCCGCTGCGAACCGGTTCCTATGCGTGAAGTAGACCGCGTGCTGAAGTTGGAAGAGCGCGTCCTGCGCCACATGATTTTGCGTATGGACGAAGAGTAGCATACATCCCGACCAGTCGGGAACAAGGGAGGCGGAATCTATGATTAACAGGATTATCCTCATTGGCAGGCTGACGGCTGACCCGGAATTGAAGTACACCGCGAGTGGCAAAGCGGTCGCGTCGTTTCGGTTGGCGGTTGACCGTCGTAGCAAGAACCCGCAGACCGGCGAGAAAGAAACTGACTTCATCAACATCGTCACGTGGGAAAAGACGGCAGAGTTTGTCGCTAATTACATGACGAAAGGGCAGTTGGCGGCAGTGGACGGGCGACTGCAAATACGTAATTACATGACGCAAGACGGTCAGAAGCGCACCATCGCAGAAGTCGTCGCGAGTCAAGTGCAAAGTCTTGAACGACGGCGCGACGCCGCCGCACCTGCCGTTGGGGAGTCCCCGCCTCCGCCGGACGATTCTTACTTGGGCGGAGATTTTGACGACACCGACCCGTTTGCGGACCAATGACACGTAAAGCGTGAAACGTGAAACGTGAACTCGGCACGCAACTTACTCGATATGTTCACGTTTCACGTTTCACGCTTCATCAACCATGCCCCGAGATAGAGACAGAGACAGAGGATCACGCAAATTCCGCAAGCCGAAAAAGAAGGTTTGCCAGTTTTGCACGGAAGAGAACATCATCATTGACTACAAAAACACCAGTCGCTTGCGGAAGTTTGTTTCTGACCGTGGCAAAATCCTGCCGCGTCGCCACACCGGCACCTGCGCGAAACACCAGCGCAAACTGACCATCGCGGTCAAGCGCGCGCGGATGATGGCGCTGTTGCCATTTACAAGCGATTAACCAACGCAAGCCGGCGGCACATTCTGTGGGCGGACTGCGATTTCCCATCTGTAACGCTCATCAGCGAGAGGGCACTCTTTTTGGCTCTCTCGCTTGTGGCGTTTGGGGGACTTTCTAATGATGCGATCTCTTCTTTCTCTCGCCAATCACACGCCTTCCTTCCGCCGGCTGGCGGAATGTCTGCAAGCGACGCGAGCGACCATCGCGCAGGGCGTGCCGCGCGCGGCGCGGGCGTTCGTGCTCGCCGCGCTGCAACAGGCGCAGCCGCAAACCATGCTCGTCGTGACGCCAACCCCCGAAACAGCGGAAGAGTTGGCAGGCGATTTGGAAGCCCTGCTTCATTCAGAGGATGACGAAAGAAGTGACGCCGGTCAGGGGCGATGCTCCCTGTTTCCGACGGCGGAGTGGATGGTCAGCGACGCCGCCGCTGTGGATGTGGGCGCGGTGAAGGAGCGACTGGAGGTGTTGGAACGGTTCGCAGCGATTCAAGGATTCATGGGTTCAAGGGTTCATGTTTCACCACAACCATCAAGCATTAACCCTCAACCCTCAACGATTGTCGTTACATCCCTCACCGCGCTCTGCCATTCCACGCTGCCGCCGGACTTGTTCCGTCGCGGACGGTTTGAACTCAAACGAGGGGAGACGGTCCGCCGCGAGGATTTGGTGGCTGATTTGATTGACGCGGGATACGAGCGCGTCCCCGAAGTCGAGCGCGTCGGGCAGTTCAGCGTGCGGGGCGGCATCGTGGACGTGTTCCCGCCCTCTGCTCCCCAGCCGTTTCGGTTGGAACTGTTTGACGATGAGATTGATTCCATCCGCACCTTTGACCTGAACACGCAGCGTTCCACGAGTGGGGTCGAATCGTGCCTTATCTCCCCGCCGCGTGAGGTCATTCTGACCAAAGCCATCGTCACCGCCGCTGTGCAGAGAATCAACGACGCGCTGGACGCCCGCCGGAAAGAGTTGCGTCACAAGGGCATGACGGGAGAAACAAAAAATCTTGAGGTTGCCATCGCTCGCGACGTGGAAAAGTTGGAGGATTTGAGTTACTTCGAGGGCGTCGAACACTACGCGCCGTTTCTGTATCCGCACGTTCCGCTGCTGCTCGACTATCTCCCCGAAAACGCGCTCGTCGTGTTCGTCGAGCCGACGCAGTTAGCAATGCAGCACCAGCGCATGACGGAGGATGTAAACCAACTTCTCACCAGCAAAGCCGAACGCGGCGAGACGCTCCTCCCCCCGCAAAACCTTCCGACGTTGAGGGGCATCAGGCAACGGTGCGAGAGCCATAGGGTGCTGGTCTTAACGACGGGAGTGGGAGAGGAGGAGAGGGGGAGAACAGAGGAAGTCTCCCATTCTCCCATTCTCCCACTCTCCCATTCAACAACCGTTACCTTCACCTTTCAGCAGCTGCCCGCCTTCGGCGGACGCCTCGACCCGTTCCTCGAACAAGTGCGCCATTGGCAGCGCGAGGGGCGGCGCATCGTGCTGGCAACGAATCACAGCGAGCGACTGCGCGAGATTCTGCGCGACGGAAACGTGTCCAGTGTGACGACGAATGAGTCACATTTAGACGCGGGCATCGTCCTGTTGGCGTCGCGGCGGTTGAGCAGCGGTTTTCTGTTTCCCGACGCTAACCTCGCGCTGCTGACGAACGCTGAGATCTTCGGCTGGATGGGACACCATAAGCGGCGGCGGCATCGGGACAGCAGCGTCGCGCTGCGCACGATAGAGGAACTGAAAGAGGGCGCTTACGTCGTTCACATTCAGCACGGCATCGGCATCTATCGTGGCGTCGTGCGGCAAACCGTCGCGGGCGCGGAGAACGATTACATTCTCATTCAATACGCGGGCGCGGACCGACTTTACGTTCCCGTGCAGCAACTTGACCGCATCCAGCGATACGTCGGCGCAGAGGGCTATGCTCCCCCTCTCAACTCGCTGGGCGGGCGCGATTGGGAGAACACCAAGCGCAAAGTGAAGGAGGCGACGAAGGAAGTCGCCGAAGAACTGGCGAAACTCTACGCCGCCCGCGAGCAAGCCGAGGGCACGGCGTTTATGCCCGATACGCCGTGGCAGCGCGAGATGGAAGCGTCGTTTGACTACGAAGAAACGCCTGACCAACTCAAGGCGATTGAGGAGGTCAAAGAGGACATGGAAACGCCCAAGCCGATGGACCGCCTCGTGTGCGGCGACGTCGGCTACGGCAAAACCGAGGTCGCCATTCGCGCCGCGTTCAAAGCCGTGCAGGACGGCAAGCAGGTCGCGGTGCTCTGTCCGACCACCGTTCTCGCGCAGCAGCATTACAACACCTTCCGCGAGCGGCTGTCGCCGTATCCCGTGCGCGTCGAAATGCTCAGTCGCTTCCGCAGCCCACAGGAACAGAAAGCCATCCTCGACGAAACACGACTCGGTGCGGTGGATATTCTTATCGGCACACACCGTATTCTGTCGCAGGACTGCAAGTTCAAGGACCTGGGGCTGGTCGTTGTGGACGAGGAGCAGCGGTTCGGCGTCCTGCAGAAGGAGCGGCTCAAGCAGTTGCGCACAACAGTGGACGTTCTCACACTGACCGCGACGCCCATTCCCCGCACGCTGCACATCGCCCTCAGCGGCTTGCGCGAGATGAGCCTCATCGAAGACCCGCCCGAAGGGCGGGTGCCGATTCGCACCTACGTGATGAAGTTCAACGAGGGCGTCGTCCGTCAGGCGATTCAGCGCGAGTTGGAGCGGGGCGGGCAAGTGTTCTATCTTTTTAACCGCGTGCAGGGCATCCGCCACGTCGCCGAGCGCATCCAAAAACTTGTGCCCCACGCCCGCCTCGCCATCGCGCACGGGCAGATGAACGAGGACAAACTCGAAGAGGTGATGATGGACTTCTTCGACGGCAAGGTGGACGTGCTGGTTTGCACGACTATCATCGAAAACGGCTTGGACGTGCCCAACGCGAACACGCTCATCGTCGAACGCGCCGAGTTGTTGGGCTTGGCGCAGATGTATCAGTTGCGCGGGCGCATCGGGCGGTCGCACCGGCAGGCGCACGCCTACTTCTTCTTCGGTTCGCAGAAACTCACGCCCGAAGCCGAGCAGCGGTTCGAAGCCATCCGCGAGTACTCCGACCTGGGCAGCGGGTTCAAAATCGCCCTGCGCGACTTGGAGATTCGCGGCGCGGGCAATCTTTTAGGCGTGCAGCAAAGCGGTCATATCGGCGCAGTCGGTTACGAGATGTACGTCGAGATGCTGCAAGAAGCCATTCAAGAAATCCGCCACGAACCCGTGCCGCAGAAAATTCACCTGCCCGAGGTGGACGTGCCCGTGCCCGCGTTTTTGCCGGAGAATTACATCGAAAGTTTGGACCACCGACTGGCGATGTATCGCAAAATGGCGAACGTGGAAACCGTCGAGGACGTGGACGCCATCGAAAAAGAACTGCGTGACCGCTACGGTATGCTGCCGATGGCGGCGCAGAACCTCGTGCGCCTACTGCGGATGCGCGTGCAGTGCTACCACGCCGGACTCAGCGGCGTCGTGCAACAGGAGCGACAGTTCGTCGTCATCAAGTTCTTCTCCTACGCCCGCCTCACGGACGGCGAAATCATCCGCCTATATCGCGCCTTGTCCGACAAACACCCCAAGGACGTCCTCAACGCCGTCTCGGTGCGTTCGGATGGCATTTCCTTCCGCACCTCCACGCTGCACGGTCAGCGATTGCTGCGCGTCGTTGAGGATGCCGTGGGCGAGTTAGCCGCCGGGCGGTCAACTCCGATGACGTCTTGATTCATTGACTATGAAACCTTGCCCGAACTGAAAACTTGCTTAACGTTAAAAAGTGATGGGACGGGAGGGTGAGGCTCCCGCCGAATCCCGACTCGTCGGAACTCCGCAGGAGCGTCGCCCTCCCTCAGGAGCACGCTGCCCCATCACTTTTTAACGCTAACAAAATTTGTGATATACTTGTGCCTACTCAGCCAGCCATCTCTGTTGGCGACATGGTGGTCGTGATTCCCTATTTGAGGATGCGTGAGAGGCAGGCGCATGACCCACCGAAGTCGGCATCGCAGCACCAAGTGGCGAGGGGGATTCTTTGGTGAGCGTTGCATGGCGAGTTGAGTTTTTCGGCGGCTTGCGGGCGATGCAGGGCGACCACGCGCTCACGACCTGCGAGAGGTCCGGTCCCAGAACGGACGCGCCCACCTCTTTCAGCATCCCTTTGTTCTGAACGAGGTGAGGGAGTCCATCCCACGCCGCCACAAACAGTTCAAATATGGCGAGTATCAGGAGGGTGACGATGATGCAGGAAAAGCGAGACCCAAACCCATGCTCCTCGCCGTGATGGTCCCTGGGTTCAATCAGTTCGCGCATGGACTCGATCAGGAACGCCGCCCCCGCCAGCCCTAACAGAAACATCCATGGATGGGGCTTCCCCTTTTCCAACAGCAGGATGAACGTCGCGTAGCCGCTCAGGATGCCCCCCAAGCCCATCCCCGCGCACAGAAGTTTCATGTGCCGCATCGTGTGGGGGTGGATGTGCCACTCCCGGCGGAGTTCGCCCCTCTTGTCCAGCCGTTCGAGGAGCGCTTCGGGCAACTACTCGCCCACCGTTGAAGCATGGGAGGAATAATGGAATGACATGGCAGATGTCCCCCTACAGTTCTCAGGTAACTCTCGGAGGCATGAACCGAAGCCTTACTGCCACCGGTTGACCCTGGGCGCCTCTGCTCGCTGCCTTCGACAGCCTTCGGCACCAACTCTTAGCCCTCTTGTTCGTCGTTTCTCCTCTCATGTCCTCCTGTCCCCTCAAAAATCTTTTATCGCCGACCCAATTGCAGTTTTTTTGGATTGTGGGTTTTGGGCAGTCGTTATCCCCGAAACTCACAACCCAAAACCTAAAACCTTTGTGATTACCACTTCAATCTCATCCCCTCCAACAACTGCCTCACTGACTCGATGTCTGCTTTGCCCGTCAAGTCCAGCACGCCTTCTTGGGAGGGAATGACCTTGAACGGGGCGAGGCGGTGGTCAATGATGTATTGCACGGCAGAGGGGAGTTCGTACTCGCCGCGCACGGGATGAGGCTCAATCCGTTCGCAGGCGGTGAACACGTCGGGCGTGAAGCGGAAGACGTTCATGCTGACGAGGATTTTGCCGTTCACGGCGTAGTCTTCGGGGTTGTCGGGTTTCTCCACAATGCGCTTGAGATTCCACTGCTCGTCCACGTCCACGACAGCGAAGCGTGCGATGCGGTCGGGCGGGATGTTGCTGTTGGCGATGAGTTGCTCGCGGTCGTAGCCGGGCAGCGCGTTCGCGCCATCCTCCACCTCGCGCAAAGAGTAGAGGTCGCTCACAGGATACAGGTTATCGCAGTTGAGCATGACGAACGACTCGTCGCCCGCGAATTCCTTTGCAGCGTAGACGGCGTCAGCGGTGCCCTTCGGCTCTAACTGGTCGGCAAAATGAATCGTCACAGGTTTCAGGCTCTCTGCACGTGCGGCGTAGTACGTGCGGATGACGTCATTATCCGGCGCGACGACGAAGCAGATTTCGGTGTATCCGGCGCGGATGCAATTCTCCACCACGTAATCCACGAACGGACGCCCGGCAATGGGAATCATCGCCTTCATGCCCTTGTTCGCCCACTCCCGCGTCGTTTCGTCCAACTGCACGCCCTCCGCCTCGCGCTGCATGCGCGTGCCCAATCCCCGCGCTAAAATCACGGCTTTACGAATCATGTTGTGACCTCTCGTCTGATGTGTGTTGACAGACGTGATTATACTCATTCGGCGTAAAAAAGAAAAGCCTGCCAAGGGGCAGGCTTTGTGGATTCTGGAAACGTATCCTCCGACGTTCAGCGTTTTTTCTTCGGCGAGGGAAGTGGGGCAGGTAAGTTGAGAGTCTGCAAATACTGCCAGCCTTTGGGGTCTGCATTGAGACGATAGACGAACTTGGCAACTTGTCCAGACGTGATGCCCTTCTGCTGGGCTTTCACCGTCGTCAAAACCTGCTCGCGGACATCTTTCGGCAACTCGGTGTAAGCTACCTTTTCGCCTTTGTCCAGTTTAGCGCGTAAGGATTCGGGTAAGCGGGCATAGAAAGCGATTTCGGCGCGGCGTGGAGACTTCTCGCTCAACATAATGAATTGCGGACGCTGCTCTGCCAGCGATTCAACCCATTCTTGCTTTAGGTCTAAAAAGCCTGCCAAGTGTTTGAACGTCAGCGTCTTGGGCAAAGCGTCCACTTTCTGACGCACGGCGTTGCTGACCAGATAGGGCGCATCCTGATAGGAATAGTTGTTATACAGGAGATAGATTCTATCTCGTTTGTCCCAGGTGTACTCGAATATCTCGCAGAGTCGGTCGAGGGCTTTTTCAGCAGAGGGGGCTTGTAAATGGAGCCGCTGACCCTCCACGTTTGCGGCGGCAACTTTGGGACGTGGTTTAGCGTAGGAGTCAGCGATGACCTCAATGCCCGTCTGCTTGACGAGTTCTTCGAGCGCGTCGTGCAAGTTCCAGCGAGGAAGGTCAACGACTATCGGTTTAGTCTCCCCTGCCCAAAGGCTGCTGAACCATCCGCTGGCGAGTATAGTTAAGACCGCGCACGTTGCTATACAGAACGTTGACATCCTACTCATTGCTACGCTCCATTTAACGAGGCACCAAGAACCCCTCCGTATAGGTTGTTCTTCCGTCCTCAAAAGTGTAATCTATCGCTATGTGAAGTCGCCCGTCAGGTTGGAGGTGGATGTAAATCTGGTCAATACCGGAACCACCGGGCGGGCGGCGGATGCGTCCATATCGCTCAATATCGTCGGGTCTCGAAGTTGGTACCGGGACATCTGCATCACCACCCATTGCTGTCCATTCCTTATAACTGAGAAAGACACCTCCTCCAGACGACTTCTCCCAGGTCTCAGGTGGAAACCACGTCATAACGCGGAATGGAACCACACGCCAGGGTTTCTCTTCCATGCGTTTGGTGACGGCAGGGTATTGACGCATGAGTGCCCACACCTCGTCGTCGCTAAGTTTCTGCCGCTTGAATAGTTCTGTCAGGAACTCAGGCATTTGCCGCCGATAGGCAAACTCCTGTGCTCGCCACTCCGCCAGTCGCTGCAGTTCTGCCATTAGAGCAGGATCGTCGCGACGCACAGCCGTAGCGGAGAGATAGAACCGGTAGCCATCAGATTCCTTTCGCGCTAACAAACGTAGGGATCCTGCTAACATGGCAAGTACCCGTCGCGCCGGCTGGTTCTTGAGGAAGACGGTGACTCGCAGGGCAGTAACATCATCTTCGCAAGTTAATGGCACGCCTGTTGATTTGTTAAGCGGAGCAAGTAACGCTGGCAGTGTGGCATCCTTGCCACTCAAAGAAACGGTCTTTGCCAGTCGCTCATCACTGTCAAACGGATAGGAAACAGCGGCATTGACCGTCGGGGAAAGAAAAACGACAAGGCATAGAACACCTAAGAGGCTTATCCGAGACATAATTTCCCTTCCTTTGGATTAACGATTATGCTTTCTGCAGAAGTCTCAAAGGCTCGCAGGTGAAGTCCAAAACAATGCGGATGAGAGGTGGGTGCCCCTCATCCGCATTGTTGCAAGACATCTATGAGTGTATTGTCACCCATGCGCCTGCCGAAAAAGGAGGATTTGGATCGGGAGCACCACCGCTGGCGTCCCAAGCATCTACCCGAATAAAAAATGTCCCTTCCTGGGTCCCATAAAACCCCGCCGACAAAGTCTCACCGTATACGCTTCTGTACATTGTTACTATACTTGCGTCTTTTACGATGCCGTAATCAGTAATTCCGTCCCAAACATACGACCATGGAGTCGTTCCGGTGTCGACATCGAGATCATGCAAGTAATACTCATAGTAGATTTGCTCGTATACGCTGACATTGTCGGGTGTAGCAACAGCATACGGTCGAGGGCTTGGACCGGCTATTATATCTGCCCCAGCCCGTCCTGCCCACAGCGACATCACCAGTCCAACGACTACGAACATCATCTGAAACTTACGTCCCATCAACTTGCTCTTCTTCACGCCTCATCACCTTCCTTAGAGCGTGTCTAAAAATTCTGTCACGGGCTAGTAGTGCTCGCACGTCCCAAGCGCCTCACCATCAGATGGGTCATCGCCGCATAGATTAGGGCTTCGCTGGTCTCGGGCAGTTCTTCATCGTCTTTGCTCAAGCGTCGGTAGCGTCCCAACCAGCC